>Ga0214919_10007781_pt1 | contig 14341 bp, 6 predicted proteins | sample LL1503_MetaG_FD_177994 | JGI IMG/M metagenome (GOLD analysis project Ga0214919, IMG submission 177994) | Freshwater microbial communities from Lake Lanier, Atlanta, Georgia, United States - LL-1503 | ecosystem: Environmental > Aquatic > Freshwater > Lake | place: USA: Georgia | collected 2015-03-15
GTTCGCTCGCACTCAAGGGATGGATCCCAACCCGCGACGCGACCTTTGTGCGACGTGTGCGTGAGGCGGGCGCCATCATCTTGGCGAAGTCGAATCTCGCCGAGTGGGCGTTCACGCCGTATGAGACGGTGAGTTCGATACTTCCCGGGTATACGAAGAACCCATACGCGCTCGATCGCGTGACTGCCGGATCCAGTGGTGGTACTGCAGCCGCCGTTGCCGCCAATGAAGGGGAAGTCGGACTCGGTACCGATACGGGGAACTCGATCCGTGGCCCGTCGGCGCATCAAGCGCTCGTGGGAATCCGCTCGACGATGGGGCTGACCTCGCGCGCTGGTGTGGTGCCGCTGAACAATGGCAGCGACATCGCCGGACCGATGGCGCGCACCGTGGCCGATGCCGTGGCGGTGTTTCAGGTGGTGGCGGGGGTGGATGCGGATGATCCCGTCACAGCGCCTGCGCGCGACCATCGCGAGGCCGATTACCGGACCTTTGTGAAGCCTGGTGCGTTGAAGGGAGCGCGGATCGGCGTGCTCCGGCAGGCGTACGAGCGGGCCGGGCTCGACAGCGAAGTGGTGACAGTGTTCGGTCGCGCCGTGGCAGCGCTGAAAGCGCAGGGCGCAACAATCGTGGACCCCGCAGGAATCGACTCGCTCGCGTCGGTGACGCGCGCGGGCGGTGGCGGGTGCAACCCATTCAAGTACGATCTCGAGCGGTATCTTGCCGCGCGCGGCGAAGGCGCCCCGGTGCATACGATTCGCGAAGTGCTACGCAGTGGGAACTACCACCCCACGGCGCAGCTTCGCTTACAGGCGGCAGACAGCGTGTCGGTGCCGCCCGAGGACGCCCCAGGGTGCAAATCGCGGGAGGCGATGCGTGTGCGTTTCCGCGCAGCGGTTGTGGCGATGATGGACTCACTGAAACTCGACGCGCTGGTGTACCCAACGTGGAGCAATCCGCCCCGGTTGATTGGGGACCTCAACACACCGGCCGGCGACAACAGTCAGTTGTTCTCGCCCACCACCGGGTTCCCGGCAATCACCGTGCCGATGGGCTACACCCGAGACAACACCCTCCCTGCGGGGATAACGTTCTTCGGTCGCCCGTGGAGCGAAGGACAGCTGATCAGTCTGGCCTTCGGTTTTGAGCAGGCCACACATCACCGTAAAGCGCCGACGTCCACGCCATGACCCCGTCGAACTTCCCACCAGGGCCTCGCGCGCGCTTCCCCGGCGCGCTCCTCCTGCAGACGCAGGGGGATCTCCTCGGATTCTTCCGCCGCAACGCCGAGACCTTTGGCGATATCTTTGGATTTTCGCCGTTCGGGCGTCGCGTCGTGTATCTGCAACATCCGGACATGATTCGCGATGTCCTGGTCACCAATCAGCGACTCTTCGTCAAAGGGCGCGCGCTCGAGCGCGCGCGCCCACTCCTCGGCAACGGCCTTCTCACGAGCGAGGGTGATTTTCATCTGCGCCAGCGTCGGCTCGCACAGCCAGCGTTCCATCGCGATCGGATTACGCAGTACGCCGCGGCGATGGTGTCGCTCACCGAACGGATGAGCACGACCTGGCACGACGGACTGTCGATGGACGTGCACGAACAGATGATGTCGCTGACGCTGCATATCGTCGCGTCGACGCTCTTCGGCACGACCGTCGATGACGAAGCCAAGGAGCTGCACGACGCGCTGGACGGCGCGCTGGAGTCATTCAACTTGCGCATGCTCCCGGGGTCGGAGCTGATGGAGCGGCTTCCGTTGCCTTGGGTGCGACGCTTCAATCGCTCGCGCGCACGGCTCGATGCCACGGTGTACCGGATCATCCGCGAACGACGCGCCAGCGGCGAGGATCGGGGCGATCTCCTCTCCATGCTCCTCTCGGCGACAGACGCCGAAGGGGACGGCACGGGCATGTCCGACGAGCAACTCCGCGATGAGGTGATGACCCTCTTCCTCGCCGGACACGAGACCACAGCGAATGCGCTCACTTGGGCCTGGTACCTGCTCTGCCGGAACCCGAAGGCTGAGGAACGCCTGCACGCTGAAGTCGATGCCTTGGGACACACCCCGACCATCGCCGATCTGCCGCGCCTAGAATACACGCGGCGGGTCGTCATGGAGGCGATGCGACTCTACCCCCCGGCCTACGCCATCGGGCGACGGGTGCTGGAAGATTACGAAGTCGGAGGGTACACCATCCCGGCCGACTCCATGGTCGTGATGAGCCAGTTCCTCGTCCACCGCGACCCCCGGTGGTTCCCAAATCCGGAAGTGTTTGATCCCGACCGCTGGTTACCCGAGGTGGCCGCCACGCGCCCGAAGTTCTCGTATTTTCCATTCGGCGCCGGGACCCGCATCTGTATCGGAGAGCAGTTCGCCTGGACGGAAGCGATTCTCGTGATTGCGACCCTCGCGCAGCGGTGGCGCTTCTGGCTCGCACCAAAACAACGGATCGCGGTGCAGCCACGAATCACCCTCCGGCCCAAGTACGGGATCAAAATGGTGGTGCGGGACCGCTAACGTCGGGACCCGTTTTGGCAGTAGCTTAAGCCGATGCCATTCCTGCTGACTCTCGTCTTCGTCCTGTCAGGGGCCGCCGGCCTGATTTATGAGTCCATCTGGAGCCGCTACCTCGGACTCTTTGTTGGGCACTCCGCGTACGGACAGGTCATCGTCCTTGTGATTTATCTGGGCGGGATGTCAGCCGGTGCGGCGCTCGCCGCCCGGCGCTCCGAGCGCATCAAAGAACCGCTCGTCGCCTACGCGATCGTTGAGGTGCTGGTCGGGTTGATCGGATTGGTGTTTCACGATGCCTTCCTCGCGACCACGAACTTCGCGTACCACACGCTCTTTCCGGCAGTTGCCGGCGGGGCATTGCTCCCGATTCTGAAGTGGGCGCTGGCGAGTGCGCTGATTCTTCCGCAGTCGCTCCTGCTCGGCGCCACCTTCCCGCTCATGACGGCGGGACTCATTCGGCGGGCACGCGGCTCTGGAGTCGGCACGGGGCGACTCATCTCGCTGCTCTATTTTGCCAACTCGATTGGGGCCGCGATCGGCGTGCTCTTCGCTGGCTTCTACCTGATCAAATTCGCGGGACTTCCGGGCACGTTGCTCACCGCGGCGCTTATCAACATCCTCGCAGGACTCGTGGTCTTCGCGGCGGTACGCCTGAACGAAGAGGCCGAGTCTGATGAGGGCGGTGTTACGACGAGTGTGTCGGAAGTCGCAGCGGTGTCGGTGGAGCCAGATCCCGAGCTCCCCATGCTCTGGCGTGTGCTGCTGATTGTCAGCTTAGGTACCGCGCTCTCGAGTTTCATCTACGAGATCAGCTGGGTGCGCATGCTCTCGCTCGTGCTTGGCAGTGCCACGCACTCGTTCGAGCTGATGCTCTCGGCGTTCATCCTCGGGCTCGCGCTCGGCGCGTTCTGGGTGCGCACCCGCGCCGATCATTTCCGCGATCCCATGCGCACGTTGGCGGTCACCCAATGGGCGATGGGTGCGCTCGCCCTTGGCACGCTGACGGCGTATATGGCCTCGTTCCAGTGGATGGCGACGCTGATTGGCGGCCTCGATCAAACCGTGGAAGGGTACCACTTCTTTACGATCGCCAAGTACGGCATCGCGTTGACCGTGATGCTTCCGGCAACCTTCTGCGCGGGGATCACGCTTCCACTCATCACGCACATGCTGATGCAGGCAGGTGGTGGTGAGAAGTCGATTGGCGCCGTGTACAGCGTCAACACACTCGGATCGATTGTGGGAGCGGCACTCGCGGCGCTGCTGTTGCTCCCGCTGCTGGGGCTCAAGACGCTGCTCATTACGGGCGCTGTGATTGACATGGGGATTGGCGTGTGGCTGATGGGGATTGCCGGTCGCACGCGTCCCGAGGTGAAGCGCTTCGGCACCGCACTACTTGGCGCAACCGTGCTTGTGGTTTTCTCAGTGGTGGCCAATGTACAGCTGGACCGTTCGATCCTAATCAGTGGCGTATTCCGCTACGGGCGCGTGCCGAAGCCCGGGACGCGCGACGTGGTGTTCTACAAAGACGGACGCACCGCCACAGTCAGCGTAGTCAAAGCAGAGAACGGCGGATACTCGCTGGCCACCAACGGCAAGCCGGATGCCTCGCTCTCGCCGCGGTGGTTCGAGGCGCCCTCTGAGGGCACGGTGCGTGTGCCCTTTGACGGTGATGAGAGCACACAGGTGCTGCTCCCCATGATCACATTGGCACACGCGCCCAACGCCAAACAGGGCGCCGTGATCGGGAATGGTTCTGGGATGAGCTCACACCTGCTCCTCGGCAGCCCGACGCTCGAAAAGCTCGTGACCATCGACATCGAGCCAGAGATGATCAATGGGTCGCATCTGTTTTATCCGGCAAACAAGCGTGTCTTTGATGATCCGCGCGCGCAGTATGTGCACGACGACGCCAAAAGCTATTTCGCGTCACAGAATCGGAAGTTCGACTTGATCCTCAGCGAACCGTCGAATCCGTGGGTGAGCGGTGTCAGCGGACTCTTCACCGACGAGTTCTATCAGCGTGTGCGGACCTTCCTCACGCCAGACGGTGTCTTCGGGCAGTGGCTGCACCTCTATGAGATTGACGACGGGCTCGTGCTCAGCGTGATCCGCGCCGTCCACAAGAACTTCCCGTCGTACACGATCTACATGACGGCCGATTTAGACATTTTGATTGTCGCCTCGAATCGCACCACACTCCCGACGCCGGACTGGAACGTCTTTACCCTTGCCGAGATCAAGCAGGATCTGCGGCACTTCTTCCCGATTACACCGCAAGCGCTTGAATCCATTCGTCTCGTCTCGCGCGATGCTCTCGTGCCACTGATGGATAGCACGGGCGACCTCGTCGCGAACAGCGACTTTTATCCGACGCTCGATCTTCGCAGCGAGCAGACGCGATATATGAAGGACCACGCCTTTGGGTTCCAGGGACTCAACCAAGGCCGCTACGATGTCGGTGCCGCACTAATGGAATACCGCATTCTCCCAACGACCGCCACCACGAGCGTCCTCGACATTGGTCGCGTGAATGCGCTTGCACTCGGTGCTGCGCTTCGTGCGCCGATGGGCACCGTGGTTCCTGACGGTACGCTTGAACCCGTAACACTGCGTGAAGCGCGGTCACGCCTCGCACAGTTACAGTCGGTGATAGCCGCCGGGCACAGCCCGCCAGACTGGCCGATCTTTTTCCGTTTAGCGGCGGAAGTGGAATCGGATCTCCATAGTGGCACGATGGGATGGGCGGACGAACCGTTCTATGCGAGCGTCGCGACCTTCATGGACCGCCAGAACGCACCGCGGAACGCGCGCGATGCTTGGCGTTTTCTGCACGCGATTTCGAAGTATGATTGGCCCGTGGCTGCCGAGCTCGCCGACGTGCAAATCAAGTCCCGTGTGTCAGGGGTAGGCTGGATCAACCCCGATCTGTTGCGTAGCGGGTCCGTTATTGCCTACATGCGCACCGGCGAGTTTCTGAAGGCGCGCGACGCCTTTGATCGACTCGCTGAGTTCGCACATTGGACGAACACGGATCTCCGTGTCCGTTTACTCGGCGCGCATCTGGCCGCAGCAGCGAAGAAAGCGAAAGTCAAATCCTGACCCCGGTGACGTGATGCGTCGTGCGCTGACTCCTGTATTCCTCGTCTTTCTCGCGGCTCCTGTAACTGGGGGCGCACAGAGCGCGAAACCGACGCTGCTGGATCGCGTGTTGCGGACTGAAGACACACGCGCATCCGACCCCACTGCGATGCTGCCATTGCTTGAGGCGCTCAGCGGCACTGATCTCAAAACACGCCAAGTCGCGATTCGCGGGCTCGGTCGCCTTCAGCGTCCGAACGTCGTTTCGCGACTTGTGCCGTTGCTTGATGACTCGGCCGCCGCCGTGCGCTCGGAAGCGGCGAACGCGATCGCACAGTCTGTGGCGTCGGTGCCAACCAGTGGACGTGGCCTCGACTCATCTCGGATTGTCGTGCGTGAGGCAAGGGATGTGCTCATCACGCGCCTCGGCACAGAACGTGATAAGGGCGTAGCAGGCGTACTCGCGCGTTCATTGGGACGCCTCCCGTACATGGACGCCGAGCAGCTTACCGCAGAGGAAGGCGCGATTGTGTCCGCTACGACACGCCTTGGCGGCTTCGCAGCACTTCCCGACGACGTCGCGTTCAACGTGCTGCACGGATTGAATGACGTAGCCAAAGCACGCCGCGCTCGGCGCGAAGCCTCGCCAGCGATGTACGATGTGCTGCGTCGAGCGGTCGCCTCGTCGCCCGATCCAAAGGTGCGGCGTCTTGCTATCACGGCGCTCGTCCCCGCCGCTGGGTTTGATGGTGCGACGCTCGCGATCGCGCGCCGAGATGCTGATCCCGAGGTACGGCGTGGCGTGCTGACTGGCGGTGCAAGTCTGACCGCAGGGCAACGGGATACGCTTTTGATGTGGACGCTCCGCGATCCTAGCCCGATTGTTCGACTCGATGCCATCCGCTTCTGGCGGCAGGGGGGCACCTCCCCAGACTGTGCGCCTGCGATTGCGGCAACGCGTGATCCCGCCCCTGCCGTTGCCCTTGCCGCCATTGATGCGCTCGGCGGCCTGTGCTCGCCGGTGAATGATCGCGTCAACGTTCTTACGGCGCTCGCCGAAGCGCTCCCAATGCGTGAGAATGGGCGTGCCGCTGGTCAGATGACATGGCATTCCGCAGCGCACGCGCTCGTAGCGCTCGCTCGCGCCGACAAGCGGGCGACCGTCTCATTGCTCCCACGTTTTGCCGGGCATCAGCGCTCGCAGGTTCGCGAATATGCCGCTCGCGCCGCCACAGTAGTCCGCGACACAACCGCACTCTCAGCCTTGCTCACCGATGGAAACCATAATGTGCAGGCTGAGGCGATTGCCGGTTTGTCACAGGTGCGAGGGCATCTAAGCGATGCCGGGTATGCAGAAATGCTCAGATCGTCAGGGCATCAGGTGGTAATGGCAGCGGCCCTTGCTCTCGCCGGTTCGCGCAACACCGCAGTACCGACCGCGCTGCTCGATGCGCTCGATCGCCTGACCGCAGGGCAGCGCGAAAACACGCGCGATGCCCGCATCGCACTTCTCACGCGGATCCAAGAGGTCGGATCGCAAGGGCTCACTGGGCGCGTCACGCCGTATCTCGTGGACTTCGATAGTAGCGTCGCCAAGAAGGCCGCCGCGATTCTCGGAGGGTGGAGTGGTCAGGCGGTGCAGGCAGCGCCGAAAGCACTCGCTATTCGCGAGGAACCATTGGCGCGGATATTTGCAACACGCACGCTTCAGCTCCGCATCACGATGAGTCCCACGAGTGGTGGTGGCGTCATTCTGATTGCGCTGTTCCCCACTGAGGCTCCAGCAACAGTGGCTCGACTTGTGCGGCTCGCGCGCGACCATTACTTCGATGGGCTGAGCATTCATCGGATTGTGCCGAACTTCGTGATTCAAGGTGGCAGCCCCGACGCCAACGAATACACAGGCGACGCGGCCTTTATGCGAGACGAGCTCAGCATGCGGAGCCACACGCGTGGGACAGTTGGTATCTCGACTCGTGGGCGTGACACCGGCGACGCCCAGTTCTTTGTGAATCTCGTCGATAATATCCGACTCGACCACGACTACACGGTCGTTGGCGAGATCCTACAAGGACTCGCGGTAGCGGATGGCATCTTAGAGGGCGATGTGATGGCGAAGGTCGAAGTGATCGAACGCAACAACTGATACTGAGACCAGCGCGTACAGATTGTAGATCTCTTATCACGGAGTACAGATCGTGCCTCTCGCACTAGTTGTGTCGCTGATGGTGCAAGCGACGGTTGGAGCGGTTCCTGACTCAACACTGTCAGGGACGCGCTCGCCGAGCTACACCGCTGATGGTCGTTTGGTGGTCGCATCGGAGGGGCATCTTTACCTACGCACCCTTGCTGGGCAGTGGGTGCAGATCACGAAAGGGAGCGGCTGGGATCGTGATCCCGCCGTCGCTCGCGACGGCAAGTCGATCGTGTTCTCGTCGGATCGTGGGGGGAACTACGATCTGTATCGACTCCCATTGACCAGCGATGCTGCAACTGGCGACCCCGAACAGCTGACGAACACAGTCGACGCCGAAACGATGCCCAGCGTTGCATCGGACGGTCGGATTGCATTTGTCCGCGGTTTCGGCGGGGCGTCACGCGTCTGGATCCGTGGAGCTGACGGCACGGAGAAGCGCCTGACGGACCGCGAGCTCGCAGAGATTGCTCCGGCCTTCTCGCCAGACGGCGCGCGCGTGGCCTACGTGGGCGTGAACGAACTGCAGCGGCGGGTTGTGGTGCGCACTGTAGCGGATGGACGCGAGACTGTAGTCAACGCCGACAAGAATGCAGATCGACTCGCGTGGTCACCCACCGGGGATCGCTTGGCATTCACGAGCATCACCGGACGGTCTCCGATTTTCGTTGCATCACCCGACGGCAGGTGGACCAACACCGTGGCCACGGTGCACGGCGATCTCGCCTGGTCGCCCGACGGACGCACACTCGCCGTCGCCGAGCACGACGAGAACGTCCCTGCCTACAATGGGGACCCTGACCGACTCGGGGATCGTTCGGCTGCTGAGAACTTTGCGGCGACGCGTGATCGCTTGCTGCTTCTAAGCGCGCCACTCCCGGTCGATGCCGGACTCGCGCCGGTCTCGCTTGCGGCTGCGCGCGATCGCGCGGCAAGAAACGCTGATGCGTACGACCGCGCCTGGGCGCGCTCAACCGCGCTCTATTTTAGCGCAGCGAACGCCAGCGATCGCCGCGCGCAGTGGGAGACGGTGAAGACGAAGCATCGCGCCGAGGCGATTGCCGCCAAGACCGACGACGAACTCGAAAGCGCAATCCACGCGATGCTCCGTGAGCGCCCGCCGCTCAAGGTCGCAGCTACGGGACGCGCAGCCGTATCGAGCGCGAATCCCGTCAGCACAGAAGCCGGACTCGAGATCTTCCGCGCTGGCGGCAATGTGGTCGATGCGGCCGTCGCGGTGAGCTTTGCTCTTGGCGTGGTTGAGCCCGATGCCAGTGGCGTTGGCGGCTACGGACAGATGGTGCTGTACTTGAACAAGATGGAGAAGCCGACATTGTTCGAGTTCATGTCGCGCGTGCCTGAGGACGCGGGGCTCTCGAACACCTCGTTGATGGTCAACGGTCGCTATCCTAACGATGGCCCGGTGCTCCCAAATATCCCGGGCACTGTGGCTGGCATGCATTCGGCGTGGAAGAAGTACGGCAGTGGAAAGGTGGCGTGGAAGGACATTCTCGCGCCGGCGATCCGTGCGGCACGCAGCGGCTATGTCGTGACTGAAGGGCTCGCGACGACACTCAGCACGGAGCGTGAGCACTTCTTGAAGTACGAGGGGAGTCGCGCGCTTTTCTTCCGAAATGGCAAGCCGCTGGTGGTTGGAGACACGCTCAAGAATCCGGATCTCGCGTGGGTCCTTACGCAGATCGCCGAGAACGGCGCGGACGGGTTTTACCGTGGCGATGTGGCTAAGAAGTACGTGGATGATCTCCATGGGAAGGGCAATGCGATGAAGCTGTCCGACATGTCGCGCTACTTCGCGCCGGAGCGCGAGCCTGTCACCGGGACCTATCGCGGTTTTACGCTTTTCTCGAGTGCACCGCCAGTGAGTGGCGGCGCTGATTTAGTCGGAAAGCTCAACTTGCTCGAGCAGTTCGAGAAGCCGAAGGTGTACGCAGAAGACGCCGCGACGTTCCACGCCATGCTCGCCTCGTGGTCACTCGTGGCCAGCGGTCGGGTCGCGGATCCTGGACTGTGGCCAGTGTCGCTCGATGGCTATCTGAGCAAGGATACCGCGAAGGTTCGGTGGCGCTGCTATTCGCCGGAGCATGCTGTTCGCCCGGGCGATGTCCGCACGGATTCTGGGGGCTGCGCATCGGCGAATCCGGCAGCGGTGCGCGCGTCGTCACCGCCACTGGAGCTGGCGTCAGCGAATCTCGCCGCGAAGCTCGCCTCGGCCGCACCAGAAGGTCCGTGCGGCGCCGAGCATGCGATGGAAGTGGAGTTCTGCCACGCGGCGGGTACGACGGCGTTTACTGTGGCTGATGCCGACGGGAATGTCGTGGCCGTGACGCAGACCTTAGGCACCTGGGGCGGAAACTTCTACGTGACCCCCGGGCTCGGTTTTTTGAGCAACGACAAACTCACCAGCTACGGCACTGATCCGACGCAGTACGGCTCGCGGCTCCCCTTCGCACGTCATGGAAGCACACTCGCTCCGACGATCGCATTCAAGGGGAAGAAGCCGGTGTTCGCAGTCGGCGCGGCCGGGAACTCGTGGATCACGAGCGCGGTGTATCAGACGCTTGTTGGTGCACTCGACTTCGGTCTCGACCCGCAGCGTGCGCTTGAACTGCCCCGATTCCTGCCGGGTGGCCGCGGCGCTGGAGCAGCACCAGCGGGTGGTGGGGGCAATGGCGGGGGCAATGGCGGGGGCAATGGCGGCGCGAACAGCGGTGCTGTGGTCGTGACGATCGAAGATGGCTTCAACCCCGACGTGCTCCGCCGCATGCGCGCGATGGGCTACGACTTCAACATCGTGTCGCTCAAGGGCGAGCTCCGTGAAGGCTACGGCGCGGCGGTGTCGCTCGATGGCAAGAAGGTCACCGCTGGTGCCGATCCGCGGCGCGCGGGTGCGGCGGGCGCAGTCCCCTGACGCGTACCGCTGGACGACGGTTTTGACTACGGTGTGCGCGCGGCGCTCGAGGTAGAGCGCCGCGCGACGTTAACGGGCGCAGAGAGCTCGCCGGACTTCACCCAACGCTCTTCGGGTCGGTAGACCGTCAGCAGTGATGGACCGAACGATGCTGGGAGTTGCACGCGAACCGCGGCAATCTCGTGCCCTGTGGTGACTTCAGCGGTGACCGCGAGGCGCGAGACGTGCTCGAAGCGAACACCGTCCGCGAGTCGCGACATCAGTTCGCGTTTGAGCGCGTCTTGTACCTCGTCGGCGGTTGCACCTTGCCAACGGCCAAAGGCCACAGGAGCGGAGGCGTCCGCGACTAATCGCGTGCTTCGTTGGATAGTCTGCTCCACCGTCGCGAACTGCTTGGCAAAGTCCGCGCGCGACTTATTGGTCGCCACGACGAGAAACTCCTGCATTGGTCGGCCCGGCATCCAGGCCGTATGCAACACATCAGCCCACGGGATCTGCAGCCGGAGCTGTACGTAGCCGCCGTCGCGCACGACCAGCGTCGCACTGGCGTCGGACAGTTCGTGTGCGGCGATCGGCGTCGCGACCAAGAGCGCCATTGCGACGCTCAGTCCGAACCCCGCGCGTTGCATCCGCGTATTCACCATCGGACTCCTTAGAACGAGCGACAGTAGTTCGACGTCGATGTCTGCGCGCCGTTCGTATAGAAAGTGAAAGTCCAGCAGAGCGCCGTTGTACGCGCGTACTTGATCTGATAGCTGGTAGCTCCCGACTGCCACGCCATCGTGGTGGTGCCACCGATCGCGAGCGACGCAGTGGTCGCATTGAGCGTCATGCTGCTTGATGTGATTGGCGTACCGGGAGGGCGCAGCGGCGAGTATTTCGCCCCCTGCCCTGCGAGGTCAGGGCTCGGATTTCCATAGAAGCAGCTGAGTACGTACGGGCTCACATCAGTCACATGATACGCATAGCCCGCGGGGGCATTCTGGTGGGTGAGCGTGTTTCCCCCACAGATGTTATCACGCGTCGCGGTAGTGCCGTCCGGATTTCGATACCCAAAGATCGCATAGCCGTCCAGCGCCCAGCCCAACGGGTGACTGTCCCAGTAGGCGGTGGGTTGATCGCTCATCATGCAGATCGGCGCGGCGTGATAGTGGTAGTCATCCGCTCGCCCCGCATGTCCGTTACAGAGGTCGAGCTCACCCAAGACCTTGGTATCGTTGCCGCCCGGCGTAGAGTTGCACCCACCCTGCTTGCACGGATTGAAAATCGGTACGCCATTCACCGCGACGCCAATCGGGCCGTCGACGGCCGCTGACTTGGTGGTCGCAACGGTCGGGACTAATGGAATCTTCCAGGCATTCGTGCCTGTAAAGTTCTGTGGAATCGGCACCTGCTGATTGGTGGCCGTGATCCCGTTCATCATGGCGTGCTTCGACTGGATGCCGTACGTACCGAAATACCCGTACGTCGAATCGCAGGTGATGGCCAAACTATTCGTCACGGAATAACTACCCAGCGACGTGCGGAGGGATGCGCAGTTAATCATCGCTTGCGTCCGGTTCACCCCAAGGGTGAGCGTAGCCGATGCGAGGGTCACAGGGGCGAGCGCAGCGGTCAGCACGGCGCCCGTCACCTGGTTCGCGCTGAGGCCAGTGAGACTCGGCGTGCCAGAGAGCGCATAGATCGTGAAGATGTAGTTCTTGAGCCCGGGCCCCTGCGAGCACGGCGGCGCGTAGGCGAGCCCGCCCCCGTCGTCGGCAAAGCCGGCCGTGCCAACGCCCGTCGCACCGGCGGCGATACTGGTCGTTGTCGACGGAATATTGTACAGAATCCAGTTGTATTTGACCGTCCCAGCGCCCGGGATTGTAGTCATGATCATCGCGTATCCGGTCGTACCGGTGGGCGCGCCGGACCACGAAATCGGTGGGGATTGGGAGCTGCCGTCGCAGGTATAGGTCGTCGGCAGCGCGCCATTGCTCGCGCCCGAGCTCGCCACCGTGAGCGTGCCGCTCCCGGTTCCACCGGTGTTGCCCCCAGAACCGCTGGTGTTCGTGTTCGTATCCGGGGCGGTAGTCTTGGCACTACAGGCAGCCATGAGCGCGATCATCATGGCTGTCACAGAAAGAATTCGAAGTCGCATGCGCGGGTTCGAGGGGAAATCCGAGATATGACGCTCATGTCATACCCCGCGTTAACAGCATCGGACGCCTTTCACAGAACACAAGTTAACACGCATATTGGGGGGTCTGCTCCCCTCCACGCCCGCCGAGTGTGCTATGTCGCCGATTGCCGCCCTGCTGCTCCTGCTTGCCACCGTCCAGCCGGACGGACGGCCAGACGTCCGCGCGGACTCGCTGGACGTCCTGATTCGTCGCGGAACGGTGTACGACGGGTCGGGCTCTGCCGCCCGCGTGACCGATATTGGGCTCCGCGGCGACCGCATCGTTTTTGTGGGCGACGCGGCAGCGGCACACCTGACGGCCACCCGCACGATCGATGCCCAAGGGCTGATTGTCGCCCCGGGATTCATCGATCCGCACACCCATTCCTACGAAGGACTCCCGAACCTCAGTGAGACGCGCCGCAAGAACGTCGGCGCCCTCATGCAGGGGGTCACCACCGTCGTACTGGGTGCCGATGGTCGCGGCCCGGTGAACGTCGCGAGTGTGCTCGCGGAATCTGAATCCCGCGGGCTTGGCACGAATACCTACGCCCTCACCGGCTTTGGCACGGTGCGCTCCACGGTGATGGGCGCGTCGTCCGCCCAAGCGGACGCGGCACAGATCGAGGCCATGCGTGCCCTAGTCACGCAAGCGATGCGCGAAGGCGCCTACGGCGTTGGCTCCGGACTGTTCTACGCCCCGAAGAGTTATGCGACCACGGAAGAAGTCATTGCGGTGCTCAAGGGAGCCACCCCGTACGGCGGCGTGTATGACACACACCAGCGTGACGAGAGCTCCTACACGATCGGCCTGCTGAACTCCACGCGTGAAATCCTCCGGATTGCGCGCGAAACGGGGCTCACGGCGAATGTTGGCCATATCAAAGCACTTGGTGTCGATGTGTGGGGCTACGCCGACAGCTTGATTCGCATCATGAATGAGGCGCGCGCAACAGGGCAGAAAGTCGTGGCCGATCAATACCCGTGGACCGCCAGCGGCACGAGCCTCGCGGCCGCCCTGCTCCCGCGGTGGGCTCAGGCTGGGGGGCGCGACTCACTGCTGCTTCGCATTGCCGATCCTTCGACGCGCGCGACGATGCTCGACGAGATGCGCGAGAACCTCCGTCGTCGTGGCGGCGACAGCACGCTCCTGCTCACGAGCGGCGGTGCCGCGGCCACGCCATATATCGGCAAGACGCTCAAGGACGTCGCAACAGCCAAGGGAACTCCAGCAGTCGAAACGGCGCTTGAGATCATTCGTACAATCGGCGACATCAGCATTGCATCCTTCAACATGATTGAATCGGACATCGAGACGCTCATGAAGGATCCCTATGTCATGACAAGCTCCGACGGCTCGGAGGGGCACCCACGCCTCTTCGGCACGTACCCGCGCAAGATCCGTCGCTATGTGCTCGACAAGCCGGTGATCACGATGGCCCGCATGATTCAAAGCTC
>Ga0214919_10007782_pt1 | contig 14340 bp, 13 predicted proteins | sample LL1503_MetaG_FD_177994 | JGI IMG/M metagenome (GOLD analysis project Ga0214919, IMG submission 177994) | Freshwater microbial communities from Lake Lanier, Atlanta, Georgia, United States - LL-1503 | ecosystem: Environmental > Aquatic > Freshwater > Lake | place: USA: Georgia | collected...
AACACAGACTACAAAAACTAAAAGCGCTTTTATTGCGATGATTGCACCTGAATCTGCGCCAATGAGCTCTGCTGTTGTCATACCTTCACCACACTCACTACTGCGCCATGTGCAACGCCTAGATTTACTAGTAATTGAGAACCGCGTGAATTACGTGGTGCCCAGATTGCATCGTCATGAATATCTTCAACAAGTGCCTTCAAAGTTACTGAACCCAAAGAAGTTGAAATTCTAAGTGTGTCGCCATCGACCACACCAAGTGCGCTAGCTCGCTTAGGTGAAATAACTGCAACAGTTTTTCTGGCTGTTCCAGCAAGGTTTTCTTCACCCTGTTGCAAAGTCCCAAGGTCTAGCAAGCGGCGCCATGAGGTGAGAATGAATTGATCTCCAGAGACTGTTGGCTGCCCAGGTGCAGAAACTTTGCTCATTGATATGCGAGCACCCTCCCACTTACCCAGGGATGCAATCTCTTTAATAGCTGCGCTGACAGTTCCAAGATTAAGTGATGCGCCCAACTCTTGGGCAATCATGGAAAGGATGCGCAGATCGCTGCGATTGAGTGAATCATGCACCGCAGCATCAAATGAACGTGGACGGCCTTCCCAGTTGAGAAACGAGCCGCTCTTTTCAGTCACTGCAGCAACTGGCAAAACAACATCTGCACGTTGTGTGACTGCGCTGCTAGCAATCTCTAGAGAAACAACAAAAGCCTTTTCCAGTGCAGCTAGGGCGGCTTGACTGTTGTCACCATCAAGTGGATCAACGCCACCAACAACTAATGCCCCGATTTCACCAGAATTAACTGCTGCATAAATCTCTTGCGTGTTCCTACCTTCTGTACTTGGTAGTGAGTTAGAACCCCACACCGCTGCAATATCAACACGAGCTGATGCATCAGTAACTGGGCGTCCACCCGGCAACAAGTTACCGATCGCACCAGCTTCAAGTGCACCGCGCTCTCCAGCACGACGTGGAATCCAAGCGATCTTGGCACCACTTGATTCAGCCAGAGCTGCAACTGCGCTTAATACTCCAGCACTTTCTGCCGCTCTCTCCCCCACCAAAATCACTGATTTTGAAGTAAGTGATTGTGAGGCAATAGCAGCAGCTTCAGCCCCTGGTGAAACCTTTACAAACTCACCCTTGAGTTTTTCAACTCCAATTGAAAGCTTGGTTGCAATTGCTGTGACCTTTAGTGCGCGCTTTCGCACGTGCTTATTAATGCGCAAGAAAACAATCGGTGATTCTTCTTCTGGCTCAAAGCCAACAAGTAGAACGTGATCTGCGCGATCAATGTCTAAATACGTTGTAGTTGAACCAACTACGCGTGCTGCAAGGAATTCACGCTCTTCATTCGATGAAAGACGGGAACGGAAATCAATATCGTTTGTGCCAAGTGCAACACGTGCAAATTTGCTATAACCATAGGCATCTTCATACGTTGCACGGCCACCAACAAGAACAGCAGCCTTAGATATTTTCAATCCCTTTGCTGCTGCAGCTAACGCCTCTGGCCACGATGCCGCAACTAACTCTCCTGATGCATTTCGAACCAAAGGTGTTGTGAGGCGATCAACGGAGGTGACATATTTAAATGCCCAACGTCCCTTATCGCAATTCCACTCTTCATTAACGGTTGAATCATCACCAGCAAGGCGACGCAAAGTCTTTCCACGGCGAACATCGGTGCGCATATCGCAACCAGATGCACAGTGCTCACAAGCAGATGGTGTTGACACTAAATCAAAGGGACGTGCACGGAATCGGTATGCAGCACCTGTTAATGCTCCCACTGGACAGATTTGAACTGTGTTGCCTGAGAAATAAGATTCAAATGGTTTGTTTTCATAGATACCAACTTGTTGCAAAGCACCACGTTCATTCAAAGTAATGAATGGGTCAGATGCGATCTGCTCAGAGAATCGTGTGCAGCGAGCACAGAGAACACAGCGTTCGCGATCAAGTAGTACTTGTGAAGAGATATTGATTGGCTTTTGGAATGTGCGCTTCACGCCTTCAAAACGAGTCTCACCCTGGCCATTGCTCATTGCCTGGTTTTGAAGTGGGCACTCGCCACCCTTGTCACAGACTGGGCAATCAAGTGGGTGGTTAATAAGAAGTAGCTCCATCACGCCACGTTGTGCCTTTTCAGCAACAGGTGAAGTCAGTTGAGTTTTAACAATCATGCCTGGCTCAACTGGAATAGTGCAAGAAGCCTGTGGCTTTGGAAATGCACGGCCATTAATCTCAATATCAACTAAACATTGGCGACATGCACCAACTGGATCCAGAAGTGGGTGATCACAAAAACGTGGAATCTGAATTCCAAGTTTTTCTGCTGCACGAATCACAAGCGTTCCCTTTGGAACGCTGACTTCAAATCCATCAACAACGACAGTGATCATGTCTACAACTTCAGTAGTCATTTATGCACCTGCCCCTGCAAATAGAGTTGATGCAACTGGATCAAATGGGCATCCACCATGAGTGATGTGAGCGATGTATTCATCGCGGAAATATTTAATCGAGGATGTAATGGGACTTGTTGCCCCATCACCTAAAGCACAAAATGATCGGCCCATGATGTTGTCGCAAAGATCAAGTAACTTAGCAAGATCTGCCTCTGTTCCTTTACCTGCTTCAAGATCGCGTAGAAGTTGTACTAACCACCATGTGCCCTCACGACACGGTGTGCACTTACCACATGACTCATGCTTATAAAACTCAGTCCAGCGCAATACTGCGCGAACTACACATGTTGTTTCATCAAAGATTTGTAGAGCTTTAGTTCCAAGCATAGAACCTGCTGCTGAAACACCTTCGTAATCCAATGGAACATCTAGGTGCTCTGCTGTAAAGAGTGGGGTTGAAGATCCACCTGGTGTCCAGAACTTCAAAGTGTGACCGGTACGAATTCCACCTGAGAGTTCAAGAATCTCGCGCAGAGTAATTCCAAGTGGTGCTTCAAACTGACCAGGGTTATTCACGTGGCCTGAGAGTGAATACAGTGTTGCGCCTTTGCTCTTTTCAGTTCCCATGCTCTGATACCACTCAGCGCCATTAGCAATAATCGCTGGTACTGAAGCAATGGATTCAACGTTATTGACAACTGTTGGGCGGGCATACAAGCCTGCAATTGCTGGAAATGGTGGGCGCAAACGTGGCTGTCCACGGAAGCCTTCTAGTGAATCCAGGAGTGCGGTTTCTTCACCGCAGATATATGCACCAGCACCGATGTGGAGAACAACATCAATGCCATTGCCTAGTAGCCCTGCTTTGTAAGCATCTTCGATTGCTTGATTCACTCGACGAACAACATGTGTTACTTCGCCTCGAATATAGATAAATGCATGCTTTGCACGAATTGCATGGCAGGCAATGATGCAACCTTCGATGAGAACGTGTGGGTTTGCCATCAATAGCGGTGTGTCTTTGCATGTTCCTGGCTCTGATTCATCAGCGTTAACAACTAAGTAGTGCTCTCTGTTATCACCTTGAGGAATAAAGCCCCACTTCATACCTGTTGGGAAACCCGCGCCGCCACGACCGCGTAGTCCAGAGTCTTTTATAAGTTGAATAATTGCATCTGGATCCATCGTAAGTGCTTTAGCTGATGCGGTGTAACCACCGTGACGCTTGTAGCCCTCAATAGTGAATGAATCTTTTTCATCCCAATGGGCAGAGAGAACTGGAGTTAACTGAGTCATTTACTGAGTCTCTCCCTTTGCAATTTTCAAACCAAGAAGTGTTGGTCCACCGGCTTGAACACCTTCATTTGCTCTTCCATCATTTAATCCTGCAAGAACTTCAGATGCTTGCTTCCATGTGACCAAAGTATTTGGCCCACGAGTTGGAGGCTTTGGGTTACCTGAGCGCATTGAATCAACTAAATCTTTTGCAGATTCAACGCTCTGGTTGTCATAGAACTCCCAGTTAGCCATAACCACCGGTGCGTAATCACATGCAGCGTTGCACTCGATATGTTCAAGCGATACCTTGCCATCTGCTGTAACACCATTGTTTTCAATTCCAAGATGATCTTTGAGCGCGTCCATGATTGCATCCCCACCCATGATGGCGCACAAAGTATTTGTGCACACACCCACGTGGTATTGACCCACTGGGGTTGGCTTGTATTGGGTATAAAACGTAGACACAGCAGTGACTTCAGCGGCTGCAAGCTCTAGCTGCTGGGCAATGAGTTCAATGCCTTCATTTGTCACATAGCCCGCACGTGATTGAACAAAGTGGAGCAAGGGCATGATTGCAGAGCGAGGACGTGGATATCGCTTAATAATCGTTTCCATGATTGCTAGATCTTCTTGTGAGAATGCCATTAGCGGTCAACGCCTCCCATAACTGGATCGATGGAGGCAACTGCGCCGATGATGTCGGCAACCATGCCGCCTTCACTCATTGCAGAAGTTGCTTGCAAGTTATTAAATGATGGTTCACGAAAGTGCATGCGATAAGGCTTAGTTCCACCATCAGAGACAACGTGTGCTCCAAGTTCACCGCGTGGAGATTCAATTGCCACATAGACCTGGCCTGCAGGAACATGGAAACCTTCTGTGACTAACTTGAAGTGGTGAATCAATGACTCCATTGATGTCCCCATGATGTCACGGATGTGATTGAGAGAGTTACCCATACCATCACCTCCCATAGCCAACTGTGCTGGCCAAGCAATCTTCTTATCTGCAACCATGACAGGTGCACCTTCTAGTTTTTCCAACTTATCAAGTGCTTGTTCAATAATGCGAAGTGACTGTTCTAGTTCATTCATACGAATTAAGAAGCGACCATACACATCGCATGTATCTGCAGTAATGACATCAAAGTTGTAATCCTCATAACCACAATATGGTTGCATCTTGCGTAGATCCCAAGGCAAACCAGTTGAGCGAAGCACTGGGCCTGTGATTCCAAGAGTGGTGCAACCAGCTAGATCTAGGTAACCAATACCTTGGGTGCGCTTCATCCAAATTGAATTACCAACAAGCAATGTTGTGTTGTCTTTAAAGTTCTTGCGCATGAGCGCTACGGCATCACGAATTTTTGCAATTGCACCCATGGGAAGATCTTGCGCAACTCCACCTGGGCGCACATAGGCCATATTCATGCGAAGTCCTGAAATCATTTCAAAGATATCGAGCACTGTTTCGCGCTCACGGAAGGCAAAGAACATAGGTGAAATCGCACCTAATTCAAGGGCTCCTGTGCCAAGGGCCACCATGTGAGAGGAGATTCGGTTGAGCTCCATCATCATCACGCGAATAACGCTGGCGCGCTCTGGAACATCCTGTGTAATTCCCAAAAGCTTTTCAACAGCTAAGCAATAGGCGGTCTCATTAAACAGTGGTGCCAAATAATCCATACGAGTGACGAAAGTTGTGCCCTGAGTCCAGCTGCGGTATTCCATGTTCTTTTCAATACCTGTGTGTAGGTAGCCAATTCCAGCGCGAGCTTCAGTAACTGTTTCACCCTCTAGCTCTAGAACCAAACGCAGCACGCCATGCGTTGATGGGTGCTGTGGACCCATGTTCACAACAACGCGCTCTTCTTTTGTTGAGCCAATTTCTTGAACGAGTGAATCCCAATCCCCGCCGGTTACTGAATAAACAGTTCCTTCAGTTGTATCTCGAGACGGTGCATATGGATCAAAAGTTCTCACTTGTAACTCCTTCTCTCATTAGGAGGAGGAGTTGTTGCACCCTTGTACTCAACTGGAATTCCACCGAGTGCATAATCTTTACGTTGTGGGTGTCCTTGCCAATCATCTGGCATCAAAATGCGAGTTAACCCTGGGTGGCCATCAAAGATGATTCCGAACATGTCAAAGGTCTCGCGCTCATGCCAGTTATTTCCCGCCCACACTTCAACTACTGATGGAATATGAGGATCTACATCAGGCACTGATACTTCAAGACGAATGCGTCGGTTATGAGTCAATGACAGCAATGGATAAAGCGCATGTAGTTCGCGGCCTGCATCTGTTGGATAGTGAACTCCAGATACACCCATACACATTTCAAACTTTAATGAATCACGCAAAATCTTTGAAACTTCTACTAACTTTTCATGCTTGACATGCAAAGTTAATTCACCGCGATCAACAACTACGCGTTCAATTGCCTCTGAAAACAATGGATATGCGCGCTCTAAATCATCAGCAACTTCATCAAAATAACTGCCAAAGGGGCGCTCGGATGAGCCTGTGGCAGCCACGGTGCGGACTAGCCCGCCATATCCTGATGTGTCGCCGGTGCCACGAGCACCAAACATTCCTTGCTCACTCATTTATGCCAGCAGACCCTTCATTTCAATAGTTGGCTTTGCATTCATTGCAGCAAGTTCAACTTCTTTGATGATTTCTGCACGGTTTGAGCCCAGTTTTTCATCATAAATCTTTGAATGTAGTTTCAAAATTGCATCAAGCAACATCTCAGGACGAGGTGGGCAACCTGGAAGATAGATATCAACTGGAACTACGTGATCAACACCTTGCACAATTGCATAGTTATTAAACATTCCACCTGACGATGCACAAGCACCCATCGCAATGACCCATTTTGGAGCTGCCATTTGATCATAAATCTGGCGAAGCACTGGTGCCATCTTGTTTGAAACACGGCCAGCGACAATCATGAGATCTGCTTGACGAGGCGATGCTCGGAAAACTTCCATACCAAAACGTGAAATATCGTATTTAGCGGCTGAACCCACTGCCATCATTTCAATAGCACAGCAAGCAAGACCAAAAGTTGCTGGCCACAATGAGTTTTTGCGCATGTAGCCGGCTAGCTTTTCAACAGTGGTGAGAACAAAACCGCTTGGGATTTTCTCTTCAAGACCCATGTTTTAATCCCATTCCAATCCACCGCGTCGCCACACATATGCATATGCGACAAAGACTGTGCCAATAAAGATAGCCATTTCAACTAAACCAAAAAGTCCAAGTGCATCGAATGAGACTGCCCATGGATAGAGGAAAACAATTTCGATATCAAAAATAATGAAAAGCATCGCCGTAAGGAAATACTTGACTGGAAAGCGTCCGCCTTCAGCAGCTTGCGGTGAAGGTTCAATTCCACATTCATAGGCATCTAACTTGGCACGGTTATATCGTTTAGGACCTGTCAGGGCCCCTGCAATAATTGAAAAGGCCGCAAACCCAAAGCCGATAGCCCCTAGAACCACAATTGGCACGTATGGATTTGATGTAGCTGGCACGGATGAAATCTTAGAGTTCCTTGGCTTATGCCAATGACCGCTAGCCCTTTATCCCACTGTGAACTGCAACAACCCCGCCAGTCAGGTTTTTCCAGCTCACCTGGTTCCACCCCGCTTTTTCCATGGCAGCAGCCAAAGCCTTTTGATCTGGCCATGCCCTAATGGATTCAGCTAAATAAATATAGGCATCTGGGTTGGAAGAGGTCTTGCGGGCAATAGCTGGCAGGGCCTTCATCAGATACTCGGTATAGATGGTGCGAAATGGGCGCCAGGTGGGATGGCTGAACTCGACCACGACCATGCGACCGCCAGGTTTGGTGACTCGAAGGGCTTCTGCGAGCGCCTTGGGGTAATCAACAGTGTTTCGAAGGCCATAGGAGATTGTCACAACATCAAATCGGTTGGCCTCAAAGGGTAGATTGAGGGCATCGGCCTTTGAGAAGTTTAGATACGGGCGGCTTTTACGACCCACAGCCAGCATTCCCTCAGAGAAATCTGTGGCAAAGACCGTTGCCCCTGCTTTGTGAAGGGGTTCAGAGGATGAACCCGGGCCGGCGGCTACATCGAGGATCTGCATCCCGGGGGCTGGGGCGATTATCTTGGTTGCCGCTTTGCGCCAAGCCTTGGTGCGCCCCAAACTGAGTACATCATTGACCAGGTCATAGCGCTTGGCCACCCCATCAAACATCGCTGCTACTTCATCAGGATCTTTGCTCAAATTAGCGCGCGACATAGCCATATTCTCCCTTGAAGTAGGCTCATCCACAACCCAGCCACAATGAAAGGTCGTATATGTCATTTCCAACCACATCACTGCGAACTTTCCTTCTGCCACGGACAAGCGCCCTGAGCAATAGTGTCCTTATTGTGGGAGGCGTAATTTTCATCTCTGCGCTCGCCCAAATTGCAATACCAGTTCCAGGCTCTCCTGTTCCTGTTACTGGGCAAACCCTTGGTGTCCTACTCGTTGCAACCACATATGGTGCATCCCTTGGCTGCGCAACTTTTGCCCTATACCTCTTAGCAGGTATTGCTGGTGCTCCAGTATTTGCTGGACAAAGCTATGGAATTGAAAAAATCGTTGGGGCTACAGGTGGTTATTTAGTAGGAATGTTCATTGCAACTTATTTTTTAGGTGTACTTGCACACAAGCGTTTAGATCAAAGATTTATCACTGCTCTGCCTTCAATGCTTGTAGGAACACTGACAACATTTACATTCGGCTTGCTCTGGTTGCATCAGTTCACTGGCCAAAGTTGGGCTTGGACAATTAACGCAGGATTAACCCCTTTTATTGTTGGTGAAGTAATAAAGATTGCAATTGCTGGAACTTCACTGCCAATTATTTGGCAGATAGTAAATCGAAAGCACAATTAAGTAGAACTTCACCTATGACTCCCCTCATTCCTGTTACAACCACCCGCCTTGGCAATCATCTGCCTTTATTGGATCTGCTCCCTGATTCACAGCCTCTTGCATGGGTGCGATCTGGTGAAGGTTTAGTCGGATGGGGCGTTCATGCGACAACGACAGTGAGCGGGCCACATAGATTTGCCGACGCCAGACATTGGTGGCAGAAACAGCTAGAGACATTTGCAGTTACTAATACTGTGCACGGAAACGGCACTGGGCCTGTGCTTTTCTCATCTTTTTCTTTCTCACCCGATGACGTCTCTGTCCTTGTTATTCCTAGAGTAATCGTGGGCAAAAAGGGCGATAAATCCTGGATCACATGGATTGGCTCTGACCCACAGCCAGTTCTGAATTCAGAAAAAGCAGATGTGCCTAAGGTTTCTGTGACCTGGGAAGTGAGTGAAAGTAACGATCAAGTCTGGAAGACGGGTGTGCAAACAGCAGTTGATCGCATTCACACTAATGAACTAGATAAAGTTGTATTAGCTCGCGATGTTGTTGGAACTTCACACAGTGCAATTGATGCACGCTCTATTTTAAAAACCTTGGCTGCTGAATACCCTTCCACTTGGAATTTCTCTGTGGCTGGATTAGTAGGAGCAACACCTGAACTACTTGTGCGCTTAACCAAGAGCATGGTTACATCCCGAGTCTTGGCCGGAACTATTAGCAAGACTGGAGATGATGAGCGAGATTTAGCACTTGCGGCATCACTTGCCCGTTCATCTAAAGATTTAGAAGAACATGAATATGCAGTTCGCTCAGTTGCCGATGCTATTGAGCCCTTCTGCACCTCCATCAACGTTCCTGAATCTCCATTTGTTTTGCACTTAGCAAATGTCATGCACCTTGCAACCGATGTGACTGGGGCTCTTGCTGAAACTTTGGCCCATGTTGATGCATTCACGATCTTGGAACAACTTCACCCATCGGCAGCGGTCTGTGGAACGCCTAGAGATAAAGCTGCCGCCCTTATTAATGAAATTGAAGCAATCTCTCGTGGTCGTTATGCAGGACCTGTGGGTTGGGTAGATGCAGCAGGAGATGGTGAGTTAGGAATTGCACTGCGTTGTGGTCAGATTAAAGGTGATTCCATTCGAATCTTTGCTGGATGTGGGATTGTTGCTGGCTCAGATCCGGCAAAAGAGTTAGCTGAAAGTCAAGCAAAGCTCATTCCAATGCGAAGTGCACTACTTTAAATAGAGTTCATCGATTCATATATAGCTTTAAGAGAATCTGCATTCTCATCACGTGATGGAACATGTGCCACAACAATTGATATTCCTTGGACTGGCGATTTCAATACTTTCGTCAGCTCATCAATAGATGAAATCGTTGAGGCGCTAATCCCCATGGCGCTGGCAATTGCAGCTGGGTCTAGGCCATGTGGTGTGCCAAAGACGCGCTCAAAGCCCTCCACACCGCGCTGCGGCAGAGTTGAAAATATTCCACCACCATCGTTGTTAATCACAATGAAGCAGCAATTAATATCTTCACGGTGAATCAATCCAGTTAAGTCATGCAAGAACGATAAGTCGCCAAGTAATGCAAATGTTTGCTTGCCTGCTGAGGCGATGCCTAGTGCAGTTGAGATATTGCCATCAATGCCAGCAAGCCCACGGTTTGCATGGGTTGTCACACCACTGCGTGGAGCTGCAAATCCCTCTAAATCTCGAATGGGTCTAGAAGATGAAACAAAGAGAGTGGAACCCTCAGGCAAGTTGGTAGATATCTCTCTAGCGATAACAGCTTCACTAAATCCAGTTAATGCATCGATACTCTTGGCAGCGCGATCTGCATATTTTTCCCACTGCGCACTCCACTCAGGAGATGCTTGATGGGTTTTGAGCTCTGGAATCTGTGTGAAGCGCTTATCTGCATGTCTATCGCTATCTACTGTTGCCATACGCGGGTCGATAACAATTTGCGTAGGTGCCAATTTTAGAAAGGTATTTATGGAGCGAGATAAAGTTGTGCGCCCTATAACAATGACTGTTTGTGGAATCAACGCTGCACGAATTTGGGCAGAAGTTAAGAAGATAGAGGCATGGGCAACTGCATCAGGAAATGAGAGAGGATCTTCAGCAATAGTTGGCCATCCCAATTCTTTGGCAAAGTCTCTAACGCTCACAACGCTTAAGCCACCGCGATCATGGCCAATAACAAGTACACCTCTATGAGCATCGTTTTTTAGGGTCGCTGGCTTAGTTCTAGTTTCAAAAGCTTTAGCTGAAATTGAAATTTCATCTAACCACTGATCAGAATCATCGGGAAGCATCGGTTCATCGAATTGCACATTTAAATGCACTGGACCACTTCGCAAACTATCAAATGGCAGCTCCATGGGAAAAACAGGTCCATCGATATCTGCAAAGTAGCGAACTGCTTTTCCATAAATTCTTGCCTGTTCAGTAGTTTGGTTAGCCCCAGTTTTGCGCAAGATTGCTGGACGATCAGCGGTTAAAACCAAAAGTGGTGCGTTGGTATGGCTGGCTTCCAAAACTGCTGGGTGGTAATTAGCAACTGCCGTTCCACTCGTACACACAATGGGAACTGGGCGACCTGTTGCTTTAATGATTCCTAGGGCAAAGAAAGCAGCTGTGCGCTCATCTATTCGCACATGTAACTTAATTAATCCACGCCGTGATGCAGCAAAAAATGCAAGTGAAAGTGGTGCATTCCTAGAACCTGGAGATATAACAACATCTGTGATTCCTGCTTCAATGATCTGGCGAACCATCACGCGCGCAAGGCTGGTTGAGTTGTTCATCCCAGTAGCGCCGCTGTTCTCATGATGCGATTCTTCCACCAATCAAAGCGATCAGCGCTCACTTCTAAGCCAACAAACCTGGGCTCAATGCGCTTAATCTGCATCTTTCCTTCAATGATTGGAATATTTGCAATGTTATCTGCCAGCAGTGAGCCTGTGGCAAGGCCGCAGTCAAAGTCCATCTCTTCAAAGGAAGCCGCCAAGATTAATCCATAGTTAATACCCACTGCACTTTCAAGGGCGCTTGAAACAACGACTGGTAATTTGTGGTGAGCAGCTAATGCATGTGCATTTCTTATCCCACCCAGTGGTTGGACTTTTAACATCACAATATCTATCGCACCATCTAAATCCAATTCGAATGGGTTTTTACTCTTGCGAAGTATTTCATCACCAACAATCTTCACATCTATTCGTGATTTTAATTCACGCAGTTCGGCCACTGTGGCACATGGCTGTTCTACGTATTCAATCTCCCCACAACTCTCTAAGAACTTAGCTGCCTGATCCACGCTCCACAAACCATTGACATCAATGCGAATCTTGGATTGTGGGCTTAACTTTCTGACAGTTGCGATTCTTTCTAGATCTTCTTTCTCATGTGTTCCAACTTTGATTTTTACTGTTGTGCACCCCGGAAACCCTGCAAGAATCCGATTAATTTCACTTTCGCCATTTAACGCAGGCATAGTTGCATTGACACCTACTGAGCTTCGATAGAGCCTTGGTGGTGCTTGCATTGCAGCCTCTATTGCACACGCTAACCAGCGTGAGGATTCTTCATCAGAGTATTCAAGGAAAGGTGAGAACTCCGCCCAGCCTTGTGGTCCTTCAAATAGTGCAACTTCGCGGTGATTGATTCCACGAAAATTGCTCTTTGTTGGAAGGCTGATGACTCTTAAAGAGTCTAGAATCACATCAAGCATCGTTTAAGGGCGCTTTGGAAATTTCCCGAAGTCAGGATCTCTTTTTTCCATATACGCATCGCGTCCTTCTTGGCCTTCTTGCGTCATATAAAACAACAAGGTTGCATCCCCTGCTAACTGTTGAACACCTGCTAAACCATCATCTGCTGCATTCAAACTCGCTTTAAGCAAGCGAAGTGCAAGTGGGGAGTTACGCAGCATCTCTCGGCACCAAGAAACAGTTTCTGCTTCTAGCTCTGCGAGTGGAACAACAGTGTTAACTAGTCCCATATTGAGAGCTTCTTGGGCATTGTATTGACGAGTCATAAACCAAATTTCACGAGCTTTCTTTTGACCAACATGTGCTGCAAGTAAGCCTGAACCATAACCACCATCAAATGAACCAACCATAGGACCGGTTTGACCAAACTTTGCATTATCTGCAGCAATAGTTAAATCACAGACAACATGTAATACATGTCCCCCGCCAACTGCCCAGCCTGCAACCATTGCAACAACTGGTTTAGGGGTTCGACGGATTTGTACTTGTAAATCTAAAACATTAAGACGGCCAATACCTTTTTTAGCTAATTTGTCATCACCAAGATAGCCATCGTCACCGCGAACATTGATATCCCCACCTGAACAAAAGGCTTCAGTGCCTTCACCAGTAAAGATAATGACGCCAACTTCTTCGTTATCTCGTGCTAAATCAAAAGCTTCAATTAATTCAATAATGGTTTGTGGGCGAAATGCATTACGAAGTTGAGGTCGATTAATGGTGATTTTGGCAATGCCATCACCCATCTGATATTTAATATCGACGAACTCTTCACCGCCGGGCGCAGTTATCCAATGAGGTATCTCACGGCTACCAAAATCACGCTTAAAGGGTTTGCTCACATTTCCTCCATTACCTTTACTAGCGATAGCCTACGCGTGCAATGGAGATGAAGTCACAACGAGATATTCACCGGGTCAGCCCTGCGTGCGCAATCCCAGATTTAGCGGGAGAAATCACAGCAGCCCTGGCTGGTACTGGCCCAGCCTTAGGTTTTGGCGAGGTTCGATCAACTAGCGCTCCTTCACGTATTGCATTAGTTATTGGCACCAGTGGCACCACAGGAATGAGTAAAGAGGTTGCTTTTACAGCTTCAGCATTGCTTGCATCTGCGCGGGCATCAAATAAGTTCTTGGAGGCAAAGCCTGGCCAGCAGTGGTCGCTATTTTTACCGTTAACACATATAGCTGCAGTCAATGTGATTATCCGGTCAATGGAACTTGGAACACTTCCTATTGATTTGCGTGAGCATGTAGGTGATTATCCAAAAGTTGATTTCACGTCAATTGTTCCAACACAGTTATTTAGAGCTCTCAAGACTGATTCTCGATTACTGAGCCATTTACAAAACGCCCAAGCGGTATTGGTGGGAGGCGCAGCACTATCGCCAGCACTACGACAACAGGCAATGAGTGCTGGGATTAATGTTGTTGAAACTTATGGAATGACTGAAACTTCTGGCGGCTGCATCTATAACGGCCAAGCAATTGAAGGTGTTGAATATTGCCTCAATGAAAAATCCTTAGTTCAAATCCGTGGCGCAGTCATGTCAGAAACTTATTTGAATGCCCCAGATCTCTATATTCTTAGCGATGGATGGTTTGTCACAAATGATCTTGGTGAAGTTATTGATGGAAAACTTCAGATCTTAGGGCGAGCCGATGATGTCATCATCTCAGGTGGTGAAAATCTCTCACTGACTGCTATTGAAGCAACGCTTTCCATTCGTTATCCAGAGATTGAATTTGCCGCCTTTGCAGTCAATGACATTCAGTGGGGACATGCGCTGCACCTAGCTGTCGTTGGTCAGATCGGAGAGAGTGAGATTTCACATTATTTAGAGGCAGCACTTGGAGCAGCATCAAAGCCAAAAGGAATTCACTACCTTGAGCAGTTACCCTTGCTCGGTATCGGCAAAGTCGATCGCACAGCTCTTGCGAAAATGGTGAACGATGAAT
>Ga0214919_10007783_pt1 | contig 14338 bp, 13 predicted proteins | sample LL1503_MetaG_FD_177994 | JGI IMG/M metagenome (GOLD analysis project Ga0214919, IMG submission 177994) | Freshwater microbial communities from Lake Lanier, Atlanta, Georgia, United States - LL-1503 | ecosystem: Environmental > Aquatic > Freshwater > Lake | place: USA: Georgia | collected...
CGGCAGTTGATAGAGACCTGCCGGAGTTTCGCGGGGGAGAGTGATTTCTAATTGAATGTCGGCAGTTTCTCCAGGGAACAAAGAAATGACTAACGGGCGCGACACATACGACTCGGTCGGGATGAATCCGGGACGTGCATTGACCTCTTTGATGATTTGTTCATCGTTTTGAACCTGAACAATGATTTCAAAAGGAACACCAACAAAGGCCGAATATTGTTGCGTCGTTAGTCGTGCTCTCAAGGTGCATCACCCTCTTGAGTACTTGTCTCTGCGACGTTCTTCTCATCTGACGCTTTGTCGGACTTTGGAACCTCGTCAATATATGAACGAACCCGCTGTGAGTTTCTGGTGGGCTGACGTTGATCTGACGTTCGAATATCGACGCCAGTAGTGGGAGGACCAGCTTCGATGCCTAGGCCGGTGTCAACAGGCAAGATGATCTGAAGATCTAGGCCTGGGCGATATCTACCGTCAACTCCGCTCCAGAAATCGCGCGCAATGTTTCCGTCACTCGCGCCAATCGCCAATTCGATTCGTGCTCCTGGGGTGGTGAGTCCGACTGGAATGATGTCTGGAGAAATCTCTCGACTCTTCATGACACCTTGGAGCAATCGACCTAACAACACATGTTCGTCACGTTGGTCGCCCGTAAATACAGAAAGGAAATAGGAAATGCGCACTCGGGGCGATACCAAACGACGCATTTTGGTCGGACCTCGATCGACGAGTTCTACTCCACCCACGTTGCGTTTGTCATCACGCTTGATTTCCCAAAGGTAGGCACTGATTGTTGGCCGCGCGAGACCAGAACTCCACTCGCGATCGGGAATCGAAAACGAGACATCAATGGCACGATCGAGTGGAACGGTGTTACGTAGGTGAGCTTCAAGAACTTCGTCGAGGAGATGCAGCATGATTTAGCCAATTCCTCCGGCGATGATGACGGCAATCATCGTGGCAGCAGTGCCAGCAAAAAGTCCGATCACAAACCATGGCCAACGCTTGCGCGCTTCACTATGTACCAACACTTCACGAATGACGATGTTGCCTTGTGGAGCTTGCACTTCCTCAGGTTCGGGTAAGGCCAAAATTGCTCCACACCGCAAACAATTGGTGGCACCGCGTGGGTTGAGCTCTCCGCAATCGGGGCAAGGAATCCAGGCGCGTTTCGTCACACCAGCAACTCCTGGAAGTCGTTCGCGCGCCAAATCAGTATCACTCGGTCCGCGAGTCACGACACCACGGGCAAAGAACAACGGATAGTCACAAGCAACGCAAAAGGCGTTCGATGAACGCGTGCCTTCTGGATCGGAGTTTTCCTCTCCGCACTGGGGGCAAAGGACGGTGCTCATGCGGCCACCGGAGCCACGGTTTGGCCAGCAATTTCAATACGTATCTGACAATGAACAGGAGTGATGGAACGCAGCAACTTGTAGAGGTCGATAGCTGACCCGTGAGCGATCGCTGTCGCTCGCACGACGATGATGCCTTCGCATCGACCCGATTCGCCTTCACGGAAAACTCCGCCATCCTCAAGTAGGTCAATGGGGCCAACTAAGTACGGTTCGATCAACGTCAAAATGTAATCTCGCGTGCCCTTTCGCAAGATAAGTGAACCCGTTTCGCGCAGTAAGTCACGTCGATGACCTTCGGGAAGATTCTCCGATCCTGGGGCGTCAACAAATCGACCGAGCCACGATAAGAGAAATTCGGGTGTGACTGATGGGTCGGCTAAGAACGGAATCTGATCCGCTTGTTGTTGAACTGTTTCCGATACCTCTTCGAGGATCGCCACCAACCCTGTCATTGTTCGGTCTTCCTGCATTCCCACCGGCAAACGCCGCACTAGCCAACCACGACGACGAGTCATCGCGCCACGACCTGTGGCTTATATGACAAGGGTAGACCGTAGGGGTCGACGCGGATGGTATCTGTGCCCGCACCGAGGCGCGAGCCATTTCGCAAGTCGGCTTCGAACAGGACGACCTCTTCAACCTGCTCAACACCAGGGATTTCTCCGAGTAAATGAGCGATGGCCCCCGAGTTAATGTCTTGACCAAAAGGCCAACCATTGCCATCGTTTCCGCCCATATGTGGAGACAAAAATACCGCAATGGCATCGAGGCAGGCTTGGCGCACCGAGGCGGGGGCCCGACCCGGACCGACCCGAACCATCGCGGCGACGGAAACACCCAGATATTTGGGAGTTCCGAGTTCAAGTGCAGTACCAATGAGGCGACGAGGTTCGAGATATTCACTCAATTGAGCAAAGAGCGAATCATCCATTGCGAGGTGGTCAATACTGATGGCGTCGACAGGACGAGCGGGGTCAGGGACGATCAAGAGACGAGTTGCCGCACCAGCTGATTCGGGAGGAATGCAAGCAGCACGACGAACTCGCGGGGTTGCCTCTAACGCAAGGCGTTCATGATCTGACGAAGTCACGGCCCGTCCGCCAGAAACGATGGTGAGGGGCGCTCGAACCTTGGCATTTTCCAGAGTTTCGCTGTCGATTCCGCCCGTAGCCGCCAACATGTTGGTGGTTCGGTCGACGTAGGGAACTGCAGAACGAATGACAGAAAGCGCACCGGGACCGACATTGCCACGAGCGCCTCCTCCACGTCGATATTTGGTGACCGAGATCGCGGCACCCGCAGGCGGAATGGCTCCGTGTTGACGCCAACGACCGTCAGCTTGACGTATCTGTGGTCCGAAGTTGACCGCACCGCTGACACCATCCCAGGTGTAGTGCTTATCGGTCGGTCCTGACCGTGAGAAGTCCGTGACTTCAAGCCATTGCTCGGAGATATCCCCAGATCGAACTTCGACATATTCATCGGCTCGACGCGGAAGAAGAGGTGCGCCTTGAACGTCAAATTTCTGTCCAGGTAGACCAGTTGAGTTGCCAATGTATTCTTCGCCAAAAGGTTCAGCATGTTCGGCGGTCACGGTGCCACCCACTGCGTGAGCAATCACCGACGTGAGTGCTGGTGAGGCCCGGTAACCAGCACCGTCGTTTCCGGGGGCCAAGAGACGCAGGCGCAACCAATAGGCCCGCTCTGATCCGACCGTGAGTGGCAGGTGTCCCGTTGGAATTGCGAGATGTATATGACCATTGCGGTTGAGTCCGCCCGTTTGGTCGCCCTGAGACTTGCATTCAAGCCAACCCTCATCGGTCCATACTTCCCAAGCCAATGGTGGGTTTTTGGGGTTGACGCCAATTCCTTCGACATCGGCGACGACGTCGAGCCGAATGATGCAGCCGCCCAGGGATTCGGCAAAACCCATATAAAACGCATCACCTGGAGTCACCGGATTTGATTCAAAAACCTTGACCACTTCGTTATCAAGGGCCAAGTTTTGACTGACGTCAGTCATACGACCTTCATCGGGATCTTCGAAACCGTTCGTTGGAGCAGTGAATGCGAACAAGAGATTTGGTTGCGACACTTCGAGGTCGTGCATGGTTGCAAAGACAACCGGATCGTCGCCGGTCGTTGATACTTCGCTACCAGCCGGAACCAAAACAGTTTCCTCAGGAACGGTCGAAAATATAAAAGTAACGTCGACGCTCGCGGCAGAGGCCGGATACGGAGAAATTCCAACGAGGTCTAAGAAACTCGCATACAAACGATCGGGAACGCGGTTGAGGCGGTACAGCGTCAACTCGGTCATCCAAGCGAAAAGCTCAATGAGTGTGACACCAGGGTCAGACACGTTGTGGTTCGTCCACTCGGGCAAGAAGCGCGGGATCATGCGCTTGGCTTCGTCGACGAGATCTTGGAAACGTCGATCGTCTAGATCGGGGCGGGGAAAACTCATGTCAGTCCTCTTCAGGCGGGATTGTGTAGAACGGATAAACGAGGTTGCGTCGATCGTTGGTCGATCGAACGATGTAAGAAATTTGAATAGTGACTGCGCCGTCGATATCGGATGGCTCCACGAGAACCGAATCAATTTCGACGCGCGGTTCCCACATATGGAGGGCTTCTTGAACGTACATTTCCATTAAGCCCATGGTGCTGGTTTCAATGGGCTCAAACATGAGTTCCCAAATGCGGCAGCCGAAGGCTGGGCGAAAAGGACGTTCGCCCGGTGCTGTCGATAATACGACGGCCATCGATCGCTCAAGTTCTTCAATACCTTCAATAAGAGTGAAGGAACCACTTTCGTTGATGCGCATGGGAAAGGGGAAGCCCTTACCGATGAATTCATCTGACATAGCGCCTCCTTTGTTGTTGCGTTCTCTGATGAGAATTTTGCTGGGTGATCGGTGATTTGGTCATCATTAGTTCAACTTGATCATTGCGCCCTTGACGGTGACCATTCCGCTGGCTTGAACCTTTGCACCCGACGGTGAAAGATCAACCTTTGATCCGCCTCCATCCATGACAGCTCCAGTTGAACCTTTGATACTGACCTTTTGACCTTGAAGCGTGAGGTTCTTCGTGGCTTTGATCGTGATGGCACCACCTTTGAGGGTGATTGTCCCATCTGAAGCAAGTTCAACGCTGGCGTCGCCCACCACAAGTTTGATTTTGGTGCCCTTTTTCGCGTTGATTTTGACGCCGTCTTTATCGAATTGAAGATTTGTTTCAGGTTCAGCGTGTTTCAGCGCAACGACCGCTTTCTTCTTATCGGTGTTTTCAGTGAAGACCAGTTTTGCCCCAGAGGCCATCACCAGAGAACGTTCACCGACTTTGTCGCCTTTGACAGGCTCGGGTGTTGGGGGAGCGAATTTCTTGCTCCATATTCCACCAAGAATGACCGGGTTGCGTGGGTCGCCACCGATAAACGCGACGAGTACTTCGTCGCCAACATCGGGCATGAGATGTAGCCCGCGTGATTTGCCTGCACCAGGCGAAACAACGCGTGCCCACGCTGAATCATCCTTATCCGAAATGGTGGGAAGTTTGACTTTGATGCGTCCAACCTTGTCGGGGTCTTTCACATTGGTGACGGTTCCGATTGCAAACTGTCGCCGGTTACGAACTGAACCGCGTTGTGCGCTCACGATGTGATCAGCCAATTCGCTTCCGCCGTGGCGACCACCTTCAAAGCGTGACAAAAGTGGGCGTCCAACACCAAAGATATGTTCGACTCGAGTGACGACGAATGTTCCAGCGAGTTGCGTGCCAGCACCTTCAATTTGAATAGTTGAACCCGCGGCAATCTTCGGTTGGCCAATCGCTTCTCCCTGTACACGCAATTCGCCAGCCGCCAAATCGGCTTGCATTGCTTCAGCTAGTGCTTTGGCTTCATCGGCTGCACCAACGGGCATATCAGTGACGGTTGAAGAGGCTTTGAGCGCTTTGGCCTGTGTTGCTCGAGTGTCGGTCATCTTGAGTTTGAGACCAACTTTGGTGCTGGTGACTGCTGATCGAGTGGCTTTTCCTGTGACTGCTTTTTGCGTTGCGGGATCCCAACCGCGTACGGTGACATCGTCAACGCGAGCAGCACCAGAAAAACGTGCTGAGAATCTTTGCAGGGTGGTGCCCCACTTCAATTTGATGGGAGATTTCAGAGTTCGCTTTGTGAAGTTGAGGGTGGTGTCGTCAACCCACCACTCAGCACCATTTCGACGAGCCAATTCATCAAGAACAGCATGATCTGAATCAAGCTGCAAGAAATAAGTCATCTTTTTACCAGTGATACTGGTTTTCGGAGTCAAGCTGTTGCGTTTGGCAATCTTGCTGACGATGTCGGACGCGGTCATCTCGGTGTAAGTGGTTGGAGTTAAGCCGTGTGAAAGTTGTTGCGACGCGTCGTATCCGGTGATCACTAATTCGTGGCGGTCGCTAGCCCCTTGTTCGGCGGCGATCGCCGCAATCTTCCCCTTAAATACAATGACGTCTTTTCCGGTTGCATCGGGGAAAGCGACTTGTAGTTTGACGCCAATTTTTGCAAACGAGCCTTCGAGTAATTCAAAATACGGGTCGTGAAAACGCAAGGTTGCCGCGGCCGCTGCTGCAGTTTCAAGTACGACGCGAACGTCAAGCAACGCATCGGCCTTGATGCCGGTGACCGCTGCACCATTAATGGTGACCTTGGGAACCGATATGCCTACTGTTTCGGGCATGTCATCCCTCCAACTCTGGGATCATCAGGACACGACCAGGATCGAGTGCGAGTGGATCATCAATTCCATTCGCATTGGCGATAGTGCGCCACTGAGCAGGATCGCCGTACAACTCATCGGCGACGGTGTCGAGGTATTGGCCTGCTTCAAGTCGGCGCACTTGTCCAGGGTTTGGAGTTCCCGAAGTTGGGTTTTGCGGTGGAGTCACCCCTTCGTCCATGAACTGACGAAACGACATACTGACTTCGGCGCGCAACGGAACACCTTTCGAAGTGAAGTAGGTGTACTTCAAATTGAAGCTGGTGATGACGGCTTTGAATGAACGCAACTTGCCCCAATGGAACTGCACCCACGGTGGACGCTTGATGTTGCGATCTTCTTTCGTTCCCTTGACTTTCTTGTCGGTAACAGTGAGCTTGTATAGCTTGTCGGTGATATCGGTAATTGATTTGCCAGTTTCGGTTGAATCGAAAATTGCGGTCAACTTGAACTCGACAGATTTGCCGCTGTCAAACGTTAATTGAGGTGCGTTACTTCCAGGAGAGTTGTTTGACTTCCACTCTGTGGTTTTCGAAAACTCCAAATCACTCGGATTGAACATGAATGGAATTTTTGTCTTCGTTTCAGACATGAGGTAAGCCTTTTGAATACTCATTGACTACCACCTTCCTCCGGCGACTCCGCGTCGCTCAAGTTCTTGACGGAGACGATCATCAACAATGCGATTGATCCAATCCATGAGGTCAAGGAGTTGACTAGTTGTTACTTGGTTTGGTCCTGATTCCGAATCGTCAGATGGCGACAAAACTTGACTCAAGATTGAAACTGGACCCGGCGCAGCTTTCTCGGATGTCGACGAACTCCGTTGAATAATTGACGATCCGACTGAACGAGAGATTTGCCCAGGTGACCGCCGGGCACGTATGAGCCCACTTGAAGACGTACCGCTGACCTGACGGTGAATAACTTGATTTGGCAAACTTTGGCCAGATTCAATCATTCGTACGAGAGCGTCAGCAGAAATGGTGCCGTCTTCGCTCGGTGCGAATTGGACGCCCGAGGCTTGTCGTTGAATTTTTAATGAACGTCGTCCCTCTCGACGAACCGAGGGTGAAGGAAGGCGCGTGGAAGACTTTGAAGCGACTGATCTCGATATCAAGTTGCTGTTTGAAGAGATTGACGGGGACGTAGAAACAACCGTCGGAGTAGCTGGCATGGCACTCATGGCTTCGGAAGGGATTCGCATGCCGGGTGTGACGTTTGGAGACACGGGTAAATCGCTGAGTGGGCTTGACAGACGTTGAGTGGGAACGCTTCGAGAAACCAAACGGTGAAGCACCCCGCGAGAAGAAATTGATCCGCCCCGTTCAACAATTTCTTGACGAGACCGAGCGGCATCAATACTTCTCCTTGTCGATGATCGTGTTGCAGGTGACGCAGATGTTGAGGTTGAAGTGGGTGCAGACTTTGACCTTGCAGGAGATGCAGAAGTGGATGTTGATGACGATGTGGGCGACGTCGTCGTAGTCGCCACTGAAATTGATTGTCGAGTAGGTCTAGTTGAACTATCCACTGGATTTGATTTGCGCTCGGCTTGTACTGCTGAATGACTGGCTGTTACTGAACGCATCACAATTCCGTTAGAGACAGATGCTGATTCAGACATTGCCCGAGACGCTCTCCCGATCGGGTCGGCCGAACCGCGATGTGTTGAAAGCGACCCACTCTCATCGATCCCATCATTGTCAGCGTCACTACGCATGATCGCCCAATGTGGTTCATCGTCAATCGTCGTGAAGTGTGAAGAGGTGTCGGATCGATCGATCGGAGATTCTGCTGGACGACCGGTGTCGGCGTCTTGAGATTCACGTGAAGGACTACGGGAGATCATGTCACGGGAAACGGTTGTTACCGAGGGTTGAGCTTGATCAAGTGTGGCTGTAGGAGCGAAGTCCTCACCAGTGGTTCGACTGATTCGATCTAAGAAGTTTTGTGCGACGTGCGCACCTGCGCCGGTTAACGGCATTGACCCCTTGGTCGTATCTGGGCCTCGTGGAGCGCCCGGCGTACTTGTTGCGGCTGCAAAAGTGGCTGATCGATGGATCGAAGAGGTAGCGGTCGTTTTGGCAGGAACCGATGCACCCAAACGTTGCGCTCGAACCGTAGTAACAGTTTGTTCAACGTTGCCATGTGTTTGGCGCAATGAAATTGCTTTCGCAAGAGACCCCGCGAATTGAATCCCACCGCTAGCTCCGGGCGTAATGCTCGACATTTGTGAACGGGTTTGACGAGCAACTGACATCACGCGGGCCGTTGACGGATATCCTTGTGAAGCACTTCGCAATGCCTGACTTGTTCGATTTCTATTTCGTGATCGCAGAACGTGTGTGATCGAATGGCGAACATTCCTATGGGAATCGATTGTTGACGGGTTGTCTAAGCCAAACTGTTGACGGACGATGGACCCAGGCTTGCTGTCAAGCGAATGTGCTTTTGGTTGAGGTAAACGTAAAGATCGCTGGGCCGCCAAATTTGATTGACGGGGAATGGAATGGTTGACAGCCGACCACAGATTGACGAAAGAAGGCCGTTGTGTGGCAGTTGATGCGGCGCTCACCACTTGGTCGCGATTCACGATCTTCCTACTTTGTACCGACGTCCTTTGGCCTCGCGTTGCGCTTCGGCTGATTGCCGATTGTGAAGATTTTGCAGAGCGACGAGAAATGCTTGGTGAAGTATTTCGGGTTGATGAGCGACCGCTATTCCTGTTTGCCGACCTACTTGTATTCCGATTTTCTGAAGTGGATCCCTCTCGACTCTTCTGTGTGATTTTTCGGTCAACTTGAGTTGCAGGTTTGTGCGAAGTTGTTTGATCTGGCGAAACTGTAGGAGTTCGTTGCGCTTGAGCGGTTTCGGTTCGGTTGCGCTGTGCTCGTCGAGTGAGTGGGCGTTTGCTTTCGCTTGGTGAAGAAATCTGATTCTCTGAAGATTCGCGGTTGTGAAGAACTGCTGCGTTCATCGATGAAGCGAGGCTGAGAATCGAGCCTGATACTGGTGATCGACGAGCGATATCTCCGGGCGTTCCGAGTGGTGCACCATAAGGATTGGCAAGGGCTGCAACTCGCCGGAAGAGTGCGTCTTGAGTGGACGTCGTCACGGGTGATGGCGCAAGTGATTTTTGTTCCGAAGGTAACCCCACTACCTGTCGCCAACCAGCTGATCGCGGAATAATGACCGACCGCACGCGGCGACGAACTTGCGCTGGTGCGGTGGTGTCGACCCCGTTTCCAATAACGACCGAGTTGATGGTTGATGAAGACGCGGCAGGGAAACGTGGAGATGCTTGATCTGCAATTGTCTGGGGTGAGATTGATGTCGATGAAAACCGCGATGTCGGTGATTGAGATGGAGCGGTTGTTGAGGTTGGGGCCAGTGTGGTCGGTTTTGTCGTTGATGGTGTCGTTGACGGTGTCGTTGACGGTGTCGTTGTCGATGATGGTGGAGAAGATGCGGGAATTCGAGCAATTGATGGGGTTGATTCCGCTTTTCTTGAAACGAAATCCGGTGATGAATTTCGAGAGGGAAACGAGGTCCAGTTCGGTTCAACGGGTGATGAAATTCGTGAATTGGACTCTTGTCGCGAGGCGACCGTCGGTTGTGTCGAGGTTGAATGAGACCTCAGTGTTGTTGGTATTGACGACGAAGATGATGTTGTTTGTGATGCTGTACGTCGGGAGACCCGTGGACTCGTTTGTGTCGTTGAGTTTGCTCGCGGTGTCGTCGAAGTAGACGAAGTGATGCTCAAACGACGAGGAGGCTCATACATCATTGAGAGTGGAATTCGATGACCGGTTATGACGGCGGGTTGGCGAGTTGAGATGGCGCGACGATGAATAGAAGAACGATCGATTGATTGGCGCGAACTTACGCGTGGGAGTGACAAACGATGAATTGCCGATGTTTCATCTGTAGTTCGCGGTTCGATGCGAGAGTTTTGAAAACTTGGCGATGACGAGAGCAAAGAACGCGCCACCAAGACGGATTCAAATCTAGGTGCGAATGGCGTTGGACCATCTCGGTCGGTTCGATTTCCGTTCCTCGTCGGACTGTTGGCAGAACGGGTGCGAGAAGGTCGAGCAGTTGGTCGTTGTGGCTGAGTCGTCACACGAACGAGAGGTGCTGACATTGGACCAATATGAGCTTCGTTTCGATTGGGTTGACGTCGAATCGGATGCAAACGTCGGGCGATTGAGGAAGGTCCAGTCTGAATGCCAGAACGGCTACGCCCACGTGCATGGGCCGCCATAGGAAGACCTCGAGGTTGAACCTGACGTACGACGCGATTTTTCATTCGTGATTGTCGTAACGCAATGATGTCGCGATCTCGGTAGGGGTCGAGATCGTCAGCGCGAGTGGGTAAGGCAGGCAACAGCCACATGGGGAACCGAACCGAAGAATCGCTAGAGATTGATCGTCGAATAGAAGTCGAGCGACCAAATGAATTAGCCATGACCTGTGAATTCGTCGCGATTCGACCGATCGTCGCCTTGCGTTGACGAGCGACAGGTGTCGGGCGCACGATACGCCGAAGCGGTTTGGCGGGAGATTCCTGTTGGAAAACGTTACTCATCGTCACTTCTTCTTCTTAGGAGCAGCGACTTTTTTCTTAGCCTTAATGGACGGCTTCTTGCTTGATCCAGCCGGAATACCCATATTTGATGAAACCAAACCATGATGGGCGAGAGTGATTTCTTCGACGAGAAATTCATCGGTTTCAATGGAGAGATCTGGACCCTTCCAAGAAACGGGAATCGCATCGGTCAATATCCAGGTGCGTAACCTTTTTCCTTTGGCGCTCATCAATGTGATCGCGACGTTTTGGCGAGCCAACGTTGCTTTTCCTCGTTTTGAACCCAACTCAAAGCGACTTCCACTGGCTTCGTTGAACCAGTTATACAGACCATTGTCATACGTCATTCCACGTCTCAATGTCACATCGTCGAACGTGAAGCGCCCAGGGAGCTTGTGCACAAAGCCGTTTTCTCCGCCCTCGGTCACTTCAAAAATCTCGACTTTTCCACCGAGGCCTTTGACTTCTCGAAAAGAGCCAAGAATTTTGCCGTCAACTTCAACGATGAATGTCGCTGATGTCGGTCCTTCGTTATAAAAGGAGTTAAAGGGTGAAATGCCCATGATTAAGCCATGATCTTTTTGGCTTCATCGAGCGCTCGACGATTGAGCGCAGCGACTTTTTCAACAAGTCGCACTCGATCGGAATGCTCTAAATCGAGGAGACGATCAAGATCCCAATGGATGTGGTACGCGAGATAAATCACTTCGTCCCACAACGCGTCTTCGGGATAAATCTCCATCAGGAGTCCTGATTGACCTCCTCGATAACAGCCCCTCCACGACGACGGCCAGTGATGATGATTTCTTCATCGTCATCATCATCTTCATAGTCGTCATCGGTGCTGTCGTCGAGATCATCGTCATCTTCGTACTCGTCGTCATCGTCGTCGTCAGTATCGTCGTCATCGGCTGACTGAGCGCGAGACCGAGCGGCGGTGGCTTTTTCGGCTTCATTTGCTTCCTTGAGGAAGGCTCGAACATCTGACGTGCTGCCGAAGTTCACGACGCCGTAGAGATCTTGCAAAAACGCGAGATCGGCGGCGAAGAGATTTTCGATCTCTCGAGGGGTCACTGCTGACAAACTGCCAAGTTCAGTGACCACTCTCGAGAGAACGATAATAGTTAAATACGGATCATCTGCACCCTGCACCCGTGGATCGCGAAGCGGTTCGATCTCGTCACGCGCCGTAGCAAGACGCATAACGCCCCGGCGATGAACGGTCCCGTCCGACCCGAGATAACCGCGGGGGAGAGTAAAGGAAAATTCCGTCGTAAGAGACATCAGGCCTTGAAGAGTCCTTCGTGGCTGATCGTCAATTCTTCAATCATGACGTCGTCAGTGCCGGCGTCCAAGTCTGAAGCACTCCACTTCGAGGGCCAACCGGCTTCGAAGTTCCAGCGACCAACTTCAGTTCCAGCATTGTCATAAATGACGATGGAACCGTTGGTGCGCTCGACGGCGCCTTCAAGGACTTTTGTGTGCCAGTCAATGATGGCGCTGTCGGCTGACAAACCACGCTTCAGCACGATGTCGTCGTACTTGGTGCGGCCTGGACGCTTACGGATGATGATTTTGCCAGCCACGGTGTCTTGGTATTCGACCACTTCGGTCGAGTAGCTCAAGCCCGAGCAGCCGGTGAATCGAGCCATCTCAACACCCTCAAGTTCGAGGGCGAATTGAGACCCGAGAAATTCGAGGTCATGTTCATTTGCCATTGTTCAGGTTCCTTTCGTAGAAGCTGTGTAGATCAGGCTGCTTGACGCAGTTGGCTGATGCGGAAGATAACGAATTCAGCAGGCTTGACCGGCGAAATGCCGACTTCAACGACTACCTTGCCTTGATCGATCGAGTCAGGTGGGTTGGTTTCCGAGTCGCACTTGACGAAGAACGCCTGATCGGCGGTGACACCGAACAAAGCGCCATCGCGCCACAATCCGCGAAGGAATGCTGAGATGGTGCGCTTCAAACCTTCCCACAACTTCTGATCGTTCGGTTCGAAAACTGCGAACTGTGTGCCTTCCATGATTGCGGTTTCGATCATGTTGAACAAACGACGCACGTTGATGTAGGTCCAATCGGTGTTGGATGACAAGGTGCGAGCACCCCACACGCGGATTCCGCGAGTTCCGAACGGACGAATGCAGTTGATGCCGATCGGGTTGAGTAATGACTGCTCGCCCTTGGTGATGTCGATTTCAGTTGACAAAACGCCACGAACGACTTCGTTGGCCGGAGCCTTCCAAACACCACGGGTGTCATCAACGCGACTCCAGATACCGGCCACGTGACCTGACGGCGGAACCAAAATGGTTGCGTCAGCGGGGCTGGTGCTCACGGGGTTGTCAACGCGAATCCATGGGTAGTAGAACGCCGCGAAAGCGGAGTCGTACATGGCGACATCTGAACGCCATTCTTTGACCTGCTGGGGCGACATGGCCGGAGGCGCATCCAAGATGGCCATGCGGTTGGCCTGGCCTTCACAATGTGAAATGAGCGCAGTTTGCACTGCTTTCCACATGCCGAGGTCGACAGATCCGTCAGCCTTGGTCGCAGCCGTGATGAGGTCGGGGACCATCACCATGGTGACTTCGTCGGCAATGACCAAGCCGTTGATGCCAGTGCGGTCTGATTCGCTGCCAGCAAAGTGCTTGGGCTTGACTTCAACCGGTACGGCCGGAGCGGGAGTGACCGCAAACAAACCGGGTCGAAGACCGGCAATGGTGATGTCCTGAAGGCTCTTGAGGTCAACTTTGGTCTCGACCTTGACGCGCTTCGATGCTTTATTCACCGTGGCGGCGATATCGGACAACGAGACATTGTCGTAACGCTCGGTCTCGATGCCACCTTCGGTGACGACGAAGTTGAAATTAGGAGCCTTGCCGTCTTCAGCCGGGTCTCCATTTTCGATAGCGATGGCCATTCCGTCGGACGGTCCAATGCTGGTGACTTCAAGTGGCAAACCAAGTGCACGGTCAACCGCGGGAAGCGCACGCTGACCAGGCTGATCGGATGGGGCTTGGTGAGCAACACGCACGATGTAGGCCATGCCGCCACCGTTATTAAAGAATCCGTAGACCGAGTGGGGGAGCATCGCTCCGGCCAAAAAGCCGCCGTAAGCAGCTTCGTACTGGGTCCAACTAGTCACTAAACGGGGCTTCAAGCCCTGCGGGTCGGTGGGGTCGTCCTTAGGAAAGTCGGCAGTGAAGCCAACAAAGGCTGCGACTGCGGTCAATCCGGCCGACAAGGTCGCTGAACCTGAGGGCACCTCTTCGACATACACACCTGGGGTTAGATAAGAAGGCACGTTGATCCTTTCGTGATCAGGTCTCTGAATGATTTGTGATCTCGGGAGTTGCCAGTGCCGCCACAGCCCGAATGAAAATGTCTACTTTTGTCGACAAGCCGACAATAGTTGACGTAAGTCCTTCAAACCTAATTGGACAGCGGTGTTAAATGGATAGCCCCTGCGTTTGATAGGTGAGGCCCAATTCTCAGGGTTCAATCTGAAAACCGTCTACTTTTCTCCCGCAAGGGCGACACTAAACCCATCTCGATAGCAAGCGCAAGCAAAATTTTAACTTTCGCATCGACCGACGCATTCAGAGTACGGTGAAGAGTGATTT
>Ga0214919_10007784_pt1 | contig 14338 bp, 13 predicted proteins | sample LL1503_MetaG_FD_177994 | JGI IMG/M metagenome (GOLD analysis project Ga0214919, IMG submission 177994) | Freshwater microbial communities from Lake Lanier, Atlanta, Georgia, United States - LL-1503 | ecosystem: Environmental > Aquatic > Freshwater > Lake | place: USA: Georgia | collected...
TACTTTTTTTCGTTCCCGTCAAGAAGCGGTGTATTTACTGGAATAAAGTCGTTTGAATTCATTTTGAATCAGTATTATTTAAACTAATGGTTTGTCAAGTCTGAATGTATCAGATTCATATTCTTTCCCCCCCCTTGGACCTTCAGTAAAAACGAGCATTTCGGCTTCACCTATTCCAACTAATGCATGTTTTTCCATTGGAACTGTTACCACAAGATCCCCTTGATTAAGTATCATTTCATTGATTGCCTCATTTTCAAATTGGGTTACAAGTTTCACACTACCCTTGGTAACATAATTCCATTGAGTTGTTTTCTTGTGATAGTGATTGGCTCTTATTGCTCCATCGGTAAAGGATATATAAGTAATCGCATTGATGTTTTGCGCTTCAACGAGGTCAATGATTACACCTCTATCATCGGAATGGTTGACGGGAGTAGCTATTTTTTTCATTTATAATGTATTTTAAATAATTCTTGGTGAAGGAATGGGGATGATGAATTTACCACCCTTGTTTCTGTATTCCTGGTTATTGCGTATGATCTCATCAGCAAAATTCCATGCCAATAACACTGCATAATCGGGCATATCCTCCAACAATTGGCTGTCGGGAACTACGGGTATATTATCGCCAGGTGTATATAGCCCTATTTTTAATCTTGATTTTTCAGTTACATAATCCAATGTTTGCCTGTCAAGTTTGCAATAATTAAGAAAAGTCATACCTTTTGCCGGCGCGCTCACTGCAACAATACGTTTATTCTCACTTTTCAATTTCTGTATCATTTGATTCATGGATGCTTTGTTCATTGCAACCATTTGGGCAAAGTTAATTAATTTCTCTTTATTGTCAAGGCGCTCATCAGTTTCTAATTTGATAATATAGTCAACACTGTCGTCTACTTCATAGTTCCCAATATGGGAAACAAATATGCGGATAGAACCACCATGGATATCTTTCTGTTCAACGTTTATTATCTCCATTCCAAATTTTGCAAAGAAAGTAACTAAAGGCTTGATTGAAATATAAGATAAATGTTCGTGATAGATTGTGTCATATTCAAGATTTTTAACCAAATGAAGCAAGTGTGGTGCTTCAATGATGAAAACACCTTTTTTCTCATCAATTAATATTTTAATAGCTTCCATGAAATTATCAAGGTCATCAACATGAGCAAATACATTTGTTCCGGTTATAACGCTCGCCTTTCCTTTTGTATTTAAGATTTTTTGGGCGGCATTTTTACCAAAGAAATCATTGATAGTTGGTATTCCTCGTTGTTCCGCGATTGCACAGATATTCGGTGCAGGATCTACCCCATTGATCTTCAATCCTTGTAATTTAAATCCTTCCATCAACACGCCAACATTGCTGCCGATATCAACTGCCAAATCATACTCAGTGAATTTATATTTTTTAACTACAGATGCAGCAAAATCGTGATAATGTCTTTTACCTGTTTCGGTAGTAGAAGACTCATAGGGATAATTGTCCTGGTAAAGAATTTCAGGAGGTACTACAAATCCAAGTTGAACAAACCCACAATCTTCACATAAATAAACATCAAGTGGATAAAATATAACAGGTTCATTTAATTGTTCTTTTTTTCTGAACTGGTCGGAAGGAGGGTGATTGCCTAAATCTAAAAATTTAAATAAATTTTTAGATTTGCAGGTTCTACATTTCATATTGTTAATAGTTTAGTTTTTAAAACCTGCCTTACTAAGATAAGTTCTAAACAGGTTGTTGGAAAATCTCCTCAGATGTGATAAGATTAACTTCAAATTTATCAAATTTAACTAAATTTTGATAGTTTCTTTAACTTGAGGGTAATTTATTTTAATATCTATCGCAAGAATTTACAGAAAGAAAATAGGCCTCTCTAAATTAGGTGATTTAATCCCTATTATAGACTTCGATTTTTTCTATTTTTTTAAACGGTATAAAATAAAGAAAAGATTTTGTACATCGATAAACATTTACACCTTTATATTTTGCAAAATCAAGTAACTGCATAAATCCCCGAAACGATTTGCCAATATTAGCAAATTCAACAGATAGGTCGATATCTTTTAAAACACCTTCACCATAATAAAGCCTTGTTTCATCAAAGAAATGCTTATTCAATAAATAAACCTTATGCGTATCTGCATCATAATTGATATTCTCTATCCAGTCGTGATCAACACCAGCCAGATAAATTTCATTGTGTTTGTTCAGTATGGCAATCTGAAGAGAAAGGTGAATTACAGTTATGCCTCCAATTAATCCTATACATTTTGAATAAAAATGATTTTTTTTTGAGCCATAAAACTTAATAGGGCAAAGATTAACCCATGTAAGCCATTTATTTTCACCAAATCTATTTATAATTTCATCAATTTTTTTGATATCGCCAGGAAATAGGCTGGTGTATATTGTTAAGGGCCAGTTAGTTTTTTTGAAAATTAATTCCCATACTTCCTCTACATCAATTAATTTACTTACGACGCGATCGTCTTTTAAATCGAAATATACAGGATCAAGAATCGAATAATTTTTAGGTTTAAGCATTTCAAAAAAAAATGTCCTAGCAAAACCATTGCAAACATAGAGATCATAATTACCAAAAAAAAATTGCTTGTTTTTTAAAAAAGCTTCAAGTGAAGGGCCATTCCCTAAAACTAAAGCAATAGTTTCTCTTTTTTCCTTCAATAAAATCGCCCTCTTTCTATACAAGAAATATAAAAAAAAATCTATTATCTCAAAAGCAACTCTTCTAAAAAAAAAATAATATATCTTAAGCAATTTCATAAAAAATATTTACATTATTTAACACTTTATTTTCTAAAATAGATCTCTGGTGTTTAATGATCTCTGCACCTATGTCGATGGCTGCATTTGCCATCAGAATAGCTCTTTCTTTCAATCTCTCATGGCTAATAAAAGGTGGATGTTCCAATCCATTTTTTTTTCCTCCTATCTGAATTCTTGGCATAATATAAAGGTTTTAATCAATCTTTTTACATACAGGCAACAAATCATGCCCTATCAATATCAAATATTATTTCATGTTTTCTGCATGTCTTTGTGAATAAGGCACCAATAAAGCAAGTCCCGTACCGGACTGGTGCCCGATAAATGAAATATCCAGTTTCGGTAGTGGAAGGTTATTCCAGAATTCCACCATTGGACTGAGTATAATATCATCAAATATGAGAAGTATCTCAGATTCATTTCGCAGGCTGAGAATATTGGCTAGCAGTGCCCGCTCAAAATCTCCGTTATGCGGCCCATCGATAAAAATAATATCAGATGAAAGAATGATGTCTGTATGCGATTTGAATACCTGAGGATCTGCCAGGTCGCAAATAAATTGCTCCCATCTTTTTTTTTCTTGTGTAATGTATTGGGTTACAGTTTCCTGCATCACTGGATTGCGGAACCAAGCCTGGTTATTATCTATAGCTAATAGATCAAACGTATTCACTTTCTGAATGGATTCACACTTTAACCATGAATAAAGCGATATACCTGATGCAGTTCCGATCTCAAGTATGTTTTTGGCTTTGTATTGACGGCCCAATTCTGTAAAAAGATTATAATGATTGTTTGTATCATACAACTGCAGTAGTTGAGAATTTGCTTCAACCTGCGCTTTTATCCAGTTGGATTTTTCAAATATTTTTTCGTATGATTCATACGTCAGTTTCAATAAAGATAATGGCGCAAATTTCATATGTGTAGCATATTCAATATAGCTGAATTCAATACCTCCATAATTATTAATCTCCGAAAGATGGAGCCTGTTTTTTCTTACTTGTTTGATAAGTTGGCGTAAAAATGGTGCCGATGTAAATGTTTCAAATCTGATCTTATTAATAATCTTACGGGCAATTTTTTTAAAATACATAATCGGTAAGTTGAATGATAGTTTTAATAAAGTATAAAAAATAAAATTTATTTGCTTTTTCCCTTTCGCTTCCCCAAGCAATTTTTTGATCGCACGGAGCCCTGAACTCTTTCCTCCATAACTAAAGGCATCCAGTAATCCGAAATAAGCTTCTTCTTGATATTTTTTTTTGAAGTAGTCATGAAACTTCTGCGCATAAGCTGGCCCGAATCTCACGGTATTAACTGCGTCAATATCATAAAGAAGTGTCCAATCAATTGATCTCTTATAGTAGATAAGCCCTAATAATTTTTGCTTTTTATTTGCCTGTTCGTTGTGATGGCGCCAGTATAAGGTAGCCGTCGGATCATATCCATGATCGCCCAGTACAGCATATTTGAATAGTTGGCTCAAATCATTGTGACTGTCAAATCCTCCGTTTTCGATAACCAGCCCTGATTTGATGCTGAAAAGACCTCCAGGAAAAATGAGGACATTTTTACCTTCCATATATGCTTCTGCCAATAACAGACCTGGAGTATATCGCTCTCTTTTATTGTTTGCGCTATAATATTCAGATCGTTGAATATTAACCTTGTCAAAATCATTGATACTTACTATACTGGGTGAAGCCGAAACACACGCAATATTTTCATGGAACAATCGTTCCATTTTCTCACAATAATTTCTACTCAGCATGTCATCACACGATAAAAAATATATATAATCTCCTTCACTGGCGTATAATGCCGAGTTCCATAAATTAGGAATCGGATCATAGGGATCAGATAGTGAAGGATCATACAAATGCTCCTGGAATCTTACCAATTTGATGTTTGAATGATCCATAAATGTTTGATAAAGTATTTCTTTAAACGAGCCTGAACAGCCATTATCAACAATTATAAATTCGACATTTGTATATGTTTGATGAACACAAGACGCTAAAGCTTTTTGAATATATGCCAGGTTTGAATCATAAACAGTTACAACCAATGTGAAAACGGGCTTATTTTGATCAAATATATGCTCATGCTTCTTTACCTCATAATTATAACCCTTCAATAATTGAATACGCAACTGTGTTACTACATTCTTTGAACTTAATGATCTCTCCGAAAATTTATGATGTGGTATTATTTCTTCAATCATTTATTTCAATTTATATTCCATTATAAAATGATGTTATTGCTTTAAATTAGTTAACCCAATTTTTATTTTGCACTAGATATTTAGAGCTGAACCTTGCTTTATATTCTCCATGAAGTGAGCCGGCGTATGGATATGGATAAGCACAAAGCAACTGCGAATACTTCTCCCAAAATAAATTTTGAAGTTTCTCTTCATCAACTGAAAATTTCTGTGTACCATTTACATACCCGAGCATTTCAATGGTTGCATCTTTAATCTCTTCAGCACTATTTTCAACTAAAGCTATATTTTGTTTGTCAAAATCAGCAGTCCTTAAGGCATAAGGAAGTCCTTTTGAAAAAATTTCTCCCATCGATAATTCCGTTCCTGTTACTTTATCAATATGCCTTTTTGTAGTTACAATGAATCTTTTTGAATAGGTAGACAGGCGTCCAAAAGGAACAAGGTTTGTAAAAATAACTGGTTTCCGAAATAACATTGATGGTACATTGTCCCATCCCGCTCCTGTAGTGATGCAGAATTCACATCTCGCCCCTATATAAATATCTAAAAAATCGCTTTGATTATCATTGAAAGCGTAATCAATAATTTTATTATTGATTACACGAAGAGGGGTCTCTGCTTTTCTCCCCATACGAATTACATAATATCCCATTTTAGTTAGTTCTTCTAAAGCCGGGATAAAATTTTCAACATTGCAATCTCTGTAACTGTGATAACTCCAATCAGCAGATGTATCAGCAGCTAAATAGGCACTGTCTCTTACTAGAAGTGTAACAATTTTAGCATCACCTGGTATGCCAAGTTTTTCAAGAAGTTCTGTCCCATTTTTTTTATCCTTTTCATCTATGCTCAAATGCTTCGGGAACCTGTCCATTAAATTACTCATATCTCTATCATTATGATGACCGCTGTAAATTAAATTTTTTTTTGAATAAGGCACAAATCTAATAAGCGTTCTTATAGGATACAGAAACCAAAAAGGTAAAATGGTAAGTTTTTTCTTCCATAAATCTGCAAGATATTGATTACAAATCGGCTCATTATTAAAGAAGAATAGGTCAATGTATTTTCTTGAGGGCCGATTTATACCTGCATCCATTTCGCAGCAATATAATTCCATGTTTCCTGCAAAATGCCCGATTCGAGCACAATTGATACCTTCTAGCCTGATCAGAATCCAAGGGCTTACCAATTTTATAAAAATAAATCCGGGAATGCCGATCAATAGAAATAAAGGAAAGTAAAGAAGTGCTTTTACAATTTTTTTAATCACTATATCTAACATTTAGCTGATAAATTATTTTTGAATACCACATATATCAATTTCATTAAACTACCAATTCATTTGCTTTTTGATATGTTTGCGGTGTGCCGATATCTATAAACGTTTTATAAGTTTGGTATGAATAAATTTTATGCATCAAAGTTGGTAATACCTCGTTAGAAAGATCAGTTGTTTTACTTAATTCGTTCCTCATATAATTTTGAAAATCACCGGAAAGAATATAAAAAGCTCCATTTGCCAGATTACCATCTGGATTGCTCACTTTCTCCTGCATACCTGTTACAATATTATTTTCATCCAATTGTATGATTCCACATTGCGTTGGGTTTTCTGTTTTGAATGTCATCATTGTCATAACACAAACTTTTGGTCTGTTCACGTGTGCATTGATAAATTCGTGTATATCAGCCAGACAATAATTATCTGAATGTATCAGCATTCCATCCTGTCCTTTAAAAAAATCGATATTCGCATTGAGTGTGCCGGCAGTACCAAGCAGTTCGGGCTCATAAAATAAGGTAACCTTATCATTATATGAACTTTTTTTTATAAACTCTTTTACCTGCTCATGCAGGTAATGTGTATTAATTAAGAAAGAATCTACTCCAGCTGCAGACAATCGGTCCAGCCAGATTTCTAACAGAGGTATGCCTTTAATCGGAACCAAACATTTTGGAATAGTATCCGTTAATGGCCTGAGCCTTGTACCAAAGCCCGCGGCTAATAAAATCGCTTTCATGATAGTAATTCTTGTAAAAGTTCTTTTGTTTTAAGTGGGGTATTCCCCACTCTTCCAACTTGTATTGCTGCAGCTAATGATCCTAACAGAGATGCTTCCCAAATATTCCCCCCACTGGCTAATGTCATAGCGCCGGTTATTAAGAGAGAGTCTCCAGCACCTGAAACATCTTTAGGTGCAGAGTTTAATGCAATTATACGATCTGTTAACCATGAATCAGTATCAAGGCTTGCAGCATGAACAAGCAATCCTTCCTCGCCCATTTTCAGCAGAATATTTACAGCATCAGACTGTTTTTTTAATTGTTCAGCCAAAACAACTAGACCATCCTGTTGGTTTCTTGTACTAATTCTCGCTTCATGCTCTGTAGGTGTTAACAAATCCATTCCTTTGAAACGACTAACATCTCCAACTTGAGAAGAAGATTGACTATCCGCTGCTAACATTACTTTGTGAGATTTAGCAAGTAACACAATTTGATCCACAAGCGGCTGTGGCAGGCATCCGTAATTAAAATCCGAAAATACTAACAGATCAATGTCTGCAATAGAGTTTTTCAGAATGCCCAATATCTCTGCCTGCAATTGAATTGAAATAGCACCCTGGTGCAGGTGACTTACTCGTAAAAGAGTTTTACCTTTACTTCTGAAACGTTGTTTTAATGTCGTTGGTCTTCCATCATCAATCAAAAGATCTGTTTTTACATTAGCCAGTGCCAGTTCATTGATTGAAAATTTACGGGCTGCATCATTCCCAGTTACAGAAATAAAATTTACTTCTGCGCCTAAGCCTGCAGCGTGTGCAGCCACTATACCCGCACCTCCTACAAAAAGCCTTGAATCAATGGGTGTTACCACTATCGTCGGATCTTCTTGTGACATTCCCAATGGCTGGCAGGCTATGTATTCGTCAATGATTAGATCGCCTATCACACAAATTTTCAATTTTGAAAAATTCTTTACCATATTACTAAGTGAAGAGATCGACAAATCATGTCTCACTAGAAAATCTTGCGGAATAGTTATAAGATTAGCGGTTGTTTGTAAAAATTCTTTCCTAATAAGGTCTAAAGAAGAAAATATAGTTTCACCTGAACTGAAAATTAATCGGCCACCATATTGTTCTAATATTTCCTGTTCGGGATTATATTTAAGTTCGAACTCTTTGCCTTTTACAACAACATCAGGTCTAATACGCAAAAGAACTTCTGAAATGGATTCTTTCATTAGAAATGCTTCATCTACCCAGCTATTACTTTGTATACCTTCGAGTCTTAGTTGCTCAGGTACATGAGCACCATTTCCAGCTATTCTATCTGAATAAACAGCTACCACTAAATGATCTCCGAATTCTTTTGCAAACCGCATTAATCGAAGGTGACCAGGGTGTAAAACATTAAATGATCCTGAAACAAATACTACAGACATTTATAAGAAATTAAAATAGTTTTCCAAATTCAGCAGGATTTTTTAAAATATATTTAGTAGGAGGATGTATATATTTAGATGTGCCAATAATAGCACTAACATTTTCAATAGTTTTGAGTTTAACTATTTTATCTGCTGATTTAACCTCAATATAATCAGTGGCAATAGAAAAAATCTTACCCGGTTCAATATTTTCAATTGGTTCAGTTAAGTGGCTAATTTCGCCACTGACTATATGAAAAAGTGTGCTTTCAAAAATAAATGTCGCACAAGGATAAGGCAAAGTAAACGATCTAACAATCGCTAGTATTTTTTCAGAATTCATCCTGAAATCGATTAAAACATCATGGCGATTTCTTTTGCGCCAAGTATTTGTTCTTATATTTTCCTGTTTAGTACAATTTAATTTTCCAGAATCCATTAATATTTCTCCAATTGCCTTAGAAGAATTAAAAGCCACTTCATCGAGTCTGGCAGCCAAACTTACAATTGTATCATCGAGTTCTATATGATACGGACTTTGCATTATTAAAGCGCCCGAATCAACACCTTCATCCATCCAGAAAAAACTTAATTTCGAATGTGTAAGACCAAGAACGATCTGCCACTGCAAAGGGTGACGTCCTTTATTTAAAGGAAGATCAGTTGGATGGCTACCAATAACGCCTATTGATGGGATCTTTAATAGTTCCTTAGAAATCATTTTTGGCCATCCAGAAAAGATTATATCAGGCCCAATTCTCTTTATAATATTTAAGGACTCTTCATTATTAATATCCTCAGTTTCAAAATAATCTACGCCTATTGATTTAGCCAAATCACCCATATCAACAGAATTATCAGGTAATTCATTTGCTGGAATGCTCATTATCGCCTCAATTACACAGCCTCCTGCTATTAATCCTTTTACACAACTTTCTATAAAGGAAGTTGTTCCAATTGCCAGAATTCTCATTTAACAAATGTTTTTATTTCTTCAACCACTCTTTTAATGTCATTTAAATCCTGCTCTGGTCCCGAGGGTAAATAAACTGCGTTCATGCCATAAGGTTCAGAGTTTGGAAAACGGGTATTCGTATGCAAATGCTTCGCCTCATTTAGATCAGGATAAAAGGGGCGGCACTGTATTCCTTTGGATGCGAGGAAATCAATCAACTCGCTTCGGCGTTCATAAAGTGCCTCAATATATACTGGCACTTCACCTGCTTCCAGATTAACTTTTATAAGCTTAATAGAATCAATACCCTCGAATCCATTTTCGTATAACTTATAAATCTCTTTAGCTTTTTTAATTCGTGCACTAATCAGTTTTAATTGCTGGATACCAATCGCTGCAAGGATATCTGTAAATCTGAAATTAAACCCTGGTTTATCCCAATCTGCATTGACAATATCACCTACACCATGTGTTCGCATGGCAATCAGTTTTTTGTAAAGTGTTTCATTTTTTGTGGTTACAAATCCTCCCTGCCCTGTTGCAATGATCTTGGCAACAGAAAAAGAAAAGCAGCCCAAGTCAGACTGAGTGCCTAATAATCCATCAGCATTCCGTGAACCTAATGCCTGTGCCGCATCTTCAATTACCGCAATGCCATATTTGGCGGCTAATTGATTAATAGTCCTCATATCAGCAGACCTTCCGCACATATGAACGGGAATGATTGCTTTTGTATTTTTTGTTATTGCTTTTTCTATAAGAGAAGCATCTATGATGGGACGGTCGGGTTCTACGTCAACCAAAACAACTTTTGCTCCCAGTAAAACAGCTGCATGCGCAGTTGCGATCCATGTGCGGTTTGGCACAATCACTTCATCGCCGGGTCCAATTCCTAGTACCCAACAGCTCATCAATAATGCCATACTACCACTAGTTGTAGCCACTACATATGGAACTCCAAGATATTCACCCAATTGTTTCTCTAATTGAGCAACAACTGGCCCTTGGCTAATATTTTTATTTGAAATAGCTTTAGTGATCGCTTCTGCTTCACCATTATTAAAACTTGTTTTCCACCAATTTATTTTATTTTGCATTCTCATTGCTAATTATTGAAAATTCAGGAAGAGGAATTATAAATTTACCGCCGGATTTTAGATATTCATAGTGACGTTCGATAATGCTTTTTTGGTGCTGCCACGCCAGAATGACCACATATTCAGGTGCATCTTTCTTATATAATGTATCAGTTGATAATACAGGTATATGTAAACCGGGAGAGTAACGACCATGTTTCAATACATTGTCGTCAACTTGATAATCAAGAAAGGGTCCGAGACCGAAATGGTATGTAAAAGTAGTGGTGCTATGCGATGCGCCGAGACCAGCAATTTTTTTCCCTGCAGCTTTTAGTTCATTAAGTTTATCTACCAATTTCTTTTTCTCTGCATCCAGATCTGACGAAAGTTTTTTATAGGTTTCCGGATTTCTTACTCCAGATTGTTTTTCTTCGTTGATTATTTGATGTACTGAAGATCCAATTGCCCTTGCACCACCTTTTAATTGACCAACCACACGAAGAGATCCACCTTTTGGTGAGGTTTTTGTAGCCTGTATTAATTCAAGTCCGCATAAAGAAAAAATGAACTGTAATACTTCTGTTGTGAAATAAGAAAAATGTTCATGATATATGTAATCGAACATCTTGATTTTAAATTCCTCAGGATGATAACCAGTTTGTACAACAAAAATTCCATTTGGTTCAAGTAAGATGGTAACTGCACGAGTGAAACTTAAAATATCATCAATATTAGCGAACATGTAGTTAGCTGAAACCACACTTGCTGAACCATAGTTTGTTTTAATTTGTGAAACTACTTTATCGGTAAAAAAATCATTTATAGTATAAACGCCAGATTCAGTTGCTTTATCTGCAATAACTCGTGCAGGTTCCACACCAACTACTTTCATTCCTAATTTCTTGAACGATGCTAACATCGAACCGTCATTACTACCAAGATCTACAACCAATGATCCCTGATTCACTTGATATTCTTCTACAATTTCTCTAGCATATTGATCATAGTGATTGCGAAGGCCAACTGTGACACTACTTTCATAAATATAATCTGTATAACTCACCTCAGGACTTACTATGTAAGGAAGAAATGTATAACCGCAATTATTACAAATAGCTAACTCAAGCGGGTAAACAGGTTGTAAAACTTCTTTATTTGCTTCGCTAACAAATTGATCCTCCATAGGAGTATCTTTCAACTTAAGTATTGTTGTGATTTGACTTGAATTGCAAATACGACAGTTAGTGTCATGCCGCAGTACTTTTTTTTCCATATTGTATTTTTAATAATTATAAATCAACTGATTAATGATTCTACATGTTTGATAAATGTATCTACATTTAAATCGCCTTCTTTCGGCGCCCATTCGGGAAATATAGTTTGTTCGCGAAGAAATGGCCCCTGGGTAACTTCATGAAAAACAAGAAATTTTGTACGGATAAGAAGCATATGATAAATAGGATTGGCTATTCGGTAATAAAAGATTTTACCTGAATACATATCACCCATTTTTACAATATTTTTAATTGTTCCATCATCGTTGAATAATACAATATCAACTTCTCCTTCAAGTACAGCCATGGATTCAGCTTTTCCGATATGTTTGTGTGGTCGGACGTAACATTCATTTGTATGAATAATAAACATTTCATGCAATATATTATCTGAAGAATTATGTGTGCAAAGACGAATACGTTGTCTTTGATTCAATATAGCCTGCTGTTTTAACTCTTCAAGATCTGTAATGCATACAAAAACAATTTCATCTTTTGGATATAAAACCTCGCTGCTTTCGATTCTGGTAGCTATCATAAAATTTTAATTAGGTCAAAATCTCCTCCAGGGAAAATAGAAGCAAAAATTCCACCTTGTTCGATAAATTGTTGGTGCTTTAAAATAACTTTAGGCTGATTTTGCGGATTCAGACTTAGTAGACAAACACCTATACTTTTTGAATACAAGGCCTCCGAACCAAGAATTGGTAATCTGCCAACAGGCATTAACATCCCTTTTTTGTTAGAATTGTCGTCGATCACAAATTCAAATAGATCAGAAACACCCATTATTGAAAGAAATGCAACAGAAAGATGGCCTGCTCCAAACAAAGCAATCTGACCATATTTCTCTTTTAAATAAATCAATTTCTCCCTTACCTGAATTTTGCGAAGTTCAATTGAATCAACAAAACCTTGAGCTATATTAATCTGTTGTTGAACAACTGCTAAATCAGGCATTTCATATTTTTTATCTGAATTCTCCAATTTAACAAACGCTACGATTGAATTCTCAAATGGATAAGGTACAGATTCAAAATGAACAATTTCAAAATCGGCATCAATTAGTAATTGCCTAAAGGTAAAGCTGGTAAAATAATAAGTATGTTCTTCCCAGATTGTAGTACAATCTCCTTTTTCAAGCGCTCGTTCACAATCCGGCAACTCCCATACTATGTATCCGTTTGGATTTGTAAGTGCCTTCATTGAAGAAATGAATTCAGGAAGATCATTGGAATGTTCAATTACGTGTCTTACAATAAGTACATCTGCCAAACCTTTTGAAGAAGCAATTTTTATTGCTTTTGCCTCATTTAATACATCCTGATAAGTTTCAACATTCGCACAAGCATCTTCAACTTCAAGGTCATTAACAGGGTCCAAACGCCAAGTATTTGTATAACCAAATTTTTCAAGTCTCCGTAATGTAGTATCATCTTTGAAACTGTATGCACCAAAGACAGAATCTTTACGAATACCAGGAAGTTCTATCATTTTGTTAACCATATCATCGAGATGATCTTCTGGCTCAAAACAGGTTAACCAGTCGTACCTTGGTTTTAATTCACTTACCGGGAAATGCTGTCCCATGTGTATTAACCCATTATCTTTACAGATACGTAACTGAAGAGGAAAAGCGGGTGCTTCAGTTGATTCGGTTGAATCAAGGAAACGATTTGAAACCGGTTGATTACCTAAATCTAATAAAAGCTCACCGGATTTAGAAAGGTCCTTTAGTTTATTTATAGACATATATTATTTATTATAGGTAAGCGTGAGCCCTATTCCTTGGGCTAATGATGTAAATTTGAAATCATTGCCTACAATTGATTTTATCAAACTTGCATCAAAGGCATTATCTGCTTTTTGTTTACTTCTTTCTCTGGTCTTAATCACTAAAGACGGGTAATTTTCATTTAGAATATGAAGAACTTGAGCGAAGGAATATTTTGATCCACTAACAGTATTTAGTACCCCATTGAAACTGGATCCAATAAGATGAAGCACAATACTACATATATCATCTATAAACATAAATTCACGAAGCTCTGTACCATCCCCCCAAAGTGTTATATCTAATCCTTCTGCAGCATCTGCACAAAAGCCAGAAGGGCCATAAGTGCGCCCTTTGTCACCAGGTCCATATATAAGGGGTGGTCGCAAACAAATCAATGATGAATTCGGAAATCCAAAAGATACCGCTTTGTATAATAATCGTTCACTGGTATACTTTGCAATTCCATAATAGGAAGTAGCATTTATTTGAGTTTCTTCATTAATGTTTAGATTATGTGTTTCTTCACCATATATAGCTGCAGAACTGAAAAAAATTACCTGACGAACTGGTTTTTTCATAAGTAAATGGCAGATGTTCTCGGTAATTGCCATGTTCATTTGAAATGACTCAAGTGTATCTCCGAACTGCCTTTTTATGGCAGCCACTAAGATTAATGTGGTTTCTGGCGTGAGATATTCTGCAATTTTTTCAATTTCATTCTTATTACTCAGATCGATTTCAGGGAGTGATTTTCCAATAACTTTAAAACCATTTTTCTGAATAAAGGCTTCGA
>Ga0214919_10007785_pt1 | contig 14337 bp, 14 predicted proteins | sample LL1503_MetaG_FD_177994 | JGI IMG/M metagenome (GOLD analysis project Ga0214919, IMG submission 177994) | Freshwater microbial communities from Lake Lanier, Atlanta, Georgia, United States - LL-1503 | ecosystem: Environmental > Aquatic > Freshwater > Lake | place: USA: Georgia | collected...
GCCCACAAATACATCGCTGCAGCATTTCCTTCGGCGTGCGGAAAAACCAATCTTGCAATGCTCGTTCCAACCATTCCGGGTTGGAAAGCCGAGACCATTGGGGACGATATTTGCTGGATGAAGTTTGGTCCCGATGGCCAGTTGTATGCAATCAATCCGGAAGCCGGATTCTTTGGCGTTGCGCCAGGCACTGGCTATGACACCAATGCAAATGCCATGCACACACTGTGGGGCAACAGCATTTACACAAACACCGCACTCACACCAGACGGCGACGTGTGGTGGGAAGGCATGACAGAACAAAAGCCAGCACGTGCAACAGACTGGCGCAACCAACCCTGGACACCAGAGTCAGAAACACCTGCTGCGCATCCAAATGCTCGATTCACAGCACCTGCTGCGCAATGTCCATCCATCGCACCAGAGTGGCAAGACCCAGCGGGAGTTCCGATTTCGGCAATTTTGTTTGGTGGTCGCCGTCGTACAACAGTTCCACTTGTTACTCAGGCATTCGACTGGAATCACGGTGTGTTCTTGGGTTCAATCATGGCTTCTGAAACAACAGCAGCAGCCGGTGGCGCGGTTGGCAAATTGCGCTTTGATCCGATGGCGATGCTTCCATTCTGTGGTTACAACATGGCCGACTACTTCAAACATTGGCTTTCAATTGGTACAAAAACCGAAGCAAGCAAATTGCCGCAAATCTTTTTCGTCAATTGGTTCCGTCGTGACGAAGAGGGTCGCTTCATGTGGCCTGGCTATGGCGAAAACAGTCGAGTGCTCAAGTGGGTTTTCGAGCGCACTGACGGTCAGGTTGGAGCAGACAAAACCGCAATTGGGTTCTTGCCAGCACCAGGCACACTCGACATCAACGGTCTCAATGTGAGTGAAGCCGACATGCAGGTGTTGCTCAGCGTTGACAATGACGGATGGCGTGAAGCGGTGCCACAAATTCGCGAGCACTATGCAGCGTTTGGCGATCATTTGCCGCAACAACTCGGCGCGTCACTCGACGCACTCGAAGCAGCACTCGCCTAAACCTCGAGCTGCACCGTTCGATCATCAAAAACTGCCAACAATTTGAGTTCACCACCCATGTGGTCAACCAATGAATGCAACATTGTAAGTGAAATTTCAATGACACCATTCTCTAACTGTGAAATTGTCGACTGAGTCACATTCATATTCTTGGCAAGTTCGCACTGAGTTATCTCGAGGCTCTTACGTAAGTCACACAATTTGTGGTGTCTGAATTCTTTGAGAAGTTTTTTGTATCCAGCATCAAGCCGAAGAGATCGGGCAGGGTCACTGCGCAATGTCTTTCTAATTTTTGAATATTCTTGTGCTTCAGTCATTTCTTTCCCCTATTCGTAATTGTGTGATGTGGCGATCAAAAATTTGGTCTGCAATTGGAATCATCCGTTCGTACCACCTATTCCACGTTGGGCTGTTGCCATCCCGTTCGCTTTTATTGCCACCAATAAGTAACACTGCAGAGCGACGAATATCAAAAGCAAATAACACTCTGATGCCATTCGGTAAACGAATTTCCTTCATGTTGTGATGACGCGATTGATGCACTCGATCGACATAAGGCCGACCAAGTACTGGACCTCGTTGCGACACCAATTCCAATCGCACATCAAGCGCATCCTGTTCGTCGTTTGTGAGCGAAGTGTGCCACTCTTCGAACTCGGGCATGTACAGAATTCTCCACATAGTTATATTAGCCTCACTTATAATCTATTCAACGCATTGGCGTAGAAGGACACGCAATAGAGGCAGCGATCAGTCTGCGATTAAATCAATGTGTACACCAATTCGGCGATTAGGCGGACTGCGGCAGAAAAAGTTAGGCGGCTTGGCCGACGAGCATTGCGCGGATAGCTAAGCCCATCAAAAACAGGCCTCCGAATCCGTACAACAAGTACACGCGGCTCTTCAACTGCGCGCGGTATGAATAAATAATTGCAATCGCGATAATCGCAACGAAGCCATAGAACGCGTGAAACTGCGGAAACTCACGCTTGTCCCGATTGACCATGATGACGCCAAGAACGACTTGGACAAACACACTGAGCTGAGTGAATGCCGTAAACCACCACAAAGCGCGACTTCGCAGCGCGACAACTTTATGTGCGCTCAAGGCCCAAATGCCTGCGAGCGCATTTCCGATAATCACAACCCATGCCCAACTCGTGTGCAGGCTGGCGAGAGTTGTGGCGTCCATGAATCTTTGAATCTAGCGGATCAAAGTGTCAGCCTCGTGGCCGCCCTGCACGAGTGAAAGATTTCCGGTTGCATCACGTTCAAAAACTGTGATCGAACAATTATCAAGACTGCGAATCACGAGCCGATCGTCACCAAGCACGCCTCCGATCACTGCATTGATTGCGATGAAGTGGCTAAAAATCACCGTGTCGGTCTGAATACCACGAACAAAATCGGTGATGCAGTCGCGATATGCAACGTAGTCAGAACCAAGTTCGCTCCACGTACCTTGCATCGCCTGGCGTAGCCAAACAATGCGGTCACTCATTGCAACACCTTTTGGGGAAGGTATTTCTGAAACCTCGGCACACACCTGCGGCACCACGTTCCATATTTGTGCCAACGGTGCTGCAGTTTGTTGACAGCGCAAGAGAGGACTCGTGATGATGTTGCCGATCGGGAGCGACTGCAATTGATCGGCTGCTTCCCTCGCCTGCTTCTGTCCGAGTTCATCCAACCCAGGATCGAGTGCCGTGTCCCAACCCGCAGACGCTCGACCATGGCGAATCATATATATACGGCTTAAACGAGTCATAAATATTCGTCAGCTATTCGCTAATCAAAGAGCCAGGCGTCTCGCGGAGGACCGCTCTCGCCTTTCTTCGTAAACCATTCGTGGCCAAACGTCATCTGGAAGATCTCTGGGCTCATGTTGCCAAGAAAACTTGAGTCAGTCACTTGGCTTGCATGACAGGCAATTGCCTGGCGCTTGAAGTCCAAATACTCTTTCACATCAACGCGATGCGAAATTGCGCTTGCTGGCTCGCCCATCGGGTTTCCGTCGTCAGCTGGCCCATCCGGATTGAAGTCGTCTGGTGCAGCACCGTCAGGCAGTTGCGCAGCATGTTGCTTTGCCATCTCATAGATCATTCGAAAATGGTCTCTGTTCATCGTAGTTTCAAAAACATTTTTGGTGCCAGCGATTACTGCTGCGCGATGCCCGACCTTGTGCACCTGAATGTGATCGGGATGTCCGTAATTGCCGTGCCAGTCATACACGGTTACTACATCGGCGTGTTCCTCAATCAACACGTCGGCAAGTCGCTGTGCTGCTTCTTCAACATCGGCTGCAACAAATGCTCCCGGCAATGTATTTTGCTCCCACCCAGTCATTCCGGAGTCGCAATATCCGAGCCACACGAGTCGATGAATGCCGAGCACGTCGCACGATGCCTGGGTTTCGCGCTTGCGACGATCCATCAGCGTCTCGCCTGGAGCAAGGTCGTCAGGAATTTGTCCGTGATCGCCGTTTGTGGCAACAACCAAGACAACGCGATGTCCTTCCCGGGACGCTCGGGCGAGCGTCCCACCCATGATCAAACTCTCGTCATCTGGATGGGCATGAAATGCGACAACTGTGCCCATTATTTGTTTGCGTTCTTTGATGAACCGTCCACTACAGCACCACTTGCAAGCAATGTCGAAATGCGGTCAGCGCTAAAGCCCCAGTCGGCCAATACTGCACGTGAATGCTGGCCAGCATGAGCAGGCGCACTCGGTAGCGCTGAAGCAGTGCGCGAAAAACGCGGCGCCGGTGCTGGCTGTGTCACGCCAGCAATTTCAATGAATGTTTGGCGAGCAACGTTGTGTGGATGCGCGGCCGCTTCGCTCATCGTGAGTACAGGAGCAAAGCACACATCGGTGCCTTCCATAATCTTGCACCACTGTGTTGAGGTTTTTGTGCGCATCACATCGGCAAGCTTGACTTTGAGAGTGGGCCACTGCGATGCATCCATTTGTTTTGCAAATGCAGGATCTTCAGCGAGACCGGTCTTTTCAAGCAGCAGTGCATAAAACTGTGGCTCGATGCTGCCAATCGAAACATATTTGCCATCACTGCACTCGAACACATCATAAAAATGCGCTCCCGTGTCGAGCAGGTTTGTGCCTGGCTTGTTTTCATCAAACATTCCGATGTTCTTCATTGCCCAAAACATGCTCATTAACACTGCAGACCCATCGACCATTGCAGTGTCGACCACTTGACCTTTGCCACTCTTTTGTGCTTCAAGTAATGCGCATACGACTCCGTATGCCAAAAACATTCCGCCACCACCAAAGTCGCCAACCATATTTAACGGTGGCACCGGTGCTTCGCCTGCACGAGAAAAATGTGCGAGGGCACCGGCAAGCGAGATGTAATTGATGTCGTGACCGGCAGATGCTGCGTATGGCCCTTCTTGACCCCAACCCGTCATGCGCCCAAAAACAAGCTTTGGGTTGCGCGCAACACACACGTCTGGCCCAACCCCAAGTCGCTCCATTACTCCTGGGCGAAAACCTTCAATCAACGCATCTGCATGCTCCACCAACGACAACAACGTCTCAACACCATCTGGGTTTTTGAGATCAATTGCAATGTTGCGTCGACCGCGCAGCAATACGTCCCAGTGCGCTGTGTCGGGTGCTTCGCCGCGCACCGATTGCGCGCGCTCAACACGAATTACTTCAGCGCCCATGTCGGCCAGCATCATTGCCGCAAACGGCCCTGGCCCGATTCCAGCAATCTCAATAATCCGGTAGCCCGACAGTGGACCACCCGATTTTGTCGATTGAGATTGAATCGCCATATGGTCAAAGACTACTTAGGCAACGACTTGCGCTATGTGGCCAACAACCGCGTCCACAAATGCAGGCCACAACGGACGAGGCAAGTCGTGCCCCATGTCTTTGACCATCAAAAGTTTGGCACTAGGAATTAATTCTGCAGTGCGTTCACCGCCGCTCGGTGAAATCAGCGTGTCATCAAGCCCATGCACAACAAGCGTTGGGCAATTCAGTTTGGCAAGTTGCTCGGTGCGGCGACCACTTGCATAAATCGCGGCCATCTGACGTGGTGCACCCTCGGGATAAAACGCGCGATCAAAGTCGCGAGCTGCATTTCTAAACGAAATTTCGTCACTGCGATACTTCTTTGACTGCCACACCTGCCATTGTGTTGAGGACGCAATATATTCCTCACGAGTTTTTGGCGGCTGAGCCATAATCGCAATTGCAGCCTCAGGCGACGGTTGCCCTACCTCTGGTTCGCCTGGTTGCGACATCACTGAAATGAGACTCAACGTGCGATGAGGATGATCAATGGCAAACGTTTGTGCAATCATCCCGCCCATGGAAGCACCCAGAATGTGCGCTTTGGAAATCTTGAGGTGATCCAACAGCCCAACAGCGTCGGACGCCATATCGCTCAGCGTGTATGGAACTGCTGGCATCTCGGTTTCGAACATTGCAGCTTCGATGACCGCGTTCGTGTCTACTGCAACACCGTCAAGGTGCGTCGAGAGTCCACAGTCTCGATTGTCAAAACGAATGACATGAAAACCCCGATCAGAAAACATCTTGCAAAATTCCTCTTCCCACGCCACCATTTGGGCAGTGAACCCCATAATCAACAGCAATGCAGGGTCGGATGGAGATCCAAAGGTGTCGTATTCAATTTCGATCAACCGATTATCTGATGAGGTAACTCGTGCGCGTGACATGTCTATATTCTCGCCTACAGCACTGCTCTCAAACAACCCGAAGATGCAGAAGAAGATGAAGAAGCAGATGAATGAGGCCGTAAAGTTGAAGTAATGAGTCAAAATGCATCTGCCGAAGTCAAATCTCGCTCGCCAGGTCGCGTCAACTTGATTGGAGACCACACCGACTACACCGGTGGGATGGTCTTGCCGATGGCAATCGACAGATACACAACGATTACCGCAAATCCATTTGTTGCAGCGATACAACTCACTAGCGCAGACCAACCCGACGAGCTCAACTGCACACTTCCCATAGCTGATCCAGTATCGACCGTGCCCGAGTGGGGTCGATACGTAACTGGAGTTGCAAATCTCATGAATGTTAAGCGAGGTTTTTCTGGGTCGGTTTCAACAACGCTCCCGCTGGGTGGCGGCTTATCATCGAGTGCAGCGCTCGAACTCAGTACCGCCCTCATGCTGTGTCTAGTCAACGATCTTCCCCCTCTTACATCGCTCGAATTGGCGCAACTCTGTCGCCGCGCAGAGCACTTGGCAACCGGAGTTCCCTGCGGAATCATGGATCAACTTACTTGCGCCTCAGGAGTGGCCGGAAGCGCTCTCTTGATTGATTGTCATTCGTTACAGGTCAGCCCAATTGAAATTCCACAGGATCTAAACATCTATGTGCAATTTGTTGCACATCGGCAACTTGCATCAAGTGCATATTCAGATCGCGTTGCACAGTGCGCTCAAGCAGAGCAACACATTGGCCCATTGCGCTTGGCTGAAGTAGGCAGCGTGCGCAACATCGCCGATGATGTATTGCGACGACGCGCACTGCATGTGGTGAGCGAAAATGATCGTGTTCGCAGAGCAACTGTGGCGCTAGCGCTTCAAGACATGACAACATTTGGTCGGCTGATGAACGAAAGCCACCAAAGCTTGCGTGACAACTTTGAAGTTTCAACACAACAAATGGACGAGGCCGTCAGTTTTGCGCAGCAAACCCCTGGCGTTTTTGGTGCACGAATGACGGGCGGTGGCTTTGGCGGTTGCATCGTGATCGTTGCCGATTCAACTGCAAACATAAACAATCTTGAAGGTGCGATGCTTGTTAAACCCGTTGGTGGCGCAAAAATTATCTAACTAGCGTTGTGCATGGCGCGCTGAATAAAACTTTGCACCTGCTCGGGGTCGCGAACGTTGTCAAATACTTGCAGTCCGTCTTCCCCACCAGACTCAATCAGCAAGTCGCCAGCACCGATCATTCGCTCAAAGATCGACTGATGAAAATTGATGTTGTTTACTCGATACAACGGAATCTCAATGCCAGTTCTGGCAATCACTCCTGCTCGAAAAATAACACGCTGGTTGGTGAGAACAAAATGAGTCCGGCTCCACGTCAGTGCAACTTTTGCCAACCACAGAACCGAAAGCAGGAGTGCGGCCAGCGTCAGCCACAGAGCGGATGTCTCCATCAATTTTCGGGCGTTACCTGCCGCTACCTCGGCGATGTCGTGACTCTTGATCCACGCAACAAAACTGACGACGATTGCAAGACTTGGCTTGACAAATGTCCACCAGTGCGGATGTAAGTCCAAAATTACATGCTCGTCATCATTGAGATATTTCGTCGAAAACGCCATGAATGCATCGTAATGTGCAGCGTGTTACAGGGAACGCCTAAAGTCTCTCCATGCTTACAGACGACTTACTGCGTGGGCTCGACGCCCAACAGCACGAAGCAGTGGTCACTCCACCTTCGTCGATAGTCGTGCATGCTGGTGCGGGTTCAGGGAAAACGCGTGTGCTCACCCACCGCATCGCATACCGAGTAGCCGCAGGCACAGCAAACCCCGAAAACATTCTGGCCATCACATTTACTCGTGAGGCCGCAGGCGAAATGCGCAAGCGACTCACCAATCTCGGAGTTGACCGCACTCACGGCGCAGGACCAACAGTTGGCACATTTCACGCTGTTGCACTTTCGCTCCTACGTCAGCGTCTGCTTGATCTGGGTCAGCCCGTGCCAAACATTGTGCACAACCGAACGGCATTGGCAACCGCTGCTGCTGGCAGTCACCGCATGGCTAGCCGACCGCGAGAGATACTTGCCGAAATCGATTGGGCCCACGCGCGCATGATCGCTCCCGCCGACTACGCACAAATGGTCAAGCGTCTACAGCGCACGCCACCTACTGCCGCACCAGAAATTGCAGAGATTTACAAACAGTACGAACAACTCAAAGTAAAACGCCAAATTGTCGACCTAGACGATTTACTCTCACGCGTAATTGCCGACATGCGTGCAGACACTGGCTACGCAGAGGCAGTCCGTTTTCGATTCAAACACTTGTTTGTTGACGAAGCCCAAGACATGAACCCACTGCAATATGCGCTGTTCGAAGAAATTCGTGGTGGTCGCCCAGACGTATTTGTCGTCGGCGACCCGCTGCAGGCAATCTACGGATGGAACGGCGCTGATCGCATGTTGTTTGACACTCTTCCCGACGCACTCGGACATACAACAGTGCTCAGTCTTCCAAACAACTATCGCTGTTCGCCACATATTGTGCACGCTGCGCGCCACGTCGCTATACAAACCGGCGAAGCATTTGAGATCGAAGCAGTTCGCGAGGATGGTCCACACATTCGCATCGCGGGTTTTGATGATGAGCAGGAAGAAGCCGACGGCATCGCGTCGCTGCTGTGGCAATACGCACCTACGGCCGGCGCACATCCATGGCAATCGTGCGCAGTTCTCGTGCGCACCAACACTCAACTTGTAGCCATTTCCAAAGCGCTCACTCGCGCTGGTATTCCAATTGGATCAACTCGCCAGCCTCCCGAAATCACTGCCGCCATCGCACTTGCGGCTCAGTCAACAAGCAGACACGGCCTGACCACATGGTCTGCAGACATTCTCAATGAGTCGATTGACGAAGCCGAACGAACTGTTGCCGAAATGGTGCGACAATTTGTGCAGCAAGACACAATCGGCACTGTGGACGGGCGCGCGTTCAGCGCATGGGTTGCAGCAAATGCGACCGTTTCCCACCCAAAGGCTGGAGTCGACCTACTTTCATTTCACGGTGCAAAGGGCCGTGAGTGGGACTGTGTTGTGATTGCTGGTGCCGAAGTTGGTCTATTGCCTCATGGCTCTGCAACGTCAACCGATCAAAAACGTGAAGAAGTGCGCCTCGCCTATGTTGCAATCACGCGCGCTGCCCACCAACTGTTTGTCACGTATGCCCGCAAGCGAAACACCCGCAATGCCGGCATCAGTCCACTTTTGCAAGACTTGCCAACATCCCTCGACATGCCCGTTGTGCCGATGCCAACGATCACACGCTTGGCTCGTCGGGCATCGAATGATCCAGATTTGTTGGACGACCTGACTACCTGGCGCCGACATCTCGCGCGATCATTATTTCAACAACCAACCGGCATCTGTAGCGACGAAGAACTCAAGATGCTTGCAAGTGCACAACCGCTCGACCGCGAGATGACTATTGACGATTTGGCTGCCGTGATGGGAAAAAGTATGGCGCAACGAATTGCGCCAGCAGTGCTACCGCTTTTTGAGCGTCACGCATCTCGCAACTGAGTCAGACGCTCAAGAATCTCTGGTCGCATCGACACAAAGATTCCCGTCGCCTCGGCACACAGTGTCTCGCCGTGATGTAACGATGCGGTGGTAATGATCTTGCGCTTTTCGGTTGACGCAACAAATGCCCGAAACTCGAGTGGTTTATGAAGTGGCGTCGGTGCGCGGTAGTCGATGGTCAGGTTGACTGTCATACCCGGATTGCCCGTTGTTGATTGAGCGACACCACACACTTCGTCGAAATACGCAGCAATGACCCCGCCATGCACACAGCCTGGTGGCCCTTCATACGCCGAACCAAACGTGACACTGCCAACGACATTGACGCGACCATTTTCGTCGGTTGACGTGGTGATCGTCATCGGCATCGCAATCGGGTTGATGGCACCAATGATTGGACTGCGGTCAAGAAAACTCGCACCTGCCACTGAGACGATCTCTTCTATTTCGTTTCGAATCACTTGCGCTCGTTCGGCGCGAAGCTGTTCATCAGCTGTCATTGGTGTTTGACGGACATGAAAACCTGCAAAGTTATTAGGCGTGTTGTTCGACATGGATACTTTTTATAACTCCATTACAACAGGAGCATGATCGCTTGGCTTTTCACCTTTGCGAGCATTGCGGTCGACCACGGTCATTTTGGTGCGCTTGGCAACCGACTCACTGACGAGTAACAAATCGATCCGCATTCCATGATTTTTATGAAACCCACCATCGCGATAATCCCACCATGAAAACAACTTTGGTTCTGGATGTTGATCTCGATATATATCGGTCAGTCCCCATGCACAAAGATCGTTCAAAACTTCGCGCTCTGGCACACTCACATGGGTCGAACCAATAAGCGCTTCAGGATCCCATACATCGATATCTTCTGGCGCGATATTGAAGTCCCCTGTCACGATCACATCACCCGCCGGTTTGGAGATCTTTGCGACGTGCTGCTTGAGTTGCTTCATCCAGCGCAGTTTGTACTGATAGTGATCGTGCTCGAGTTCTCGACCATTGGGCACATAGACGCACACAACAGTGATGCCACCGCATTCGGCGCTAATGATTCGTGCTTCGCCATCTGGTTCGCCAACCGCAAAGTTATTGATCACATTGTCGAGACCAACTTTCGACAAAATAGCCACACCGTTCCATTGACCTTGACCAAAATGTGCTGACTCATAACCCATTTCATGAAATACAAGTGACGGGAAAACCGCGTCCTTCATCTTGGTTTCCTGGATGCACAAAACATCCGGTTTGTTTTCCTCTATCCATTGCTGCACGCGAGGCAGCCTGGCCTTTAACGAATTGACATTCCACGTCGCGATCAGCACCGCAACAAACTACTACGCGACACTTATTTTTTCTTGGCGGGAGCCTTGCGTGTTTGTACTGCAGGAGGGCGTGATTGCACGGCAGCTGGACGAGTTTGCACAGCAGTGGGGCGTTTCTTTTGTTTCTTCGCCCGTTTGGTCGGCGCGGCTGGAGACGATGTCACTACCGCTGCAACTGCGGCTGCGGTCTTCTTTACCTGTGTCACTGGCCCCACGATTCCTACATCAATGCTGCGTCGCGAAGCAGTAAAACTCGACACGACGAGTGAAACTTGTTGACCGATCTTGACGAACTCGCGCGCGCTACGAGGTGGCGGGTTAGACATCAATCGAAGTGGCAAGTAACCAAGCACATTTCCAATGCGCACATACACACCGTGTGCGGAGTACGTCTCGACTACTCCTTTTACTTTGCTGCCTATCTTGTATTTTTCGACAAACTCCAAAAATGGTGTGAGCTCGTTGACTGCAGTTGTTGGCTTGGTGCGTGCACTTGCCGCCGGCGCTGCTACTGCGGAGGTTGTTGCTGCTTTTGTTTTGGCAGCAAGTTTGATATTTGGAGGCGGTGTGCGCGGAATCGGCATCGGCCTGTTGGCTTCACGACTTGCTTTCTTGACAGACTTTGCAGCCGATGGTCGTACTGGCAAGCGATCAATAAATACCCAGCCAACAAGTGGCACCGGTTTGCCACCCATTAATCGGCCACCATCAAAAAGCCACGGGTGGTCTTGATGAAATTCTTGGTAACTGTCGTTGGAAACAACTGTTGCGCCAATTTTTTTGGCAATAGTGAGCACGAACCCGTCACCACGTCCAACGGCTCCCGCAGGCGGCGAAACTAATTCGTTGTTGTCAATCGCGTCATTAAATTCGGCAACTTCGCGCTTGTCGATGCGATGACCAAACGTGGCATCCACAACTACCGTCACTTTGGTGTCGGGATATTCATTCATAAACGACAGCACTGCTTCGTGCAATTGCTTGAGACTGGGCGATGTGCGGCCCTCGGTCGCCAAATTTGACCCGTCTACCACCACATGCTTTGGTCCGCGATTTGCCACTAGGTAAGTCAACCAGTGAGCCGAGTGCGCCGCAGGGATGCCCTAGCCCTTACTATCTATGCGTGCTGAGAGCCGTATTTTTCGATTTTGGGGGCGTCATCTTGTCCAGCCCCTTTGACACTTTCAATCACTATGAGCGCGATCGCGGCCTGCCACTCAATTTCATTCGCTCGGTCAACTCGGTCAATCACCATGAAAATGCATGGGCCAGGCTCGAGCGAAGTGATATCTCACCTACTCAATTTGACCAAATTTTTGCACTCGAAAGTGAGGCGCTCGGTCACCGCATACCTGGTGCCGAAATTCTTGCGCTATTGCATGGCGAATTGCGACCAGACATGGTGCACGCACTTGATGTCATTAAAGCATCCGGACTCATACTCGCCTGTCTCACCAACAATGTGCTGACACAACAGGTCGTAGCAACCGACCCCACCGAGCGCGCACGTCAGCAGGAGTTGCAGGCTGTGCTTGCACGGTTTGACGCCGTCATCGAGTCGAGCAAAGTTGGAGTCAGAAAACCAGAACCACGCTTTTACGAGATTGCGTGCGAAACAGTTGGCGTACAACCCGATGAATGCGTTTTCCTCGACGACTTGGGTATCAACCTCAAGCCCGCAGCACAAATGGGCATGATCACGATCAAGGTTGTAACGAGCGAACAAGCCTTAGGCGAACTTGCTCAGATCATCAATCTTGATCTGGCGAAAAAGTAAGACTGCAATCATCAACTACTACCAAGCAGCGAAGGTTTGCTCCATCAAGTCTGCAACCTCTTGATCATGGATTGCTTTCGATCCAGTTGCAGGACTACCCGACTCAACTCGAGCAACGTGGCGCCAGTCGTAACCCTGGTTCTTGAGCGGCCACACCAGGTGATCGACAAATCTCCAAGCGCCCATGTTTTCTGGCTCTTCTTGTAACCACAACAACTCTTTAGCGTTGGGATACTGCTTCAATATTTCATGTAGACCGTTGATTGGAAACGGATACAACTGCTCAATCCGAACAACTGCAACATTTGCTGCACGTTTATCACGCTCGGTCATCGCGTCCCATGCCACTTTGCCCGTGCACAACACAACACGCGTCACCTTCGACTTGTCGATACCGGATGGATCGTCCAAGATCTCTTCAAAACTGCCCGAGGTCAACTGATCAATCAGTGATCGACTTTGCTTCATGCGCAGAGGTTGCTTTGGCGTCATCACCACAAGTGGCTTGCGCACTTCTCGCACAACTTGTCGGCGCAACATATGAAAGTACTGAGCGGCAGTAGTTGGGTAACACACTTGAATGTTGTCTTCTGCACATTGTTGCAAGAAGCGCTCGAGACGCGCCGACGAGTGTTCTGGACCTTGACCCTCGAATCCGTGTGGAAGCAGCATCACCAAACTGTTTTGCTGGCCCCACTTATCTTCTGCAGCAACGATGTATTGGTCAATCACGACTTGAGCACCGTTAACAAAGTCGCCAAACTGCGCTTCCCACATCACGAGCGCATTGGTGTTGCCGTGTGCGTAGCCGTACTCAAAACCAAGTGCTGCATACTCGCTCAACAATGAGTCGTACACCCAAAAACGAGCTTTGGCATCTGGCAACGTGTTGAGAGGCACCCATCGAGTTTCATTGTTGTTGTCAACAAGTGTGGAGTGGCGTTGACTAAATGTTCCACGACGTGAGTCTTCGCCCATCAAACGAACAGGAATGCCCTGCACGACAAGCGAACCGATCGCAAGTGCTTCACCAGTCGCCCAGTCAATATCGTTTTGCGACTCATACTGTTTGGCACGCAGATCAAACTGTTTGACCAACTTTGGATGTGGAGCAAAGCCCTGTGGGTACTCGGTCAAGTGGTGGAAAATTGAGTCCAACACCTTTCGCTCTACCCCAGTCGCAACATGCGGCAATACGCCAATTGGTTCTGGGGGTCGTGGTACTTGAATCGGTTCCGGTGCTGCTGCACGTGCTGCATCTAATGCACTTTGCAACTTCGTCTGATAGTCGGCAAGAGCCTGCTCGGCTTCATCAAGTGTGATGTCACCACGCTTAACGAGTGTTTCTACATACAACTTTCGCACGCTGCGACGATCTGCAATTGCTTTGTACATCAGCGGCTGTGTGTAACTCGGGTCATCGCCTTCGTTGTGTCCGTGGCGGCGGTAACAAACCAAATCGATCACAACATCTTTGTGAAATTTCTGACGATATTCAAACGCAAGTTTTGCCACGCGCACACATGCCTCTGGATCGTCGCCATTGACATGGAAAATTGGGGCCTGCACTGTTTTAGCCACGTCACTTGGATACTGCGACGAACGTGCGTACTGCGGCGAAGTAGTAAAGCCGATTTGGTTGTTGACGATGAGATGCACCGTGCCGCCAACTCGGTATCCACTGGTGTCACTCATCGCTAAGCACTCAGCAACAACGCCCTGACCAGCAAACGCTGCGTCTCCGTGAATAAGTAGTGGCAGCACGCTGTATGCAAGCGGCGGATCGATGCGATCTTGAGCAGCGCGCACCATTCCAAGCACGATCGAATCCACAGTTTCGAGATGGCTTGGGTTTGCAGACAACTCGAGCGGCAAAGTCGCGCCCGATGG
>Ga0214919_10007786_pt1 | contig 14337 bp, 1 predicted proteins | sample LL1503_MetaG_FD_177994 | JGI IMG/M metagenome (GOLD analysis project Ga0214919, IMG submission 177994) | Freshwater microbial communities from Lake Lanier, Atlanta, Georgia, United States - LL-1503 | ecosystem: Environmental > Aquatic > Freshwater > Lake | place: USA: Georgia | collected 2015-03-15
AAAAAGATAAAATAAATGGTATGCCTATATTTGTTGTTATAGACAAAGAAGGAAATGTAATATTACCACCAAATAACTTATCAAAAAGTGCTACAGAAGAAGTTAATAAAAGAATAGATCATTTTAATTCAATTAATAGAAGACCTAATTCATATAGAGTAAAAGGAAAGATAATGCAGTTAGTTAAAGACTTAAACAATGAGTGGTCTTTAATTCCAGTTTATCCTGGCAAAATGAATGAAACTGTTGTTAATAAAATGACTGATGTTTTAAATGGATTTAATGATCAATCTGATGGTAAAGAAATTATAACAGCTTTAAACCCTTTTATTTATGCTAGTTTATTTAAAAAAACTGCAGTACTTATAGTTTCTAAAGATGAAGCTACAGGTAAATATACATTAAAAATAAATGGTGTAGAAGGTGGGTCTATTAGTTTAGAAGATTTTAATAAAGGTGGTGCTTTAGCTAAAGAGTTTAAAAGTAAATTACTAAAATTAAAGCAAAATATTGCAATTAATAAAATTAATACTGCAAGTGGTCAAAAAGAAATGTTAGCTAATGAAAATATAACTAGCAATGTTTATGAGGCTCCACAAGGTGAATATTTTGTTCAACCATTTTTACAGTATACTCAAAGGGAAGTTTTTGAGTCAAAACCATCATCTACACCATCTACTGCTGTTTCTACAAATGCTAAAGCTGAGATAAAAGGAAGAATAGCAGGACAGGGAACTTCTATAGAATTAGAAATAAAAGGAAAAACTGGCAAAGAATTTTTATTAGTTATTGATAGAAATAGTAAAGGTAAAATTGAATTATATTCAGAAAAAAAAGAATTTCCTGATGGGCCAAGATTTAGTCAAGGAGAAGGTAGAACTGCATCTCAAGAACAAATAAGAAAACTGTATGATGAGTATATACCTAAAAAAACACAAGAAGCTATTAATAATTGGTTAAATTCATTTACTGGTTCATGGGCTGCTCCTGAAACACAAGATGGTAAAAATTATAATAAATTTGAAAATGAACTTAATGTAGAATTAGATACTTTAGGTACTACAGATACTAAAACTACCCCAGATTTTAAATCTAACCCATTTTTAGAGGGCTATTCAACTACAGAAGATGCAACATCAACAAATATAGGTTTAATTACTCCAAGTGATGCTAAAAGAATTAATGATATAGATACTGATGTTTTAAATAATGATAATGCATTGTCTAAAACACCAGACATGACTAAACTCTCAAGAGAAAAGTTTATTAGGTATTTAAAGTCAAAACTTCCTCAATTATCATTAAGTGAATTAAATGAAATATATGACCTAAAAGACACAATGATTGATGCTGTTGGTCTATTTAAAGATAGGGTTATTTATTTATTTGAAGGTGCTGGAATGAAAACAGCATACCACGAAGCATTTCATGGTGTATTTAGAAACTTATTAACACCAGAACAACGTGAAAAAATAATAAATCAAGCTAGAGAAAAGTTTGCTGCTCCAACAAATGAGGAATTAATTAACTTACAAAAAGGATTAAACAACTTATACACCCAAGAACAATTAACTTACCTTTATTATGAAGAGAAGTTAGCTGATTATTTTGGTGAATATACTTATAATAAAAATGACAAAAACTTACTTGCCAAAATTGGTACTGCAATTAGAGATTTTTTTAATAAAATATTCTCAATTTTTAACATTTTCAGAAATCTTGATACTTCTAGTATAGAAAGTGTTTTTGATAGCATTAATAACGGCAAATTAGCCAATTTAAGCTCTCAATCTAAAAGCGTGGTTAATTTACCTATAATGGATGAATATGCTGCCTCTAAGAGCCTAAATAAGATTTATAAAAGCTCTTCAACTAAACAAAGAATGGTTAATGATGCTGGTGGTTATTTTCAACATATTTATAAAACTAGTAAAATTAGTGGTAAAGTTAAACCACCATCTCAGGTTTTTAATGAGATTTATCAAACAACTCTTGCAAAAATGCTTGAGTCTTCTATTAAAATTGAAGATCTTAAAAAAGAAAAAGCAAGAAATCCTTCTCCAGAATTAGATAGTAAATTGCTAAAAGAAGAGATTACTGCTGCTATTGCTAAACAAACAGTATTAAACTTTGTTGAGTTTTCTGAAGAAGTAAAGAAATTTCTTAGTGCTAGAGGTGTAAACATTAAATCTACACTAAAATTTAGTGATGAAGTTATAAAAGATAACGAAGGTAGAGTTACACTTGTTTCTAAATTTGTTGAAAACTCTTCTAAAATAGAAAGTATTGAGGAATCTTTAGGTGTTTCTGGTGAAAATCAAGAAGATGATGAAGATTCTAATGAAGAAAATGCTGCAGAATCAGCAAATAAATTAGATAAAGGTATTGGTGAAATGACTAGTATTTCTGGTGAATCATCAGCAAGTACAAGAATTAAAATATTTCTAGACACAATTCCTATATTAAATAATGGAGTTCAGGTTAAAAACTCTTCAGGTTGGCCATTATATCATAATTTTAATGACATTTATTATTATATTGAAAGAAATTTAATAGACAAATATTCATTAGTTGAACAGTTAGATGTTCTTAATGAGTTATCACAAATAAAACCAGAATTATCTCAAGTTATAGAGTTACTTGGATATAAAAAACAAGGAAATACTTTAGTTGAATTTACTCCTCATGATACTAGTGAAGAAGAACTTGATGCATTGAGAAAAGATTTTAAAACAAATTTTAGTAAACAAATGCTGTCTTATACTTTAGTTGTTGCTGAAAAAAACAAAAGCACAAATGAAATTAAGATTAAAATAATGAACTCAAATAGGTCTGTTATTAAAACTGAAATTTTAGATGATTGGAAGAAACAAATTCAAGTTGAACAACTTATAAATCCAGAAAGGTTAGCATTATCTATTGATGAAAATGGTGCATTTGTTGCAAATCAAAGAGTTGGCAAAAGTATGTTTGAACAAATGAGTTCTTTAGTTAAAAAAGATGAATACATTAAACCTGTTGTTTATAATACAATATTAAAGAAATTAGGTATTGCTTATTCTAGTAAAACAATAGAACTTCTTACTGAAAAGTTTAACACAAAAGGAACTCCAGAAGAAGTTGAGTTAGCTAAAAAACAATTAAATGATTGGAAAAAAACTCTACTTAAAGTTGCAGAAAAAATTAGCACTGGTGTAGTTACTGATCAATCATTTAGAATTGTATTTGAAAGCTTAGCTAATGAAGAAGCTAAAAATGTTTCAGATAGACATTCAGCTTCATTTTTAAATGGTGAAAATAAAAACATATGGGCTATACAGTTACCATCTTTTATGAGTAAAACTATTGCTAAAATTAAAAATAATGATACTTTTCAAGCTTATATAGATGATTTACAAAAAGATCCTTTTTATAAGAATAGTCCTTTGTTAAATGCATTAGAGGAGCCTAAATTAAGAGAAATACTTAATATAAGCTATTTAGATTCATTAAAGCAAGACAATGGAAGTGATGGAGTTGTTTACACAAAAATAACAGATGAAGACTTTTTAATATCATCTGTTGCACTCTATTTTAATAATTTTCAAAATGCTAAAAAGGAAACAGGTTCTTCAAAGACAGTTCACAAATACATGTATTTGACTAACTCAGATAAATCAATGGCTCCAATTGTTGATTGGGTTAGCTATGGTGTTAATATTAATGAAGAAGGTAAAATAGTTGCTAGTTCACCTATTGTTGGTGAAATGTACAATGTTTTTAATCAAGAAGTTGATAGGATTAATCATAATAAAAACTTAATAAGTAACATTATTAGTACTAAAGATTTTAATAAATTAAATAAATTAAAAGATTATTATCATTTATCTATTGAAAACTTTAAAATTCTTTCTAAGTATATTGCTGAAACTAAAGATGCTAAAGATGCTAATTGGGATGAGATTGGCAAATTACTTGAACAAAAATCTGGTTCAGCGTTTAAATTTAATTACTTTGATAATTCTAAGATTAGCAAATTATTAGAAGGTGATTTAAATAATGCAACTGAACAAAAAATTAAAAACTTTATTACTGATTATTTAAATGAATTAGCTAAAAATGAAAAAGCAGATTGGCTTGAAAATGGGCTAATAGCCATGAAAGATGGAAAATTAGTTTTAAATAATTTAGAAAAGCCTTATTATGCAAAACCAAGTGATAATGTTAATGACATTATTAATAAAATGATTGCACAATATAGTTCTAATACACTTTTAAACAACATTCAATTTTCTTCTATATTTAATGGAGATGTAGCTGGTTATAAAATTGGTGATATTCAAAAAAGAACTCCTCAATCATCAGCATTTGTTTCACAAGGTGATTTTGGTGATAATAAAATAATAAGAACTATTGTTAAAAAAGATCATTATTCAAAATCAGAAAGTTATTTTGGTATAAAAAAAGCATTAGAATCTCTTGGATTAAGTAAAGAAAAGATTGATAAAATAGTAAACTCTTATTTAAAAACAAATGCAACTGATTCTCAAGTTTTTATAAGTCCAGCTTTCTTTAAAAGAGTTTTAAAATCAAGAGGACTTTGGAATGATAAAATAGATTTAGCTTATAAAATTGCTCAAGGTCAAGTTGTTGGTAATATTGATAGTTCAATGCACACATTATTAGGTGCACTTAAACCATTTTACAATGGTAATCGTTTTGATCAAGAATTAGGTATTCAGGTTTTTGAACAAGTAAAATGCTCAATGATGCCTTTATTTAAAACACTTATAGCTGATAGTCCTTTATTGTTAGAAAAGGCAGAAGAATTAAAAACTAAAAGAGCAGACATGATTGCTTTTGACTCTTCTTTTAAAGGGTTTCTTGGATATAGAGATGAAGTTGGTGCAGAACCAATACAAGATAATGTGATTGAATTAAGTACTGATAATTTTGGTATTCAGGTTGAAAATCCAAATCACATTGATAGTGGAAATGATGCTACTAGACAAATGAAAATGCAAATGGTTGGAACAATAGATGTTTCAAAAAACTTTAATGGCACTTCTGGTCAAGTAATTCGTGATACTATATTATTAATGGAGGCAACAAATATTACTGAGTCATTAAATGAACTTAGTAGTGTTTTGTATGGTGAAGATAAAGCCAAATTCATGACTTTTGTTAAAGACATGATTACAAAACGTGGAGCCTCTATTAATGTTGAAGAAGCATTAACTATTGTTAAAAATGAGTTTTTACATGCTTTAGACAATGGTGTTTCATCTTCTCAAGTTGAAAACATGATTAGTAGTGTTTTTACAAATAGAGTTGTTAAACAGAAGTTTAAACGTGGAGGAAGTGCAGTTCAAGCAACTAGTTTAGGTTTTAAACATACAAATTTAAAAGAACAACAAACTGAAATTACATCTATAGATGAAAATGGTGAAAAAGTTGTTATAAATGAAGCAGCATATAAATTGCAGTCTGGATTAAAATACATGAAGCCTAATCTAGAAACTGGAGAAACTGGATACATTGAATGCGCTATGCCTGCTGATAAAGCTCATTTTTTCAATAAAGATGGGTTTTTAAAAGATATTACTAAAATACCAAAAGAATTATTAGAATTAGTTGCTTATCGTATTCCAACAGAAACAATGCACTCAATGATGGCTGTTAGAGTTGTTACGTTTTTTCCACCAACAGTAGGTAATTTTATGTTATTACCATATGAAGTAACTACTCAACTTGGAGCTGACTTTGACTTTGATAAGATTTACTTTATTGGTAGAGATTTTCAAATGGCAGCAAATGGAGATTATAAAATTTATTCTTATAATGATGAGAATAGTAATAAAGCTAGATTACAAAGATTTAATGATTATAATGAATATAATATTGAAAATGGTAATCCAACTATTAGTTTTAGTGATTTTTCTGAATTATCAATACCATTACAAAATAGCAAAGGTGCTAGAGATAATGAGATTGTAAACAATTACCTTAAATTATTAACAAGTATTGAAAATTTACCATCATTAGTAAAACCTTCAGGGTTTGATGAAATGACAAAGTTTAAAAACTTTCATTTTGGTGAAAATGAAACAAAGCCACATGTTTTTTTTACTCCTAGAAGACAAAGGTCATTAAAAAGAGAAAATCATACTAGTAGAATTTTAAAAGGTATATGGGCTTTACATATTTCTGGACATTCATATGCTTCATTAATGCCTTTAGCAATAAACAGGAAAGAGTTTTCTAATAATAAAGCAGTTAGGTTTAATAATATTGTAGAAAATGCATTAAATAATTTGTATAATGTTGATAAAGATATTATTGCAGAAGTTATAGCTGCTGTTGAAGCTGCTGTTTTAGATGATGTTAAAAATCCATTATTAGAAAAATTAAACATTAATGCTCAAACAAGTAATGTTTTAGCTTTAATTTTAAGAGCTGGATTTAACTTAAATACAATGATGTTATTTAGTTCTCAACCTGTAATAAGGGAGCTTTCTAAAAAACTACTTAAGAATAGAAAAAACATTAGAAGTAATACTGATGAATATCAAACAGTTCAGTCTGTCATTGATTCTAAATTAAAAGTACTTAATAATCTATTAGAAAAAGAAGATCTTATTAATAATAATAATTTTCTTAATTCAATAGAATATAATTCTTTAAAAAATCTTTCAGACGAAGATATACCAACTAGTTTCTCATTAGATGATTCTGAAATGTTATCAACATTACAAAATAGAAAAAAAGAGAGTGAAAGTAGTCCTAAAGAATTAGCAATGAAATATGCTTTTCAATTAAAAGTATTAGTTCAATTTAAAAATTATCAATCAATTGCTGAGCCAGTTAGTAAGACTAATGAGTTTTTTGCTATAAATAAAGAAGTTGGACCTAATATTGAAGACATTATCCAAAAAAACTATGTATACAATGATTTAACAAAAGAAGATGCATTATTAACTGGATTTGATATTAATGAAATACCAACCTTAAAAGCAACTTGGGAAGCACATAAGAGTGCCTTAAAATACATGCAAACTTATTTTCCATTTTCAACAACTGCTTATAATTCAATTAAAAAAGAAGCAATAAGGAAGATATCTAATAAAAGTATAGCTAATGTTCCTATTAAAACAAGGAATTACATGAATAATTTTATTAGGATATTTTCAGATTATAAGTTTGATTTTTACAAAGAAATTTTAGATGAAGAAGAACTTGTTTCTAACTATTTGCCTTATGCTTTACAAAAGATGTTTCAACCATTTTTTGCTAATAAAAAATTTACTGATGAAATTGGTTCTGTTTATCCTAATGTTAGTATACCATATTTTAAAAATAATAATTTAACAAATGAAGTGTTAAAGCAAAACTTATTTTTAAATAGTATTAAGCCTATTTTAGATCCAAAAAATAAACATTGGTCTATTCAATTAAAGGCTAATAGAGTTTCACTACCAGAAAAAAACAATATAATTGATTCTTTTACTGCCTTATATCAAAATGAAAAAACTCGAGAATTAGCAAAAGGTATAATTAAAAACGTATATTTGCATACTGGTATGCATACAGGTGTTAAATCAATTCATGGTATAATTTCACCAGAACTATTAGAAAAGTTAGGTTATGATGATTATAGGAAAAAAGAAGTTTCAGACCTTAATTTTAATAAAAGATATTATAGTAAAGAAGAAAAGGATAGATTAATTGATCAGATGATAAGAAATAACCCAAAAGACTTTACAAAGGTGTATGAAGAAGATATGTTTTTGGCAATTAATGTTAAAGGTAAAGATGGTAAATACAAACCACTTGAAATAATTAAAACAAATCGTGATTTAATTAAAGCTGCAAAGAAAACAAAAGAAATGTATTTTGTAATTGATGATGTTGAATATAGTCCAGCATATATACGTGTTTATAATAAAAGATTTAAAAAAGCTTTGTTTTATAAACTAGTTGAAAAAAATGATAAGACTGGAGATTTATCTTATAAATTAACAAGTCCTTTAGGTAGAAAAGCTTTTAAAATAGAAGCAAATCCATTTGAAGACATTGTTAATTCTACATTACCAAACAATAATAATGCTAGTTTGCCTGAAATGGAAGATGGTAGTGATGAAGATCAAAAAACTGAAATGAATAAAAAAGCTAACACATTAGTTAATAATAGTACACCTATAAATAATAATGAGACTTTTTCTGGAAATAATGGAACTATTAAAGAACCTCCTGGAGTTAGGGTTGAAAAACAATCTACTAGTGTTTCAGCTGAAATTTCTGATAGTAAGAAAACTGAAGATTTAAAAAAGGTTGTTGAAAATGCTGATTCTGATTTTATGATATTAAATTCAGCTAAATATGCAGAATGGTATGACAATGAAATTCAAAATAACCCTAATCTAACTGATGAAGAAGCGTTAGAATATTATAAAAAATGTAAATCTTAATAAAATTATGGACTGTTTAAATTTAAATTTTAAAGATAATAGAAGATTAGTTAATGATTTTGGTGAAATAAATGTTTCCAATTTATTAAATGAACATTTTGTTGATAAAAATCCTAATTATGATGAGTTTATTGCCAACAAAGATGTTTTAAAAGCAATAGGAGCATTATCAAAATCTGAAAGTAATAAAGTATTAGGTACATCTTATGGTAAAGAAATAAGTGAAAGTCAATCTATAAACTTAAAAAAGAAGATTTCACTTCTTAATAATTCACTATTTAAAAGTGGTGAAAAAACTGTTTATATGTTATTTAACAATAGACAGATTGGTCAATCTTATAATTTTACATGGGGATTAAGAAAAGTTGAAGGTAGATTAAATGTTAATGAAAAAATTGAACGTGCTAAAGAATATTTAAGTGATAAAAAAGCTACTGCTCAAAATCAAATAAATTATTTAGAATCTATTAAAGATAAAAATGTTAATAAACAATCTGCAATTGATTTTTCACAATCACAACAAAATGCTCCAATTAATTCTTTAGAGTTTAACAAAAAATTAGAATCTTTTTTTAATAATTTTGGTATTTCTTTTAAAGAAGGAGATTCTTCTGTAGATATTTTGAGAAAAATAGCTTTTATAAACCCTAAAACTGCTGATAAAGATTATATTGATAGTTCTGCTAAATTACTTATACAGTTATTACAAGCAAGTCCTAACATTAATTTTGAAAACCTACAAAATTTAATAGAACAAACTGATGACTTTAAAAAATCTATTAAAGCTCAGCCTAATGTTGAAAAAATATATGATTATTTAAAAGCTGGTAATAGAATACCTATGAATGAATGGGTTTCATATATTGCTGAATATAATAAAATAAAAAATGCAATACTTGAAAAAACATTAAAAGAATCTTTAATGGATGCAAAATCAAATACAACTGATTTACATAAATTTATTGATAAGTTTTTACAGTTTTTTAAAGATTTATTTAGTTCATCTACTAATATAAAAGAAATAACAGATGCAATAATATCTCAAGTATTAGTAAATAATAAAGAGATTATTTTAGGTGACAATAGTTTGCAGGGTAAAGAAAAAGTAACCTTAGAAAAGGCATTAAAAGAGTCTAAACATGGAGAAAATATAATAAGATTTTTAAGTAATGAAGGTTTAACTTTGGTAGGAAGTGTAGCTGTATCTGAGCAAGGTAGTGTTTATAGAAAACTAGGACATTTAATGCATGATATAGATTGGGTAGTTCCTTATGATTATAAAGAAGAAGATCCATCTATAAAGTTAAAAAAAGAATTTAATGGCACAAAAATGGTAAGAGAATTTGATTCTCCAACATATTATACTAAAACATATATAGTTCCACCTAAAGGATATACCGTTGTTAATATGACGTTTTTTAGACCTAATGAGTTTGGTGAGAATAAATATATTGCAGGTTATGACGTAGTAGATTCTAATGGAAAAGTTGTTTCTAATTATAGAAGATATTATAATGTTAAAGAAGATTCAAATAAAGCAACAGAAGATAGAGAAATTTATAATGAAGGACTGACAAATGTTGATAAAAACTTAAATGCATCATCTGTTGATTTTTTTTATAACAAAGAAGAAGCAAAATATCCACCATTAAAAACAAAACTATCAGATGGAACTGAAATACTTATTTCTAATTGGTTATCAGCATTTACTGAAAAGCTAAAATATGGAAGAAATAAAGATTTAGTAGATTGGGTTAATTTTATTCCTAATGATTTTAATAGTTCACAAAAACAACAAGAACCAGAAGTTAAGCCAGGAGTACAAGAACTATTTGATTCTAATCCTGAATTAGCTAATATAGGTACTAAAGAACAATACTCTCAATATATTGATAGTATATTTCCTGATAGCCAAGTAAAAGATATTTTAAAACATACTACATCAGCATCTGTAAATAAATTTAAAAAAGGTACTGGTAGATTAGGAGAAGGTGTTTATTTAGCTGCTCCAAATTATAAAATGTATGATAAAGCTGGACCTAATGTATATAGAGCTATTGTAAATATATCTAATGTTAAAAGATATGATACAGGACAGTTTAATATTGTAGCTACTAATCAATTTCCTACACAAGATGAATACAGTAAAGAGTCTCAAAAAAAATTACAAGAACAAGATAAGGCTCAAGGTGTAAATGCTTATATTTCTACAGCTACAACTGGTACTGAATATAATATTTTTGAATCAGAACAAATACATATATTAGGTAATAAACAAGATATAGAAGGATTTAAAGAGTTTGTTGGTAAAAAAGAAGTTAAGCCAGTACAAAAAGGACCTGCAAAATCTAATGAGTCTGGTCAAATGAAAATGTTTCAGTTAAAAGAAGCTGAAAATAAAAGAAAACAAATGACTGAAGAAGCAAAACAATTGCTTTATCAGTATGCTAAAGTTAATGGAATTAAAATTGAATTTATAGATCAAGTTCTTGATGATAATGGCAATGATATTGTTTCATTTTATGATAATGTTAAAAAAGTTATACAAATAAACAAAAATCTTGCTGATGATTCTACTTTACCTGAAGAATTAGGTCACCATTTGTCATTAGCATTAGGATTAGACCATGTTTTAATTAAAAGAGCATTAAACTTAATAGGAAGACTAGATTATAAGAATTTATTAGGACAAGATTATGTTGATGCTTATGAGGGTAATACTGATTTATTAAAATTAGAGTATCTAGGTAAACTAATATCTAAGCAAATAAGCAATCCTAAGCTCCCAGATGAACTTAAATCTGAAAATGGTGTAAAGATATGGGAAACTATTAAAAATGCCGTAAAAGCCTTTATTAAGCGTTTTAATGGCAATAACAATCTTGAGCAAGAATTAGACAATGTTGTTAATGAATTATCATCTATGATAAATAGTGGTAAAAATGTTAATAATAATGGAGATGGTGGTCTTAAAGTTAAAATGTGGCAAATAAACAACAATGTTTCTGGGTCTAAAACTGATAAAAAGTCAAAACTTGTAAGTCAAGAATACAGATCTCAGTATATCTACTTTAAAAGAAGAATTGTTGAATTAGAAAGAAAGAATAGTAAAATAAGAAGTGAGGCTAGTAAAACAAATTCTGACTATAGAAATAACGTTGTTTTCTTAAGAAATGTTTCTGACATTGCAAAAATACAATCTGCTTTAGTTCAGGCAGTTAATGAGAATAATCAATTAGAATTAATGGAATTATCATATGAAATTATAGATAATATTAAAACAACTATTGATAATTTTGGAAAAACTAATAATCCAGATTTAAGTAAATTAGATAAAACATTAGAGGTTTTAAACCTTTTTTCAAACTATGGTCCAGTAAAAACTGATGTATATGAGTTAAAGAAAAACATTAACAAATACCTTGTTGCTTATGCTCAAAAAGCAGCAGTATCTTTAATTGGTAAAAATGTACCTAAAGAGGTTTTTGAAAAAGAATTTATTGATACTGATATAAACTTCTTAGAAAAAGGTTTTGGAACACTAGCTTCTGTTCAGAATTATGTTGCAAAAACTGCTGGTTTGTTAATTAAAAAATATCAAGCTATTGAAGAACAAGAAAATAGAGCTTCTTATGAAAAAATTAGTGCAGCTGTTGAAAAGCTAACTAAATATGCAAAAAACAATGGAATTCCTCTTAAAAACATGTATGATATTTTTATACAAAATTTTAAGAATACTACAGTTTTAACAAAAGAATTTAACTCTGATTTTTATAATTTAATTCAAAAGATTTATGAAGACAAATCTAAAGATCCTAGTACTGCTATAAAGAAAATAGCAACTTATGATGCAAATAGACCTGCTGGAGACAGATGGGTTCCTAAAAATAGAACTCTTTATGATAATAAAGAATATAAGCAAATTAGAAGCACTCCTGAATTATGGGCATTTTATAATTTTTTTAAAGATACAATGAAAGATTTGAATGATAATTCAATTCCAATAGTTGCATTAAATGAAAACTTTATACCAAACATGCGTGAAAAAACATTGATGAGTATTTTTAAATCAGATGATAGTTTTCAAGAGAAATTTAAAGGTAGTATATCTAACATTTTAGGATTAGAACCATTTGCTAATGATGAATCTAAAGATTATCTATTTGATAGTGATTTGATGAAAAATCAAATTCCTTTAAAATATTTAGCTAGCATATCTGCTGACTCTAAATCTAAAAATTTAGGTGAAATACTTTTAAGGTTTTCTTATTTTGCTAATTCATATAAAAACATGAATGAAGTTTTACCTCAAGTAAATTTATTAAAAGAGATTGTTGATAATCAAGAATTTATTAAGTCAAATAATGATAATTCAGTAACTAGTGGTTCTAATACAAATACAGGTGCTATAGTTCAAGCTTTTATAGACATGCAAGTTCTTGGAAAGAAGAAAAATACTGATACTTTTAAAATAGGAGATACTACTATTCCAGCTGGTGCACTTATTGACTGGATGATGAAATACACTTCTTTATTAAGAATTGGATTAAACCCATTTAATGCTGTTTCTAACGTAGCTATTGGTAATGTTTCAAACATTATAGAAGCTGTTGGAGGAAGGCATTTTAATGTTGGTGGTTATATGAAAGCATTAAGTACTTATACAAAAGACTTTGCATCTTCAAAATCAAAAACTAATATGTTATCTAAAATATTCAATCCTTTAATTGAAATGGATGATTATGAAAATTTAGCAAAATTAAAACTTGGCAGTCAAGAATGGTATAGCTTTGTTACAAATAGAGAAAGACTTGAAAACTTAATGTATGCTCCTCAGCGTCATGGAGAACGTCAATTACAGACTTCTACAATGATTGCTATATTTAGAAAACAAAAAGTTACTACTAAATCTGGAGAAAGCATATCAATGTGGGAAGCTTTTGATGAAAATGGTGTTTGGAATGAGTCATTAATGGGATATAAACTAAGTAATGATGAAATATTTAAAATGACTAGCAAAATACATGCTGTTAATAAAATGATTCATGGTAGATATTCTGCTAAAGATGCAGCTGCACTTACTCAAAATGCTTATTTTAGAGCTGTATTTCAGTTTAAAAAATGGATTCCTGCAGCTATAGAAGCAAGGATTGGAGGTAAAAGGTCTGATAATATTTTAGGAGATACAGAAGGTAGATATCACACTTTAGGAAGAAAGGTTTTAGGTAAATTAATTCCAGGAAAAGAATTTAACCCATTTGTAGCATTATATAATTTAGCAATGCCTTTAATTGCTTCAGAGAAGCTTATAAAGAGTGGTAAATTTACTGAAACTGATGTTTATAACATGCGTAAAAACATGTCTGAGTTAATTATAATAGCTGCAATAATGTTATTTAAAGCTGGATTTGATGATGATGATAAAAAGAAAAAAGCATCTTATAAATATACTATGCGTATTTTATCACAATTATCTAAAGACGTTACTTATTTTTATGACCCTCAAGAAGGATTAAATTTACTTGGTAGTGGTGCTCCAATTTTAAAAACAGCTGGAGACATACGTAAAATGCTTTGGACATTACCAGCCATTTGGACTGATGATGATGAGATTAATCGTGGTAGACATAAAAATGAAGATCCATTTTATGCTGCATCAACTGATCTTTTACCTTTGTACAAACCACTTGCAGATTTTGGTAGACTTTGGAATGAAAGTTCTTATCAAGAGATAAAATAGATAACGGTAAGAAATTTTTTTTAACGGCAGGAAATTTTTTTTAAAGGGGAGTTCAGTAATGATCTCCCCTTTTTGTTTTATTAAATTAGTAGTCAGGACAGGACTTGAACCTGTATGATTTAGCATAAGTGTTTTTAGGCACATCGCTCT
>Ga0214919_10007787_pt1 | contig 14336 bp, 11 predicted proteins | sample LL1503_MetaG_FD_177994 | JGI IMG/M metagenome (GOLD analysis project Ga0214919, IMG submission 177994) | Freshwater microbial communities from Lake Lanier, Atlanta, Georgia, United States - LL-1503 | ecosystem: Environmental > Aquatic > Freshwater > Lake | place: USA: Georgia | collected...
TGCGGGCCTGTTTGGATGCCCCCATCACCCTGCAACCCAACGCATGGCAACTCATTTCCACCGGTCTGTCTGTGTACATCAAAGACCCCGGTTATGCCGCCATGCTTTTGCCGCGCTCTGGCTTGGGGCACAAACACGGCATTGTGCTGGGCAATTTGGTGGGCTTGATCGACAGCGATTATCAGGGCCCGCTCATGGTCAGTTGCTGGAATCGAAGTCAAGAGGCCTTCACCATTCAACCCATGGAACGGATTGCACAAATGGTCATCGTGCCTGTGCTGCAGGCCACCTTCAATGTGGTCACAGAGTTTGATGCGCCCAGTGAGCGCGGTGAAGGTGGATACGGATCAACTGGCAAGCGGTGATATCAAGTTGGATCAACTTCAATTTTAAAAAATCCCGTACCGCAGGTACCTGCTTCTTGCTCTTGCGCAGTGGCCAAGCGCACCAGATTCACCTTGAGGCTAATGCGCAAAGCAATGCCTGACAATGGATGGTTGCCATCTAGCACCAGGTGATCGGGATAAATTTCGGTGATGGTGTAAAGCACATTGCGTGGCGCATCGGGGTTGCAGCCAGCAGGCAATGCGTTGCCCTCGATGGTGAGGCCTTCCTGAATGTCTTTGGGAAAGAGCGCGCGGGGTTCCAAAAAGAGCAAGTTCTCGTCAAAATCTCCAAATGCATCTTCGGGTTCGAGGTGCAAATCGACTTTGGCCCCCACGGCATGGCCCTGAAGGGCTTCTTCAATTTTGGGCAGCAAATCATGGCCACCCAGGTAGAAGGCAACCGGCTCATCGAGCTCGTCTAAAACTTCGCCCAAAGTATCTTTGAGCGTCCAGGTCAGTTCGACCACACATTGAGAAGTAATATCCATCTGGGAATTGTCGCAGTTTTGAAATCGGTTTTGAATTGAATGTGATGCAAAAAAATACACCCTTAGTCTTGCTGGCGGGATTGACCCCTGCCCAATTCATGAAACGCCATTGGCAGAAGAAACCATTGCTCATTCGGCAAGCCATCCCGGGTATGAAGCCCTTCATCGACCGAACGGCTTTGTTAAACATGGTTGAAAGCGAGGAGGTTGAGTCGCGCCACATGGTTCGAAAAGGTGAGAAATGGACCTTGAAAAAAGGCCCGATCAGCCGAAAAAGTTTGCCTTCCCTGAAAACGCCCGACTGGACGGTGCTCATTCAAGGGGTGGATCTTCACAACGATGCCGTTCATGCGCTCTTGCAGCAATTTCGATTTGTGCCCGATGCGCGTCTGGACGACCTGATGATCAGCTATGCCACGGAAGGTGGCGGTGTGGGACCTCATTTCGACAGCTATGACGTGTTCCTCTTGCAGGCACATGGTCAGCGGAAGTGGCGAATTGGGCGACAAAAAAAGTTTGAGTTGCAAGAAGGTTTGCCCCTTAAAATTTTGAAAGCATTCAAGCCCGAAGCTGAATTTGTGCTGAACCCTGGTGACATGCTTTATTTGCCCCCGGGATATGCCCACGATGGCACGGCTGTGGGTGAGTGCATGACTTACTCCATTGGCTTCAAGGCGCCTCGAAGTGCCGAGTTGGCCAGTGAGTTGTTGATGGGCTTGTCTGAAGAGATGGCTGAAAATGCAGGCTCAAGTTTGGATGTGATTTACCAAGACCCCAGTCAAACAGCCGCTATCAAGGATGCTGCTATTCCAGCGGCGATGCAAAAATTTGCTTCGCAATCAGTTGCCAAAGCGCTCAAAGATCCCCAAATTTTGAACTGTTTATTGGGTGAAACATTGACAGAGCCCAAGCCCAATGTGTGGTTCGACCCCCCGAATCAGGACGTGTTGAGTGCTTTTGCATGGCCATGCGGTATTTGCCTAGATCGAAGAACCAAAATGTTGTTTGATGCCAAGCACATCTTTATCAATGGTGAGAGTTTTAAGGCAGCTGGAAGGGACGCCAAGCTGCTTCAAAAGTTGGCCAATGAGAAGTTCTTAGCAGCCAAAGAGGCGTCGGACTTGACCAAGGCGGCGGCTCAATTGATGAAGGCCTGGTGGGAAGAAGGCTGGTGGCATCCTTCTGGCTTGATGGAAAATGATTTGACACGATTAAAGCTATAATTCGAGGCTGAATCGTAAGAGCTCGAGTGCTTGCTATTCTGTCAACAGGTTTTTTCTAAACCTGATGACAATTTCCCGGAAATTGTTTTTTTACTAACTTTAAGGATGATAATCATGACCAAGTCCCTCGTTTTGGCTGCCGTGATCGCTGCTGCTGCTTTGGCTGCCTGCGGTAAAAAAGAAGTAGCTGCTCCAGCACCCGCACCAGCGCCAGCTGCTGCACCAGCCGCTCCTGCAGCGCCTGCTGCTGATGCTAAGCCAGCTGATGCTGCTGCTCCTGCAGCTGCTGCGCCAGCAGCACCTGCTGCTGCTCCTGCAGAAGCGCCTAAGAAGTAATTCTTGGCAGTCAATGAAAAACCCCGCTCTGCGGGGTTTTTTTTCGCTCAGACTTTGTGAGTCTAGAGAGCTGTTGGTTTTTATTTGATTTCGTCAGCCAAGAGTTTGATGATTTTGTCTGCATTGGCCGAGGTTTCAGGAATGCCGTCAACGCCCTGAACCATCACTGTTGAAACGTCACCCTTGCTGGTCACAGCAATGCGGTATTTAGCCAGCGTTGGAATGACTTTGTCGCTTGTAAACAGCTTGGCAAAGAAACCTGGTTCTTTGCCTGTGGTGCCGGGTGGTGCATAACGCACAAAGAACACACCTTGCGCGCGATCACGGTCCTCTACCGTAAATCCAGTTCGATCAATGGCCACACCGACGCGTCGCCATGCGCGATCAAAGCCGTCCTTGATTTCAATGGCGGGCAGATTGTTCTGCTTGATCAACTTCACGTCGGCTGGCATGACTGTGACAGACGGTGCTTTCGAGGCTGAGTTGGCGGGACTGACCGATGCAGAATTGACGGAGAGGCTTTGGCCGCCCAATCTCATCATGAGGCGACTCAGAAATTCAATTTCCAATTCGGAATCGGCTGCACGGGGCGACCAAACGGTGGTGTCTTTCAAGGCGCTGGTATAAATTTCAGCCAAACCCCGATGGGTAATGGTAATTTCCAAACCATTGGCAGTTCTCTCAATGCGGGTGCGAAAGCGATCACGCTCGCCAGTGGAGTAGAGCGAGTCAAATATTTTGCCGACTGCTTTTCGCAAAAAGTCTTGAGGCAATTTAGCGCGATTTTCGGCCCAGTCAGTCTCCATGATGCCCAACTCGGGTTGGTCAAGGGTGAGCACGAAACCATTGTCTTTCCAAAATTCACGCAATGGCTCCCACACGGAATCTGCGCTTCTGTTGATGACCAAATAACGCTGCGTGCCAGTGCGCACAATGCGAGCCTCGCCCGCTTGATTGGCTGCGGTGCCAGCATCAAGAGCAACACGAGCGGGAGATGCTGCCGTTGCGGCACTGGCCAATGCGCTGTTTGAGCCAGCCACTTGATACCGAGAGTCACGCCGCAACTGGGTGAGATCTGGCGGGACTTGAAGCGTGGGTGCTTGACTGGCGCTTTTGTAATCGATTTTGCTTTCTTCTAAAGTAGAGCAGCCGGCTAAAAAGCAGCTAAGGGCGGCGGCACAAGCCATTGCATTCAAGTGACGAGCAGATGGGGCAAATCGATTCACGGGGGTGTCCTTAAATAAGTCCGCTGGCACGCATCGCGGCTTCAACCACGGGCTGCTGAGATTTTGAGAGTTCGGTCATTGGCAGGCGCAATGTACCACCGCACAAGCCCATTCGAGCCATGGCCCATTTGACTGGAATGGGGTTGGCTTCCACAAATAAATTCTTGTGCATGGGCATCAATTTGAATTGAATTTCCATGGCTTTTTGAACATTGCCGGCCATGGCGGCGACACACAATTCATGCATCAAGCGGGGTGCCACATTGGCTGTCACGCTGACATTGCCTTTGCCGCCGCACAGCATGAGTGCCACAGCGCTTGGATCATCACCCGAATAGACAGCGAATTCTTTGGGCAAATCACGAATGAGCCACTGTGCGCGTTCAATGTTACCTGTGGCTTCTTTGATGCCCACAATGCCAGGCACTTGTGCCAAGCGCAAAACTGTTTCGTGCTGCATGTCGGCCACGGATCGGCCGGGCACGTTGTACAAAACGACTGGTAAATCGGACACCGCTTCTGCGATGGCCTTGAAGTGTTGGTACAAGCCTTCTTGAGTTGGTTTGTTGTAATAAGGCACAACTTGCAATTGGCAATCGGCGCCAACGCTTTTGGCAAACTTGGCCAACTCGATGGCCTCAGCGGTGGAATTGGCGCCGCAACCTGCCATGATGGGCACGCGGCCTTTGGCTTGTTCAACCGAGACCCGAATGATTTCTCGGTGCTCTTCAACATTGACAGTAGGCGACTCGCCAGTGGTGCCTACCACGCCAATGCAATCGGTGCCTTCGGCAATGTGCCAATCGATCAGTTTTCGCAGGCTGGCGTAATCGACCGAGCCGTCCTCCAACATGGGGGTGACCATGGCGGGAATGCTGCCGGTAATGGGTTGAAAAGTTTTCGTCATGGCGAATGAAATGGTCGACAAATAAGCATTCTAACGACTGCTAAGCCAAAACGGATGCGTCAAGTCATTGACTTTCTTCGCGGCCACAATTCGTTGAACGCATTGAGCGGGTTGATCCCAATACCCATCTTCATAGGCAATGACATGCAGCTGGGCACATGTTTGAAGCAACTCGCCAGGCTTGAGCAAGAAGTCGGTACGAGAAGGTTTGCCAAATTTTTCGTGGCCCAGAGCGAAAGTTTCGTAAATTAAGAGCCCCTCTGGCGCCAAGCATTTCAAAATTTGAGGCATCAGTGGGCGCCATAAGTAATTGGTCACGAGCACCACGTCAAAGGTCTGGCCGTTGAAGGGCCAGGGGCCGCCTTCCATGTCAGCCTCGACAACCTTTCCATAGGCAAAAGCTTGCGCCAAGGCCTCGGCAGAGCGGTCTACACCTGTGCAAAGGTGCCCGAGGCTCTGAAAGTACTTCATGTGCCTGCCTGCGCCACAAGCCAGATCCAAAACCTGACTTTGAGGTTTGGCCAAGTGCGACCATCGCTGAACCCAAAGGGAAGGGGCTTCTGTGCCGTGCATCGTCTCAATACTCCTGTTGAATCTCGTTTGCTGGAAAGCTGCGTGCCACGCATGATGCCCGATTGTGAAGTCAAATGCCTGATTGGACTGTAAATTTATCCAGTACTTTGTTTGAATTCGCACTACAATCTGCGCCCATGGCCACATCTACCTCTGCAAAACCATCTCCCGAATATGGCGAAGGCTCCATTCGAGTCCTCAAAGGCTTAGAGCCCGTCAAGCAACGCCCGGGCATGTACACCCGAACCGACAACCCCTTGCACGTCATTCAAGAGGTGCTGGACAACGCAGCCGACGAAGCGCTGGCGGGCCACGGCAAAAAAATCAAAGTCACCCTTCATGCCGATGGCTCGGTCAGCATTGAAGACGATGGTCGCGGTATTCCATTCGGGCTGCACCCTGAAGAAAAAGCACCTGTCATTGAGTTGGTCTTCACGCGTTTGCATGCAGGCGGTAAATTCGACAAGGGCAGTGGCGGCGCCTACAGTTTTTCAGGCGGCCTGCATGGCGTAGGTGTGAGTGTGACCAATGCGCTGGCCAAACGATTGGAAGCCATCAGCTACCGTGAAGGTCAAGTGGCTGCGTTGGCATTTTCTGGCGGCGATGTGATTGAACAACTCGTGACCCGCAAAGCTGCAGAGGGCGATCGCAAGCAGGGCACTACGGTGCGTGTTTGGCCTGATGCCAAGTATTTTGAATCGAGTGTCTTGCCCATGACCGAGCTCATGCATTTGCTGCGAAGCAAGGCGGTGCTCATGCCTGGCGTCACAGTGACCTTGTTCAACGAAAAAACCAAAGAGACCCAAACTTGGCAATACAAAGCCGGACTGCGCGATTACCTCATGCAAACTTTGAATGGTGACCCCGTCATTCCCTTGTTCGAAAATGAAGGATTTGCAGACAGCAACCACGACAGCTTTGCAGAAGGTGAGGGCGCGAGTTGGGCGGTTGCGTTTACGGAAGATGGTCAGCCTGTTCGCGAAAGCTATGTCAACCTCATTCCCACCACCGCAGGCGGCACGCACGACAGTGGTTTGCGCGATGGTTTGTTCACGGCGGTCAAGAGCTTCATTGAACTGCACAGCTTGCTGCCAAAGGGCGTCAAGCTCATGCCAGAAGACGTGTTTGCGCGCGCCAGTTTTGTGTTGTCTGCCAAGGTGCTCGACCCACAATTTCAAGGTCAAATCAAAGAGCGTTTGAATTCGCGCGACGCCGTGCGTTTGGTGTCTAGCTTTGTTCGCCCCAGCCTAGAGTTGTGGCTGAACGAGCATGTGGAGTACGGCAAAAAGTTGGCCGAGTTGGCCATCAAGGCCGCGCAGCATCGTCAAAAAGCCGGCCAAAAAGTGGAGAAGCGCAAGAGCTCTGGCGTGGCGGTATTGCCTGGCAAACTGACCGATTGCGAGAGCAAAGACATTGCACACAACGAAGTGTTTTTGGTCGAAGGCGACTCGGCGGGTGGCAGTGCCAAAATGGGCCGCGACAAAGAGTGTCAAGCCATTCTGCCTTTGCGCGGCAAGGTACTGAACACTTGGGAAGTCGATCGCGATCGCTTGTTTGCCAACAACGAAATTCACGACATCTCGGTGGCCATCGGGGTCGATCCACATGGCCCCAACGACTCGCCCGATTTGTCGGGTTTGCGTTACGGCAAGATTTGCATCTTGAGCGATGCCGACGTTGACGGCTCGCACATCCAAGTCTTGCTCTTGACACTGTTTTTCCGCCACTTTCCCAAGCTCATTGAAACCGGCAATTTGTTTGTCGCTCGCCCGCCACTGTTCCGGGTCGATGCGCCTGCGCGCGGCAAAAAACCAGCTGCCAAAATGTATGCATTGGACGATGGCGAGTTACAAAGTATCTTAGACAAACTGCGCAAAGACGGCGTGCGCGAAGGCGCATGGAGCATTAGCCGATTCAAAGGCTTGGGCGAGATGAATGCAGAGCAATTGTGGGAAACCACGCTCAATCCAGACACACGTCGTTTGTTGCCTGTCCAACTGGGCACCCTAGACTTTGCACAAACCGAAAGTTTGATCACCCAATTGATGGGCAAGGGCGAAGCGGCAGCCCGCCGCGAACTGATGGAGTTGCACGGTGATGACATCGAAGTTGACATCTAAGTGCTCAGTCAACGTCTTCCTGAATTGCTTAGATTTGAAATGATCCCAACATGAACGATCAACCGACCTTAGACCTTCAAAACAGCGAGTCCGATGACTCTCTGAATTTGGCCACGTATGCGCAGCGCGCCTACCTTGAATATGCATTGAGCGTGGTCAAGGGCCGTGCTTTGCCCGATGTGTGCGATGGTCAAAAACCTGTGCAAAGGCGCATTTTGTATTCCATGTCTCGCATGGGCTTGGGCTTCTCGGGTGCTACGGGTGCCAAGCCGGTTAAAAGTGCGCGCGTGGTAGGTGATGTGCTGGGTCGCTTCCACCCCCATGGCGACCAAGCTGCTTACGATGCGCTGGTGCGCATGGCGCAAGACTTCAGCCAACGCTACCCGCTCATTGATGGCCAAGGCAACTTTGGCAGTCGCGATGGTGATGGCGCAGCGGCCATGCGCTACACAGAAGCACGTCTTTCTAAAATCACGACTTTGTTGTTGGATGAAATAGACCAAGGCACCGTCGATTTCATTCCCAACTACGATGGCTCAACCGAAGAGCCGCGGCAGTTGCCAGCGCGTTTACCCTTTGTTTTGATGAACGGCGCCAGTGGCATTGCGGTGGGTTTGGCCACTGAAATTCCAAGTCACAATTTGCGTGAAGTGGCCGATGCGTGCGTAGCCCTCATCAAGTCACCCAAGCTGACCAACGAAGAATTGTTTGCCTTGGTACCAGGCCCCGACTATCCAGGCGGTGCTCAAATCATCAGCCCTGCCTCCGACATTGCAGATGCCTATCGCACAGGCCGTGGCTCTTTGAAGGTGCGCGCGCGTTGGAAAATTGAAGACATGGCGCGGGGTCAATGGCAATTGGTGGTGACTGAGTTGCCCATTGGCGTGAGCTCGCAAAAAGTGCTGGAAGAAATTGAAGAGCTCACCAACCCCAAAGTGAAGGCGGGCAAGAAAGCTTTGAGTGCAGACCAAATGCAACTCAAGGCCAGTGTCTTGTCCTTGCTTGACGTGGTGCGCGATGAGTCCAGCAAAGATGCCGCAGTGCGTTTGGTGTTCGAGCCCAAAACCAGCCGCATTGAACAACAAGAACTCATCACGGCTTTGCTGGCTCATACCAGCTTGGAAACCTCCTCTCCCATCAACATGACCTCGGTGGGCATAGATGGCAAGCCGGTGCAAAAGTCATTGCGCCAAATGTTGCTTGAGTGGATTACTTTCCGCCAACAAACCATCGTTCGCCGCTCTGAGCATCGCCTAGGCAAGGTGATGGACCGCATCCATATTTTGGAAGGCCGTCAGTTGGTGTTGCTCAACATTGACGAAGTGATTGCCATCATTCGCCAAAGCGATGAGCCTAAACAGGCTTTGATGGCGCGTTTCAAATTGAGCGAACGCCAAGCCGAAGACATTCTTGACATTCGCTTGCGCCAACTGGCCCGTTTGGAAGGCATCAAGATTGAGCAAGAGTTGAAAGAGTTGCGGACCGAGCAAACACAACTCGAAGAAATTTTGGCCAACCCTTCCGCACTCAAACGCTTGATGGTGAAAGAGATAGAGCAAGACGCCAAAGCTTTCGCAGATCCGCGTCGCACCCTGATACAAGAAGAGAAGAAGGCTGTGGCCGAAGTGAAAGTGGTGGACGAACCTGTGACCGTGGTGGTGTCGGAAAAAGGCTGGGTGCGTGCACGCCAAGGTCATGGTCACGACGCTAGCAGTTTTGCATTCAAGGCGGGTGACGGTTTGTATGGCACCTATGAATGCCGAACTGTCGACACGCTACTGGCCTTCGGCACAGCACTCAAGGGCAGTGGCCGTGTGTACTCTGTGCCTGTGGCTGCGTTGCCTGGAGCGCGTGGCGATGGTCAGCCTGTGACGACCCTCATTGAACTGGAACCCGGCACTCAGATTGCACATTACTTTGCAGGACCTTCAAACGCTACGCTCTTGCTTTCGAGTTCGGGCGGCTATGGTTTCATGGCGACAGTGGACAACATGATTTCTCGTCAAAAAGGCGGCAAAGCTTTTCTCACAGTGGGCGAGGGCGAATCGGTGTGTGCACCATCGCATGTGTCGGGCTCCAACGCTACGCCGCAACCAGGCGCTAAAGTGATGCCTGCCGCAACGCATGTCGCCTGTGCTTCCACAGGGGGCCGGATTCTCACTTTTGAAATCAGTGAACTCAAGCTGATGGAAAAGGGGGGGCGTGGATTGATGCTGCTTGATTTGGAAGCCAAAGACACACTGGCTGGCGCAGCCGCCTACACCCGCAGTGTGAAGCTCAAGGGTATTGGCCGTGGCGGCAAAGACCGCGAAGAAACGCTTGAAATTAGAAGTTTGAACAATGCGCGGGTGGCTAGAGCGCGCAAAGGCAAGGCTGCTGATTTGGGTTTCAAGCCCACCCAAATTTCACGCGTTGAATAAAGCACAGGCCTATCTTTTGGGTGCGAAATGCATGCGCGGTACAAACTGGTAAGTAGAACGCCAGCAAGTGGCCAATAGCTCCTCGGGGCCATTTCGGTGGGTTAACTTCTTGCGAAGTCTTGAGACACACACTTGCAAGCGTTTGTTGTTGTAAAAATCTGAGAGACCCCAAATGGCCATTTCTAAGGCATCGCTGCGCAATGCTTGTTCAGGAGCCATGGCCAATTGCGTCAGCAGAACGGTTTCCATGGCGGTCAGCCCAATGGCATTGTTGGCAGGGCCAGTGAGCAACGCCCGCACGGGATCGATGGTCCATCCGGTTTTGAGGGTTCTGGGAAGTCTTGCGGCCAATCGTTCAATGATGGCGATCAATTCACTGGGGTTAAACGGTTTGCTGATGCAGACGTCAGCACCCGCAGCAATGGCGGCAATGCGCTCTTGGGGCTCGGTGGCAGGGGCAATCATGACAACACGAACTTCAGGGTGCTTGGCCAGCTTGGCCGCATAGGTCAGACTTTGCTCGCCCAATGTGAGGGCATCTAAAACCACAACATCACTGGTTTGGTGGGCGTTTTGTGCGGCTAAGTCCTTTGCGTCAATGTAGTGATGGCCTTGAATGCCAGCAGTATGAAGGTGCGCAAGGACCTGTTCCGCCAAAGTAGAGTCTTGTTCGACGAAGCTGACGTAGAGTGGTTTCATGGCGGTTTTCCTGTTTAAATGTTTACTTAAGAATTCATAATAATTATTTTTGTATGCATTTATTAATCAATATTTAACAATTTTGTAGTTAAAAGTGATTAATATCTTTTGGAAAAGGCCGTTTCTCCTCTCAAAACTATCAATAATTGCTTTGCCTTGCCATGAACTTGCAAAGATAGGCAGTGTGGCAATTTTGTTGAATTAGGCTAACTCGGCTATCAATTCAATCTCGACGCAGGCACCCATGGGCAATTGCGCAACGCCAAAAGCACTTCGAGCGTGCGCGCCGGCATCGCCAAATACCTGGCCCAACAACTCACTGCAGCCATTGGTCACCAAGTGTTGCTCAGTGAATTCAGATGTTGAATTCACCAGACTCATCACTTTGACAATGCGTTTGACCTTGTTGAGGTCACCGACAGCCGCATGCAGGGTGCCCAGCAAGTCAATTGCAACCGCTCTGGCTGCAGCTTTGCCTTCCTCGGTTTGAATGTTTTTACCAAATTGCCCGGTCCAGACTTTCCCGTTCTTTTTGGAAATATGGCCACTTAAAAAAACCAAATTGCCAGTTTGGGCAAAGGGGACATAGGCTGCAGCGGGTGTGGCAACTGGTGGCAAAGTGATTTGCAATTCTTCTAGGCGTTTGTAGATGGACATGTTGTGAAAGTGGGTTAAAGGTTCGAGTTTAAAGCGCTTGCACTGTGACACTGATTCACTTGCACTGCAAGCAAGCGTAACAGCGCTTGCTTCGAAATAGTGGCTTGGGCCTCCTAAACTAGAAAAAGCCGCGCCATGTTGGGCACAAAGAAAGGCTCTACATGGTGAAGACATTGCCTTGGTGCTTGGCTGCTTGGCTTTTGGGCACGGTGCTTCAGTTGCAACAAGCCAGCCTATGGTCGCTTTCTCTTGTCCTGACTGTTGGCAGTTTGGCCGTCTTACTTGGTGTGCTCTTGTGCTTGCTGCGCGCCAAGAACGCTCACTCCACAAACTGTCTCTTGGGGGCTTTGATTTCGTTTGGGCTGGCTTTGTCGCTTGTCAATGCCCGTTGTCTTTGGCAGGCTCAACACAGACTGGATCCTTTGATAGAGGGAAAAGAACTCATGCTTTCGGGGATCATTGCGTCCATGCCTCAGCAGAGCGCAAGCGGTGTGAGATTCAGGTTTCAAGTTCAATCTGCTTTGGAGATCAATGCATCTCGCAATGTCGTGGTGCCTGAGTGGATTGATCTTGCTTGGCACGAAAGAGAGCCAGTAGATTGGATGACAGGCAGACATTGGGCTGGACTCAATGCAGGCGATACATGGCAGTTCAATGCGCGCCTCAAAGCGCCCCATGGCACGCTCAATCCGGGTGGCTTCGATGAGGCTTTGTGGCGTTGGGAACAAGGGGTCATGGCCACAGGCTCTGTGCTGACAGGCAAACGCGCTGAAGCGCCTCAAAAAATAAAGACATCGTGGCTTTACCCCGTCGCACAAGCTAGGCAAAACGTTCGGTCTGAAATTGAAAAAAAACTGTTGTCGGGAGACGAACAAAGTCGGTCTATGGCTGGCGTGATTGCGGCATTGGTCATGGGTGACCAGGCCGCCATTCAAACCTCCGATTGGGATCTTTTCAGGGCCACAGGTGTTGCGCATTTGATGAGTATTTCGGGTTTGCACATTACCTTGTTTGCATGGGTGATGGCCGGCGCAATGCGAGGGCTTTGGCGCTTCTCTGCTGCGCGTGGAAGCCGTCTTTGTTTGCGTTGGCCAGCGCCTCATGCCGCTGTCTTGGCAGGCGCCCTGTTGGCCACACTATATGCGCTGTTCAGTGGCTGGGGCTTGCCCTCTCAAAGGACCGTCATCATGCTTTGGGTGCTGAGTTTGCTGCGGCTCAGGGGCGCGCGTTGGCCAACTTTTTGGAGCCTTGGTTTGGCTTTGTGGGTGGTGGTGGCATTTGATCCTTGGGCTTTGCTTCAAGCCGGTTTTTGGTTGAGCTTTGTGGCGGTGGGTGTCTTGATGGTCAGCGATCCATCGAAACATTCCGAGTTCACCCTGTTGCAGGATGCGGGCTCTGAAACAGTGCAAAAAAATACGTTTGATTCAATCGGCCTTCATTGGATGACCAAAGCATTTCAGTCACTGAAGGGCTTGTTGCGAGAGCAATGGGTGGTCACAGTGGCTTTAACCCCACTTGCTGTTTTGTTTTTTGGGCAGGTTTCATGGGTGGGTCTATTGGCCAATTTGGTGGCCATTCCGTGGGTCACTTGGGTGGTCACCCCACTTGCCATTTTGGGTGTGTTGGCCTCACCGCTTTGGCTGGCGGCTTCTTGGGCTCTTCATCCCCTGATGGCGATGCTGACAATCTTGGCCAGTTTACAAGGCAGTGTTTGGCTGTTGCCAACGCCTCCGCTTGTTTTGGCGGTCCTGGCTATTTTGGGTGGCTTGTTGCTGTTACAAGCATGGCCCTGGAACTTGCGCGCTTGGGGTGTGCTGTTCATGTTGCCAATTTTCCTGTGGCAAGTTCCCAAACCACAGCTTGGTCATTTTGATCTATGGTTTGCCGATGTGGGACAAGGCAATGCGGTTTTGCTCAGAACGGCCAACCATGCCTTGCTTTATGACGCGGGGCCCATCTACACAGAGACCTCAGATGCAGGGCAAAGGGTGTTGGTGCCTTTGCTGAATCGCTTGGGCGTGAAGTTGGACAGGGTCATCCTCAGTCACCGCGATGCAGATCACACGGGCGGTGCGCCCGCAGTATTGCGTGCACACCCCACTGCAGATCTGTGGAGTTCAGTTGAAGTGGGCCACCCATTGGCGAACATTCGCCCTGTGCAGGCTTGCATCGCTGGGCAGAAATGGGAGTGGGATGGTGTTCAATTTGAAATGCTGCACCCACTTCTTTCCGACTACAACAAGTCGGCTGGCGCCAATGGATTGAGCTGTGTTTTGAGGGTGGATGCCAGTCAAATGGCTGATTCAAAAATGGCGCATGGTCGCAACTTGGGCAGTGCCTTGTTGGTCGGGGACATCGAGGCGCCACAAGAGTTGGCGTTGCTTCAAGGTTTGGCCTTGCAGCCCGTTGGTGTTTTGTTGGTGCCGCACCATGGCAGCCAAACATCTTCAACAAGTGGCTTCATTGAGGCCCTGATGCCGCAATGGGCAGTGGTTCAGGCAGGTTACCGAAATCGATATGGCCACCCTGCACCGCGTGTTGTTCAGCGCTACGAATCTCTGGGTGTTCCCTTGTCGATATCCTCAGAGTGTGGTGCTGCCCATTGGCAAAGCAACAAGCCTTTGCAATTGCATTGCGAACGAGAAGTTCATCGGCGCTATTGGCACACCCCTAGAAAGCTAGAGCCGAGGGGTGCCGATTAGCCGATTGCAAAGTTACACGAATGCAATGATTCAGAATTACTTAATCAGTTCGGGTGAGAAAAATCGCGGTAAAAACAGCACGATGTCTGGAAACACAATGATGGCTAGCAGTACCACCAGCATGGGAATTAGCATGATCATGGTGTCTTTGATGGCAAAGCTGAGAGGTACTTTAGCGACAGCACAACATATCATCAGGCACATGCCATAAGGCGGCGTGATAAGGCCGAAGGCCAAAGACACAATGCCAACAATGGCAAAGTGCACAGGGTGCATGCCCACTGATTCGGCCAATGGTTGCAAGGTGGTTCCGACAATGATGATGGCGGGTATGGCATCTAGGAAGCAGCCTACAACTAAAAATGCGCCAGCAATCAATAAGCCGACACCTATGACGCCAAGCCCCCAGTCTGTCACATTGGCCAGCAATGCTTTAGGTATCTGATAGTAGGCCAGCAACCAGCCAAAGACCGATGCAGTGCCAACACAAAATAATGCGACCGAGCTGAGTTTGCCTGTATCCACAATGGCTGTAATGAAACTTTTCCAGTTCATTTCGCGGTAGAAAAGCATCGACAAAACGGCCGCATACAAAACCG
>Ga0214919_10007790_pt1 | contig 14333 bp, 14 predicted proteins | sample LL1503_MetaG_FD_177994 | JGI IMG/M metagenome (GOLD analysis project Ga0214919, IMG submission 177994) | Freshwater microbial communities from Lake Lanier, Atlanta, Georgia, United States - LL-1503 | ecosystem: Environmental > Aquatic > Freshwater > Lake | place: USA: Georgia | collected...
ACGCTCGGACGCTCGCGGATGACCGCTGTGAGAAATTGGATCGGCGCCGTGGTCGTCAAGAAACCAGTTTTCGGTCACGCTGCGCCGGCTGCATTTTAAAAATGAATTTTGCATAGCTGACTAATTAATTGCGTTACCCCAAGGCGTATTGGCGCCGCGCAAGTTGGGGAAACCATCAATCAAATATTCAGAATGCTGTTCGATTACTTGAGCCTAGAAACGATAAAGGCATTCCGGATTAGATACAAGGATTTTCCCCAATACTTCAGAATCGCTTGCCCAGTCACCCAGTTGGTCTAGGAGGTTGCCATCGTCGGGCATGTAACCTTCGATGTTGGTATGCGGCCAGTCACTTCCCCAAACGCAGCGGTCTACCGCTCGCTCAATGAAGATCCTCGCTAGTCGATGGACATCGGCGTAGGGGGGTCCGACGCGAGAAGGCCGGTAGCCAGTCAACTTGGTCCAGCACCTTCCGTTTTCCAGCAGCGCGAGGATGCGTCTGAATATTGGGTCCTTCAATGAGGTGTCAGCCATCATGCCACCCATGTGATCGAACACTACAGGCACCGCTAACCGCTCCACCACTGGCAGTACGTCTGACCAAGCCTCTGTCGGTATGTACATTTCAATATGCCAGCCGAGCGGCGCCACTTTGGCAGCCACTTCTGCTAATTGCGCCAAGGATGGACCTCCTTTGGCCGTAGTGATGAATCTTGTGGCACGAATGCCTGATGCATCCAATTCAAGCAGTTCAGCTTCGCTTACCCCTGCGCCGACCATCGCTACGCCACGTGCGCGATCCAGACCAATTTCCTTGACAGCAGTGGCTGTACGGCTGTTGTCTTCCCCGTAGCAACTGGCTTGGACAACCACCATCCGCTGCATGCCAAGTATCCCCAACATGCTCAAGTAGTCTGCTGGCAATGCATCTGGGGGGGTGTAGCTGCGGTCGACGACGTAGGGAAACTGGTTTGCCGGCCCCAGTATATGGGCGTGGCAATCGCACGAAAGTGGTGGCACCCGAAGTCTTGGGGTCGTGATGTGACTGCGAGGTGGCTGGCAGATTTGCATTGCTGATCCAATCAACTAAGCTGATTTGAAGCTGAGATCGACGATGTCAGCGTGATGTTCGACTCCCGAATGAGTTTCTCCATTACTTCGCGTTGCGTTGCGAGCCAGGCGGCGAACTCTGCGGGACGTGTGGAAACTAGTACGGTTCCAAGTGGAGCCATGCGCGCAGCCACCGCAGTATCGCGAAGTGCCTGGCTGACCGCAAAATTCAGGCGCATCACGACGCTGTCTGGAGTCCCCGCCGGCACGAAGAGACCATTCCAATCGTCCATTTCGTAGCCCGGGAGTCGCTCGCCGATACATGGCACCTCAGGGTAAATCGAACTGCGCTGGGCACTCGTGATCGCGAGGAGCCGAGCCTTGTTGGCTTGGAGGGCTGGACGAATCGTCGAGGTCGTCAGCAGAACCGAGTCGATTTGGCCACCCATCACGTCCCGAGTTGCCTCCGGGCCGCCTCGATAAGGTGTGTGGATCAACTTTATATCTGCGCGTCGCTGTATCAGTTCGAGCGCAAGATGTCCCATGCCCCCTGATGGCGGCGTTCCGCATGAGACCTTCCCTGGATTGGCGCGGGCGTAGGCCAAAAATTCCTCAAAATTTCGTGCGGGAAAATCCTGTCTAACTGCAATCACCTGCGGGAATCTGGCAGTCAGACTCACGGGAACAAATGCAGTCCTGTAATCGAAAAGAAGTTCCTTGATCAGCAGACGGTTGGATAGATGGTTGTTTCCATCCCAAAGGCAGGTGTAACCGTCGGGGGGAGCTTGAGCCACCAAGCTCGCCGCTATTACCGCGTTACCTCCAGTCCGATTCTCAACCAAGACTGTTTGCTTAAGAGTCTCTCCAACTTTTTCCGCGACCGCTCTGGCCACTGTATCGCCGCCGCCCCCAGGCGGAAAGGGAATGACGAACCTTACCGGCCTAATCGGCCAATCGGGGGAAGTTTGAGCCAATGCTACTGGTGAAGCTACAAAGGTTGCGATCGTCGCTCCCAATAGATTCCGTCGGTTTATAGATCTCATCGTTTAATCTCCGATATTAAGAAAAGGATCTGGTAATCGAGTCTTGGCAAGATTTAGAAAGTGAAATAAATATACAGAGAGGTGAAAGCATTTTTGTGTAAATAGTTGTGCCCGCAAACTCGGCGCCGCAATAGTCGACGCGCCGGAGTCGCTAAAGTTGGGCGACGTGGGCGCTGCCAGCAGGTTGCTCGCTCAGTTGACGGAGTACATATTTTAGGATCGTGGTGTACGAGTGTAAGTGACCCTCCTGCATGTGCCGTCAAACAGCCAAGTCTTGAGTCATACGCCATACGGCGACCATCCCTGGATCATCCAAACCCACGCTGCGCTCCGAGAACATGCTGGCTCGACCAATGCGATTGGGTTGACTTCGCAGCAAATCAAGCGCATCGAATGCGGCATCACAGGCCAGTTTTTGCAGTTTGACCTGCCCCATGCCCTCGGCAAGGGCCTTGCGAATCGCTTCCAAGCTGTCCAGCATGGTTTTGTCGCCAAATTTCGCGCCTCCTCTTGCAGCCAATGCTTCAACCACGGCCTGCAGAATTGAAGCCAGTACCTCGCGATTCATCGTGGAACGTTCGCCGACCGACTTTGCAGCAGTCAGGAAACCAATGGCAAGCAATGTGCCAAAACTCGATCCGGAAGCCTTGGCGCAGGCCTGTGCGAGTACCTTGAAGATGCCTTCTAGCGAATCCGGCATCGATGGCACGGCTTCATGCACATTAACTCCGCATCGTGCAAGCGTGGTGCCGAGATCCCCATCGCCTAGCAATGCGTCGAGGCTATTCATTTCGTGAGCCATCGCTTGAAGGCCATGCGACCAGTTTGGCAGCACAGCTTTCAGGTTTGCAGCAGTTATCGAGAGAGGCATTAACAGTGCCAAAAAGGGCTCGATGCGGGCGCACCTAAGAGCCGTTCAAGTTCCCCATCCAACGGCATGAGCGTTATCGATGCCCCAGCCATGTCCATCGATGTCGCATAGCGACCCACCAATGGCAGTACCGGGGTGATCTCCCTCCTCGCCAGCATCGCAGCTGCATACCTGTACATGATGTACAGCTCTTCAGGCGGGGTCGCTCCAAGGCTATTGACAAGAATTGCGACACGTCCACCGGATTCCAAACCAAGTTCGGCCAATAACCTGCTCATCATCTCCTCGGTTAATTCATCCGCCGTCTTTAGCTTGCCGCGCCAGATACCAGGTTCTCCATGGATACCCATACCAAACTCAATGTCCTGTTCGTCAATGGTGAAAGTCGGCTTCCCTGATTCCGGCACTGTACATGGCGTCATGGCGACCCCGATAGATCGGCACGCGTTTGCAGCCTTGGCTGCAACTTCAGCGACTTCAGCAAGGGTCCCGCCCTCGGCCGCTTTCGCCCCCGCCACCTTGAACGCGAAAACCATACCTGCAACTCCGCGGCGTTTATGACGCTCCTCCAGTGGAGCGCTGGCGACATCGTCCGCGACGCGCACTGCTGCGACCTCCATTCCTTCAAGCTCCAGAAACTCCCGAGCCATGTCGAAGTTCATTTTGTCGCCGCCGTAATTCCCATACAGTTGCAGAACACCGGCACCACCATCGGCCGATCGCATCGCCACCTGACAATCACTCACACGGGGGCCGGCAAACACGTTGCCTACAGCGCAGGCATCCAACAAACCGTCGCCAACATAGCCGAGGAACACGGGAAGATGGCCCGAGCCGCCTCCAGTGACGATGCCGACCTTACCCGGGATAGAACCCTTTGCCCTCGCGATGACCCTGCCATCGTCCCCGAACCGTGACCAAATTTGGCCATGGGCCGCAATAATGCCTCCGAGCATTTCATCCACGTAGTCCCCTGGATTATTGAGAATTTTTTTCATTTCCATCTCTTTTCCTAACAGATCGTTGAGATACTTTATTACGAGTTAGGCACCAACCAGTCACAAAATCACTACTGCAGCAAAAAACCTGTTCAAGTAGTTATTTCACAAAGCTTTCGTCAGGCGACTTTCGCATTCATCGCTTAACCTGGTCCGAACAATTTTCTCATCCAGTGCCAACGTTTTATCATCTGTCGGCCAGCATGACACACCGGAACGAAATCTTCTGCATTGGGGCCATCGGCGAGTCCGCCAAACCTACGATTAATTTTTTCACTTGCCTTGTCACAGGTTTTATCTCGAACAAGGCAATCACGCCAGAATATCATTAAAAAGATCAAACCTGAACAAATGCTTTTACCGAATCAAAATCAACGAATGTTACTTCAATCAATTGCCCAGGTTTTGCAAAATTCAGACCGGTATAGGTTCCGGTAGTCACAAGCTGACCGGCAAACACGCCATCTCTATTTCTAAAATTATTGACGAAAGCTACCGCGGGAAGCAAGGGATCACAGCTCGAATGCCCACCCCGGCGCTCAACGATTGGTATGTCGTTTATACTCAAAACTACATGCAATTCTGACAGATCCAAATCACGCCAGTGAGGCTGCGGAAGACCTTTGATAAATGCGCCATTTGACATGAAGTCTGCCAGTCGGTGCAGAAGCGGAGTGTCCTGATAACTAACAAAACGGGAATCGACGATCTCTATTGCCGCCAAGGCGGTTACTGCATCCGCAACCTCATCGTAGCCATACTCCACGTCACGAGGCGGCAGGGGGCGGTCGAAGCGGAAGGCAATTTCAGCCTCGGCTCCAAGCAGTGGTACAAGGGCGGTATCGAGCCGGGCTGGATTCGAAAACACGCGTGATGCAAGCAATGGTCCGCGCATAAGCGACCCATCGGGGCCGAAGGCTATTTTCCAACCTGCGACGGGCTCACCCAAGTCCGCGATCATCCGGTCTTGAATCGCATGGGCTTCGTCCACCGTGGCGGGTTGGCAAGCAATCGGCAGTGCAACAAGCCGTGCCCCCGTACGGCGTGCCGCGATTAACAGCCTGGACGCTTGTTCAATGTCGTGCTCATCCATTATGGAACTCTCAATCGGTTGGAATTAAACTTGGTGAATTGGTAAACCCTGCAGCAGGCATCAATCAGGCACCCATCCGCGTTGCCTGACGATAATAAAGCTCCCATTTTCCACCCTCTCTTACCCAAATAAGCGTGAAAAAAAGTGCGAGCAACCCCTTTGGCTTACCTATTTCACCTACGCACATTTTTACTATGCCGTCGATGGTTGCAGTTGCCCCTTCAATTCGAATCCGAGGGAAACCACTATCGATGCTCTCATACTCATACAAGCCCAAGGCAACTCCGGCAAGGTATTGCTCACGGTTCTCTGAAACGGCGGTAGAGTGAATATAAATCAAATTGGGAGACAATATAACCTTGAGTACGTCGAAATCCTTGGCGATCATCGCACTGTAGAGTGCCCGTTCGGCGCTCATGACTTCAACTAGATCTATGTCACTAGAATTGGTTTTCATCTGCATGGTTAATATTCTATTAGATCAATATTTAGCCCACATGGACCACACGACCTTCATCGGAGGCCTGCTGAATCGCATCAATTAAGATATGACGCTTCACTGCGAGGTCAAAGTCGGGCTCCACAGGGGATCCTTCGCGAATGGCTCGCGCTAAGCGCATATACAGGTGACCAACATTTTGCGGTGGCCCGGTAGGCGTACCTGCTGGCATCGCGGTGAAGTGTTCGGGAGTCGGCAGAGGGGTCAGTGCCTCGCCATTTCGGGATCCCATCAACTGACTTGCATCGCGCTGTGGCGATCCTTTGGATGTGGCTCGAATGGTGCCATTACTGCCGTAAATCTCCATCCGCCAGCCGGACCCATTGTGCGGGACTGTACCCACATGAACAGAAGCGAGCGCACCATTCGCGAGTATCCCATTAACTAGGATGTTGTCTGGTGCATCAACATCAACCATTTCACCCGTCTCCGCAACCCGCCACTGCTGCACCTGGGTACTCACGACGGCACCGAGTCGGACGAACTCACCCAGACAATAGCAAAGAGCGTCGATAGTATGGATGCCGCGGACTGTGAGCGCCGAGACACCCATGAGACGTTCGCGGTCCCAAATCCGTAACGCAGGCCGCTCCAGCACTCCACCAGTAAACATGGTCATGTTCACAGCCAGTACGTCCCCAACATATCCCTCAGAAATCAACAGACGCAGGTAGCGCATGCACGGGTCACCCCGCGCCTGCAAGCCCACCATGGCATGAACACCCTGGTGGCGTGCAAGCGCTGCCATCTCCTGCGCCTGTGCAAGTGAAACACCCAACGGCCATTCGCAGTAAACATGTTTCCCCGCACTGAGCGCGGCCATAACGACCGCGTAATGGTTAGGAACCTTAACCACCACCGACACAAGTTCAATACTCGGGTCCCGGACCATGTCCCTGTAATCATGAAAAGCATGCTCAACACCAAAGACCTTGGCTGCAGCCGCAGCAGTACCAAAGTGCGCAGTGCAAATCGCCGCTATCTCGAACTCGGGTAGCAGCCTAAGGGCGGGTATGTGCGAAATCGGAGCCCAGCCCTGCCCCGCAGCATTGGCCCCGACGATTCCAACTCGTATCTTTTTGCCCATATGTGCCGAAAAATCACAAGCTCACGGACAATACTGAGCGCAAACAAAACCCGCAAATCAACCGAGTTCCTTAATAGCCTTGTCAAGAAAATCCTTACCGATGGTGGACTCGAACTGTTTATATACTGGGTTCGTTGCAGCAATAAAAAGTTTCTTATTTTCAGCAGAAATCTCATTGACCGCCACCAGGGACTTCAATTTGCTCAAAGCATCAGCAATCGCTGCGGGTTGCTCCTTCCATTGCCAATCCATCGCAGCCTTCATCGCCGCTTGAACCATTTTTTGCTCCTCTGGATGCATACCATTCCAAAGCCCCTTGTTGGTAGAGACAATAAAAAAGTCCGTTGTATGTGCATCCAGCGACACAAACTTGGCCACTTCATGCAGTTTTTGGGCAACCAAGTCCGGAAGCGGAAATTCAAACCCGTCAACCACCCCTTGCTGCAGACCAAGATACAGTTCAGATGGGTCCATGGCGACCGGATTGGCGCCAAGCGCACGGAAAGTTTGCAAATAAACCGGGCTATTGATAACACGGATCTTAAGCCCTTGACAATCTGCGGGCTTGTTAACCGGTCTAACCTTGTTAACGATGTGCCGACTTCCTAAAAGCCAGTATCCGAAAACCTTGAACCCAGCCGCATCCGAGTACCTTGCAATGTCCGAACCAATACCAGCATCCAGCGCAGTCTTTAGACGATCAGCAGAGGAGACAAGGTACGGAAGCGTGAATGCATCTAGCGGCTTTATAAAGCTAGAATACCATGCCGGTACAGCCATCGTCATATTCAACGACCCTGCCTGAACTGATTGCAGCATTTCAGCAATACTGCCTAACTGCGAACTCGGGAAAATTTCGACTTTTATCTTTTTTGAAGATAGGTTGAAAAGCTCGTCCGCAAACATCTGCACCGCGCGACTGTGAATCTGATTGGCGGGAAGCATATGTCCGAAGCGAAGGGTCTTAGCGCTTTGGGCAATCGCCGGCGCATGTATTCCAGTGCCAACAACAGCAGCAGCACCTGCCGTCATCGAGTTCTGAAGGAACTCTCTGCGACGCATACTTTTGAGACATTTTTTAGATTCAATACAGTTCATGATTAGACCTCTTAAGTAATATAAAAACACTCACTAAAAAATAATGTGGGCGATTGCGTTTCGACCGCACCACCCATCTGCACCAACAAACCGCAACACACTCAAATAAATCCAAGTACCTTGGGAAGCCACAAGGTCAAGGCCGGGAAAAAAATCATCAAAATTACTACCGCAACCATCCAAAGTACAAATGGCAATATAGTTGCCGAAAGTTTTTCCAACGATACTCCGGAAATACTAGTGGTCATGAAGAGAATAATTCCCACAGGAGGTGTTACCAGGCCTATCATGCAAGTAACGACAAAGACCAGACCAAACTGAATATCATCAATTCCATATTGTCTGGCGATTGGCGCGAGCAACGGCGACAAGGCAATCATTATCGGTACTGCATCCATCAACATGCCTAATATCAGCAATGTGATCAAAACTATCACCATGAAAACATCAGCATTTGACGTCAGGGAAACGAGTAAGTCTGCAAGAGTCTGAGTCACTCTGTTAAACGTAAGGATCCAGGAAAGAATCGCTCCAACGCCAAGCAACATGCCTGCAACAGAACTAATGACCGCACTGTATACGACTGCGTCATAAATATCTTTCATCCGCAACCTTGGGGTTGCGAAAAAACCAATCAGCATCGTATACGAGACGCCAATCGCAGCAGATTCAGTTACCGTAAATATGCCGGTAAGAATGCCGCCGATAATTATCGCAGGAAGCACAAGAAGCGGAATAACTCGAGCCGTTTGTCGCAGCAATTCCCTTGCAGTCGGTCGCACCAGCTGAATGCCATAATTTCCGGTCCGAGTCTTGTTCCAAGCCAATACGAAGAAGCCAAGTCCAAAAAGGACACCAGGGATTGCACCTGCGGCAAACATCGCTCCGACCGAAATATTTCCCACAGCCAGCGCATAGATGATCATGGCGACACTTGGGGGAATGATGGGTCCGATGATCGAGGTCGCCGCAGTCAATGCGGCAGCGTAGGAAGCTGGGTAACCGGCTCGAGTCATCAGTTGTATAAGCACTCTGCCTAAACTCGCAATGTCCGAAACAGCCGTTCCACTTATTCCAGCGAACAGCATCGCAGCCACAATATTAATATAAGCCATACCGCCACGCAGACGGCCAAGAAGCATCTGAAGCCAAACGACCAACTGGGGCAACATTCGTGTGCGGTCTGCAAGCACTCCAAGCATAATGAATAAAGGAATAGCCAAGAGAGGAAACGAACCTAAGGCATGGTAGAAGCGTCGGGCAAGTATGGTCGGTTCCATCCCTTCGAAAAAGAGAATCCATGAAGCCCCAGCCAGCCCCATCCCAAAAGCAACGGGAACTCCAATAATAATAGTGCCGAAAAAAATAATACCTACGACGGTGAGCATCATGATGCAGTCTCCTTAGCCGGATTTTTTCTGTACTCGACCACGATCAAGATAACCATGTGATAGATGAGGAGTGAAAAACCTACGGGGATCGCCAGGAACGCCCATGCTAGACTGATCCCTAGTCCCGGCTCGGTCTGCTGAACTGCCGAACCCAATGACGCTATGCCCCCCCACACCATTTCAACAAAGAACAGAAGTGCCAGAAATTCCCCGGTCAGCACGATGAGGCGCCTTCGCAGGGGTGCGAGGTGAGTAAGTAGCAACTCAAAACCGACATGAGCGCCATGGCGCAGGGCAAGACCCGCTCCGAGCAGAAAAAACCACACCAGCAAAATCTTTGCAGCTGCATTAACAAAGAAAATTGAAAAATTGAAAAGGTATCTAGAGATGACTTCGAGGGTGACCATCAAAGTGAACAGCACCCCGATTGCGAACAGGCTAAACTCCGTCGCTCGAACTATTACTAGGTCGGGCTTTCGGCAAATGCCCGGCAACCAGTGGCGTTGGGCAAGGACCTGAGCTGCACCTGCATTGGTTGTATCATGATCTGGTTCGGCCGACATCCGCTTATGATCGTTCGGGCTTAACTCGGACTCGACGGTTATATTGTTTTTCCCGTCTATTTCTGGCAAGTCTTTTATTTTAGAAACATCTGTCATATTTTTTATCGCGAACGGGCGATCCATTATTACGACCCTAGAGTCGAACAGCCACTTCCCTTCAGACCGTCGAAGTGTGCATTCGTATTGGCCTGGAGAAAGCAATTCAGTCGTGCCATCGCGTGTAATGAAGTCAAGCAAGTAACATGTCGCATGGGCCCGATCGCCGACAACATCTGCGCGTAAGTTTGATAATACGTGTCGAAACTGCGCACCATGACTAGCTTTTAGACCTGCCGTTCGCTCGGCGAAATCTCTGATTTCGACGTGTCCGATGAAACTACCAAGAGCTGGACTTTCGATCCTGCCATCTTGCGTAAAGCAAGCGATAACTGCGTCTACGTCGCAGCTATCCAAGGCTGTTGCATATCGTGTAAACAACTCGTTGATTTGGAACCAGTCTTCAATCGAGGCGGCAGGCATGTTGCGTACCAAGTTAGGAACTGGGCTTGTCAAGGACACGAACGGGCTTTCCTTCGAGAAAGGCCAAGGCATTCTCATAACTGTGCTGGTAATACTCTGTGTATACTTCATCCACGCTGTAACCGTAGTGCGGTGTGAGTATGGTATTCCGTTCAAAGTTCATTGCCTGGTCAACGGACACAGGCTCAGTTGCGTGGACATCAAGCGCAGCTATCAATTGCCGGGAATGAACCGCTTCGGTCAGCGCATCCTGATCAACTAAATTTGCTCGGGAAGTGTTGACCAAAATAGCGCCTGCCTTCATCCGGGAAATATCGCCTGGGCTCAAGATTCCGCGCGTCCGCTCTGACAGCACCAAGTGAAGGCTCACAATATCTGCCTGCGCAAGCAGTTCGTCTTTCCCGGCCAGCGTCACGCCAGCTGCCGCGGCTCGTTCGGACGTCAGATTCGGGCTCCAGGCTAGTACACGCATATCAAGCGCCCGGCAGTAACGAGCCATCAAGGCGCCAATCCGCCCTAGCCCGATGAGTCCAATGGTCTTTCCGGAGAGCATCAATCCTGAACGAGTTCCCTGCTGAAAGCGACCGGCACGAACGGCACCGTCACCGGCTGGTATGTCTCTGGCTGCGGCAAGCATGAGTCCAAGTGCCAACTCAGCTGTCGCGGCCACTGATGGCCCTCCGCCGGTATAGCAGACCGTGATGCCGCGGTCGATCATTTCAGTGATATCTATCAAAGCAGCCCGGTTCCCGGTCAGGCCAAACATCCGCATATTGGGCAACCGCTTTATCAAGGAAGCGGGGAATGGCGTCCTCTCCCGCGTCGCCAATACGATGTCACAGTCAAATAATGCATCCACCACGGCAGACTCAGCAGGGAAAGGTGTTGTATAAAACCGCAAGTCCGCCCGCGACCGCAAAGCAGACCAATCGACCTGCCTGCGTGCAACACCTTGCCAGTCATCAATAATAGCGATTGATGTCAATTAACTATCCGCCAGACAAAGCCGGCGCCTCCAGCGTCATAAAAAAATCTCGTACCCTCTCCATCGCATCATCTCGGTACTTCGGACCTTTCCACGGTAAGATAATTTCAACATGTGGTGCGCGGGCAAGTTCTGACGAAATACGTGCCGGATGCATCAAATCATCACCCGGCATCAGCAACATGGGAATCTGGCATGCCTGAACGTAAGCTGGTGACACACTGAAAATAAAATCACCGCCGAACATCCTTTGATAAAACCCACGCAGATTTTTCTCGTCGACATCCGATCTGCCATGAAATTGTGCGGCCCAATCATTAAACTCCGACTCAATTGCACCGCGGTTTCCGCCGGCAAGTCCGATAGGATTCTGTAGAACGAGCGCCGATACAAGATTCGGCCTGGCTTGTGCCATAGCCAGTCCGAATGAGACGCCTATGCAGGCGCCCATGATGTGAGTTTGTCTTATGCCAAGATGGTCAAGAAGCCCCAGGTGATCAGTGGTATAGGTATTCCAGTCATCAGCCGATCCGATCGCGGCATGTGAACGTCCCGCATTGCGAACATCCAGAGCAATTACCCGAAAATATGCTGAAAGTGCTGATATGGGATCCAGCCAGTCTTGTGCCATGCCTGGCTTCGCGGGATTTATTTTCCAACGCTCAATCCGTGAACTCAAAAATCCCGGAGCAAAGAGTAGTACAGGGTATCCACTTCCATGCTCTTCATAATAAATTTCACCATCAGGGATGCTAAAAATGGACATTTCTTAGTCTTTCAAGCGAGATTTCTTGCCCAAAGACCGACCATTCTTTCCCAACTAGCCTCGGCTGCAACCGCGTGGTAGTCGGCTCGCGCCGCAAAACAAAATCCATGATGTGCACCAGAGAACGTTTCTAAAATATGCCGTGTCCCGGCAGCTTCTAGTGCTGCTTTAAATTCAGGTATTACATTCGGCGGTACAGAAGGATCTATTTCTGCAAAACCTAGATACACTTCACCGCCAATCCGATCCAGAAGTAGATGCGGGGAATCCGCATTATCTGTCACTAGATTCACGCCATACAGGGCTGCCGCCGCCTTAATTCTCGGATAATAGGCGGCGGCAGCGATAGCGAAGGGTCCGCTCATGCAGTGTCCCACGCATCCTATCGCTCCAGGCCTAACTTTTTCATGTCCGTCAAGGAACGCTATCATTCCGGCAGTATCATCCATCATGGCAGAAATCGTGAGGCTACTCATGGCACCACGAATCACCTGCGACATTGCGTCATTACGACGGGGAATATCAAAACGGAGCGTTCCCAGTCTGTAATACAAATCTGGCACCAGGCAAAAATAACCAAGATTAGCAATCCGCTTCGCTACGTTACGTAATTCCTCGCGAATTCCAGGGGCATCCATATAAAGAATTACAGGTGCAAAGCGTCCCGGCATATCTGGACAGGCGGCAAAGGCGGGCTGCCGTCCATATTTGGTAGTGACAAGAACTTCACATTCAATCATTTAATTACTCTTAGAAATAATCACACCAATTTTGAAATTTACTTCGACCCATGAGGCATCAATTTTGATACTCCCGCAGCCAAAATATCGTTTATCCAGGCAAAGTGCATGAAGTCCTCGCGTACTCGCCCGCCTGCTCTATGAATCCGTGCGGTAGCGTCAGCAGCATCAGTTCGAACATCCGGATGATCTGAATTACCCACCTGTCCCAAGGATTGCGCCAGATCAAGCATGCCAAAGCTTAAGTAATCCACGCCTGCAACCATTGCCAGATCACCAGCGATATCCAGGCCAGCTTTACTCTCGATCATCAAGCAAACTGATACGGCGTTGTTACAGGCATGCATATATTCGGGGCGACTGCCGATTCGTTGGCCATATTCCGGCCTGCCAGCTCCAAACGAGCGATTCCCCAGCGGCGCAAAATAGGTTGCATTGACAACCTGAAGTGCCTGTTCGATAGTTTCTATGTGTGGAGCAACAATCCCGCGTACGCCACGATCTAAGAAGCGCGTGATGGTGGATCGAGATATGTCTGGAACTCGGGCGATCAACGTCATGCCATACCGCTCTGCGGTGATGCAGGCCACTTCTATATCACGCCAGTCAAAACAACCGTGCTCGCCATCTATATAAACAAATTGTAAATCTGCGTATGCAAGGACTTCGATTGCAGTGGGCGCCGCAAATGTGAAATGAACTCCACGAATTTTCTCTCCTGTCGCCGCTGCCTGCTTCACAGCATTGGTAAAATTTACCATCATATGTAGAGCCTCATTTTATTTTCGAAGATGAAATAATTCAAGTCATCAGAGTGCGATATTTGTGAGGTTAGCTTAAGGGCGGAAGATATAAAAGCTTGTTTTTATGGGGCTTTGCCATCAGCAAAACCTATCTCGTGTGGCTCATTCTGATCAGAATGAGAGGTTCTGTCGCGATAACGGACCCTGGCCGAAAAGAGTTGCGTCGCCGACCTGGCAGGTAGGGCTGCACTATTCTAGAGTCTCAGATTGGCTGATAGGTGCCTATCCCTATCCGCTTTCTCGCCGATCATGCGCCGCTGACAGTCATCTCATCGTGCCGCCTACAATTTCTCGGCGAATGTTGAGCCAGAAAATTCGAGTGATCCTACACCTGTCGCTAGCTCTTTTGCAGCGCTGCTGTGCGCCTGTGACGGAGGCAGCAAGGCGGCGCAGCCCGTCAGCTACGGCTCTGACCGCCTGGTGACCCTTGACCACGGCGGCCTCAACCTGCTCTACGACTGCGACCTGCACAGTGCGCTGCGCTACGACTACACGCTGGACAGGGACACCGGCAACGCGGCGCGGCCATCAAGCTTCAAGCTCGACCCCAAATTGCCCGGCGGGTGCGCGCCGCAGACCAGCACCGCCAGCTATGACAGCGTCGTTCCGGGCTGGGATCGGGGCCACTTGGTCACATCAAACCACATGGACTACAACGCCGAGTACATCCCGGGCCAACTACATGACGAACATCGTGCCACAGGCCTCGACCTTCAACCAGGGTATCTGGCTGGCTGCGGAGAACGTCGCCGAGTGCTACCGCGATCTGGCGCCGGTGCGGGTGGTCGGTGGCGTGGTCTACAGCGACATCGCGAACGACTATTTCC
>Ga0214919_10007791_pt1 | contig 14333 bp, 11 predicted proteins | sample LL1503_MetaG_FD_177994 | JGI IMG/M metagenome (GOLD analysis project Ga0214919, IMG submission 177994) | Freshwater microbial communities from Lake Lanier, Atlanta, Georgia, United States - LL-1503 | ecosystem: Environmental > Aquatic > Freshwater > Lake | place: USA: Georgia | collected...
CAGGAACGAAAGCGGTGAATGATGAAATGTTCTTCCGCGAGCCAGTCGATTTGCTCTTGCTTGCTGCAGGCGAGCAGATCATGTCTCGTCAACGCGCCGAATGGGTCGGCGCATCAATCGTTGCAGAGGTTGCTCACGCTCCGTGGACTGCTGATAGCGATGACATTCTTTTTCAGCGCGGCATCGAAGTCTTGCCGTCTGTTCTTTGCAATGCGGGTGCGGTGGTCGGATCGTTTCTTGAATGGACTCAGAATCGCACATTCATTCCATGGACAACAGCGCAGTTCGATAAAGAAATCGAGCAAGCAATGGTGTTGGCAACCCGCCGCATGAAATTGGCGCGAATGCGTTTCGAGTGCGACTGGCGCACGGCGGCATACGCAGCGGCACTCGAGCATCTCGGACGCGTGTACGAATTGCGTGGCGTCTTTCCATAAAGAAACATCATGCCTTCAATTTTTACGCGGATCATTCTTCGAGAAATTCCATGTCACGAGGTTTATCGCGATGAGCATGTCATTGCATTTCTTGATATCTCTCCGCTCTCTTTGGGGCACGTGCTTGTTGTGCCAGTGGAAGAGCGTGAATTCCTGCATGAATTGAGCGATGAAAGCGCTGCTGCAATCGGTCGTGCATTGCCGCGCGTCGCTCGCGCGGTGATCGCTGCGACAGGGGCGACGGCATACAACGTTCTTCAGAATAATGGGGCTAAGGCTCATCAAGCTGTGCCGCACGTTCATTTTCACATCATCCCAAAGTATGGCGAAGGATCTGGAGTGGGTTGCGGCTTGGGTGTTCATTGGAATGCGGGACAACTCGTGTCCGCTGATGCGACAAAGTTGGTGGCGAAGATTCGGGAGCACATCAAAGTATGAGTGGTCACGCATCGCCGTCTGGTCGTCCACTCGATCAATGGCCCGATGCGCTCGAGGCGACCATCGCGCGCTGTGCAAATTGGCGATCAGTGACGGTTGTGCGTGAGACTGCCTCGACTCAAGATCACGCACGAAATTTGCAAGTGGGAGATGTGGTGATTGCAGGTCGACAGACCGCTGGGCGTGGGCGACTTGGCAGAGCATGGATTGATACTGCAGAAGATGGGCTTGCACTCAGTGCAAATGCCGCTGCGGATTCTCCTCCTTGGATTTCGCTTGCATCGGCGATTGCTGCGGCGCAAGCGATCGAAGATCTTTGCCGTCGTAAAACAGGTGGCGCGCCGATTGTTCGATTGAAGTGGCCCAATGATCTCTTGATTGCGCAGAAAAAGGTTGGTGGAATCTTGGTCGAGCGCAATGATCGATCAGCCACGATTGGTATTGGAATCAATTGCACTCAGCGTGTGTTTCCTGCCGATCTTTCTTCACGCGCTACGAGTCTTTTGCTTCAGGGCTTTGCAATCGATCGACTTGATCTCGCGCGGATCTTGCTAGAGCGATTCGATTTTTGGATTGCGGCTTCGGAGGAAGCAATCAACAAAGAATTCGCCGCACGCGATTGTCTTGCGGGAAATCAAGCGTCATTTCGCACTCCAAACGGCATTGTTGATGGCCATGTCTTGCGAGTGGATCCTTCGTTGGGGATCGTTGTAAGGACAAGTCGTGGAGATCAACATCTTCCTGCGGCAACGACCAGCGTTTTTGTTCCTGAAGATCGGTTGTAAATACCCAAGTATGCATCTGTCGATTTTCGACGATCTGACTTTGGTCCTTGTTCAATTCAGCGTATTCTGCTTCCTTCAATGACCCTTCGCAGTTTAATAATCACGACTTGCACCACTCTTTGCGCAATCGCTGCGAATGCTTCGGCGCAGACGCCACTGCCTGGTGAGCAGGATCATTCGACGAGAGATGTCGATACTTCGATGAATCATCCAGTTGATCCCAAGGTTGCCGATCGTGGTGTGCTGACAATGCCTGGTCGACAAATGCCATACGAACTTGCGATGCCGCAAGGATTCGATCGTGTGTACAGCGTTCCTGGACAAGCAGGAATGTTTTATCGCGCCAACGGCGGTTTGTATTTGGTCTTCGATCAAGGCGAATACAAGCAGGACAAAAAGGGAAAAGAGTATGCAATGGTCCCTGCTGGAGCCGTGTTTTATATCGGCAAGCCCGACTGGTCGCGAATTGTTCGTAAGAGTAAGGTCGCCGCGACTGCGATCAATTCTCAGCAGGAGATTCGCGCGAAAGCTCAACTGAATTCGAACAACGCTGCCAAGTTGGCGACGCTTTCAGATACAGGAATCGTTTCAAATTCAGGTACGGTTTCAATTACAGGCAAGCGCATGGACGAGGTTGATCCAACTTCTCTTGCAGTTCAGACCAAAAGCGATCTTGCCGTGCATGCGCGGATCGGCACTGAATTGCCGCAAGTAGCTGGAAGTGAAGTTGGATATGGAAGTGGCTTTGCGCAATCAATTGCGAAGACGAATTCGCCAGCGACGACTTCGGATGAAACTGATACGAGTCAAACGGATGCGATGGGGGATTCGAATTCAAATGAATTCCAATCGAAATCGCCCGACGCCGCGGCATGGGCAGGGACTTTGCCAGGAGGAGTGGATCGTTCGTTTCTAGTTGGTACGGGCGCTGATGTTCGACCAAGAATCTTGGTGGACTTCATCTATCGGCAAGAACGATTATCCAAACTCTTTCTTCGTGCTGCAAGTTCATCGCAACAGAAGTGAGCATGTTGCTCGTCAAGACAATCGCAGCACTGTTGGTCTCGCACACAGCGCTTGCGCCGTTTGCAACAGTTTTCGCTCAGAGTCAGTCAACGTCCCAGACACCGACAGAGGATGCACGATCTTCTCTCGCATTCAAGAGCTTGCCCGAGACGCAAGAAATTGCTGCCACCCTTCAGACGCCTATTGCAGTTCGCGGTTCTGTTTTGATTCTGCCGATTGTGCGCCGAAATCCGCAAGTCTCATGGCCCGCATCGATCGTTCTTCGACTTGGTGATGGTCGGCGAATCACTGGCAAAACAGCTCAGATTGAGTCGCACGAACTTCAACGATCGGAGTGGGAATCGCCAAAGCAAGTCTCTGCAACCACAGTTGCGATAGGGGATGAGGATGTAGTTCTCTTGGTGCCACTGCCGACTGATGGTGGTGACGAAATCTATCTGGCAGATCAGAAGATCGATCCAATTTGGATGGACGGATTGTCGGTACCACTTGTCGCACGTCGAACAGATCTTTCGCTCAACGATGCGGACCTGCCAGATCCAGCCGCGCCGAGCGAGTATTTCCGAGCAGTTTTGCAGGCGTATCGCATGGGTATCACGCCACCGCCACCCGTCGGTGGAGAAATTGAAGTGCTCTATGCGCGAGCGATTGCGGGTCTTTGGTCTGCTGGAATTGCGCGCTTGGAAATGAACGATGCGGTGATTTCTAACAAACTGCTTGGCAGCATTGTTGGGCGTGCTCATGGGTTGATCAATGAGAAGCAAGTCTCGATGGCTGCGTGGAAGACAGAAGAAGTCGAACTCAATTCTTTGCTTGAGATATTGCTTGCTTCCAAGACCGATGGAATCGTGATCGTTGAAGGCGCAAAACTTTGGCTCGAGAGTCATTCGCCGCTGCTTTGTTGGGTTGAACATGATGAAGGTGAGTCTGTCTTGGTTGGCGTTGCGAATCCATCGCCAGAGGCTCATGCGATTTCCTTCAGATGGCCAAATGAAATGCATCCCAGTCTGACCGGTGAAATTGGGCCAGAGACTTTTCAAACCTTTTCTGTGCCCAGATCAGTTGCACCTGCTGCAGAAGCGGTGGTGATCGACGAGTCACTTTCAAATGCGCTTCGTGAACATGGTCTTTCTTCTCTATTACCACCTGCAAATCTGGCGAGTCCAAGTCAAGGTCGCAGTGCGATCGAAGCGCAGGCGAGAGCTCAGCCAATTCTTCTCTTGGAGCATGAGAATAATAAAATTGCAATACAAGTTGGATTTGGTCGCGCTCCTGTGCGACCGCCTGGACTTGGATTTGGAACGTTCCGGCCGTCGGCAAGTCTCCAGGAAATTCGCGCAGGAATTTTGCAGTCGCCACCGATCGATTGGTCAACGAGCGCAGGAATTCGGCGTCGACCATTTGGTTGGGAGTTGTTGGTTGAATGTCGTTGCCCGCTGGGTGCAAATCCAACGAAAGACGAAGTCACTGTGGTGCTCGGTGCAGGATCGCTGCACACAATTTCCATTCGATCCAACGGCAGTGTGGAATCCGACGATTCGGGCGTTCGCGAAACGCTCGCAGTTCATCGTTCGAAAGATCGTTGGCGTGTGCGTTTGCCACTGCCAGATCGATGGGTGGCTCCAAGCGATGGGCGGCCAGGTCGCATGGAGATTTCAATCGAACGTCTCATCGAAGGTTCAGGTTCTGATGCGCCGCCATTGTTTGCTCGGCGTCAGTTCGCAGGGGTCGCGCCTCTTGGAATCGATCCAACGGCCAAGAGAATTCCGCTTGATCTATCGAGTTGGGGACTCTCGAGCGTTACACTCGCACCATGAAAGGTGCTCATCAATCGAAGAAGTCTGGTACTTCGGAAAGTTCCGTCGATCCCAAAGCTGAAGACGCAAGTGGATCATCGAACATCGCATCCAGCGAAGTATTCAACCCGCGCGTGATTGCGCTGCTGAATCAAAAAGGTGGCGTTGGAAAAACAACTTCAACCGCAAATCTTGGCGCGGCATTCGCACTTGCTGGATTGCGCACGCTTGTGGTTGATCTCGATCCTCAGTCGAATCTTTCTCTGCACTTTGGTCACGAACCTGCGCCCGACCAGCCAACAGTGCGCGATCTCTTCATGAACCCAGATATTGCAGCAAGCGAATTGATTCGGCAAGCGCGTGCCAACCTCTGGTTCATTCCAAGCGACACAGAGCTTGCGCTTGTTGAAGGCGAATTGGCGCTCCAGCCGAATATGCAGCACATTCTTGCAGAACGATTAGCACCAGTGATGCCATCTTTCGATGTGGTGCTACTCGATTGTCCTCCAAGTCTTGGAGTCTTGACCGTAAATGCTTTGACGATTGCCGACGAAGTTGTGGTGCCAACGCAGGCGCAATATCTAGCTCTGCGAGGCCTTGAGAAATTATTAGAGACAGTCTTGTTGGTGCAACGCGCGCTCAATTCGCGCCTGAAAGTTGCAGGTGTCTTGCTCTGCATGCACGAGTCACAGTCCAGTCATGGCAAGGCAGTCGTTGAAGAAATGGATAATTACTTTGCGAAGTTTCGTGGCAGCGGATTGCCCTGGGAAAACGCGGTTGTGTTGCGACCTGCGGTTCGACGCAACATAAAATTGGCAGAAGCTCCAAGTTTCGGCCAGACGATCTTTGATTACGCTCCGACTTGCGCAGGCGCTGCGGATTATCGCGCGCTTGCTGAAGCACTGCGTCAACGGTGGAAACCAGTGGAATCTCGGGCAGATTTCGCCACTTCTGTGGGAATTGCCGCGTCGTGACGGAGTTGGCTTCTCGATCAATCCCACAACTCGGCGCTGCAGGTCTGCGCATTTGGCGAGTCATTGCAGTGTTTGGATTTGTGATTGCATCGATTACGACACATTGGCCCAATTTAGTTTTAGGTCCGAGCGCGCCAAGCGATAAAATTCTTCACGCAGTCACATTTGGTGTGATGACATTTTTGTTGTGGCGCACGCGGTGGATGAATCGCATTTGGATTGTTGCGCTGTTCATGGTTGCGTATTCCGCAATTGATGAACGAACACAGTCACTGCCATGGATTCAGCGTAATACATCTCTTGAGGATTGGTACGCAGATGTGATTGGTATCGCTTTGGCATATCTCTTGATATCGCAGAATCCAAGCCCGAAAACTTTTGTGGGGAAGATGCGTGGGGCGCTTGCGGATGCTGCGGAGAGCGAAATGTTCTGTCGGCCATTCACCTGGATTGCTTTGGCGACTTCTGCAGCACTTGGAGTTCTTGTTGGAGTGCCATTGACAGTGGCTGTCGGCAAAATAATTTTTCGCGACCAGCATCCTTGGCAAACTGCATTTCTTGGTGGAGTTTTCTTTGCCGCAGTTGGTGTCGATCTGACATGGCGTTCCGCTTTGCGCGCCGCAGCATTGCGACTCGCACGTGAACGAATGTGTTTTCTCTGCGGGCAACATATTGCAGACGAGGGACAAACTTTCGCAGGGTCTTGCATGAACTGTGGTGAAAAGTGGCGCCATGCGCAGTGGGTTCCTCTCGCGCAAGTGCGACGAAGCGCAGTGCCTGCCTCCCTTCGAAGCCGATTTATTTTCGGACTGCTTGGAGCAATTGGAATTATGGCCGTCCTTTTCTTTATGCAGGTCACTTTGCGGCTGGGAGAAAATCAATGGCTCTCGGCTGAGATGACTGATTTGTGCTCTTACGCATTTGCCATCGCGGGTATTGCCTTGGTTCTTCGTTTTATGTCCGCGCCATATCGTCGGCACCTTGCGAAAGAGGGGTCGAATTGCATTGCCTGCGGTCACGATTTGCAGGGCACATCTACTTCGAAAGAAGTTGGGAATTGCCCCGAGTGTGCAACAGAATTTGTTCGAATCACCGAATAGGATTGTTGTATGGCACTGAATAACGTTGTCATCATTGGCGGAGGAGTCGCTGGGCTCTGTGCGGCAATTCACTGTGAGCGACGAGGTATCGACTGGACATTGCTCGAAGCATCCGATCGTCTTGGTGGTCGAGTCGGATCTCGAATGATCGATTGTTGCAGAATCGATCGTGGATTCGCTGTTCTGCTGACGGCATATCCAGAATTGCGCGGCATGATCGACCTTGAACAACTCGATCTGCGAACTTTTCAGTCGGGAGCGCGAATACGGCGCGGCGGAGCTTTCATTCGAGTTGCGAATCCTCTGCGTCATCCAATTCGTGGCGTGATTTCTGCGCTGACTGGCGCAATCGGCATGATCGATGCTTTTCGTATTCTTCCTATTGCGATGCGTGCGGCGTTCGGTCGTTCGGTCATCGATCCAGATGCGTCCCATGGATTTTCTGCACGCGATTTGTTGCGCCGGATCAAAGTCTCTGAGCAACTCATTGATCAATTTTTCCGTCCATTTTTCGGCGGAATTTTTCTCGATGGTTCGCTTGGTGCCGACGCTGCAGCTTTTGAGTTTCGTCTGGCAATGTTTGCGCGCGGTGCCGCGGCACTTCCACGCGAAGGGATGGGCGCAATTTCCCAGCAACTGATTGCACAGATTCCAAATGAGCGGATTCGCATGGCGACGGCAGTGCGCGAAATCAATCGCATCGGCGAAGATGCGACTGCGACTCGTTGGTGTATCACGACGAATGTTGGTCAGACATACGATGCGAGTGCGATCATCATTGCGCTCGATGCCGACGGTGCTCGATCGCTGCTCCCATCTCTTCCATCGCGCGCTTGGTGTTCGACCGCAGCGATCACTTGGCGAGTCGAAGCCGAAAAGCTTCCTTCAGCACTTCGAGAACCCATCTTGCTTCTCGATGGAGATGGTGATGGACCAGTCAATCATCTGTGCTCTCCAACATCAGTCGTCGCTGCATATGGGCCGCAGGGGACGAGCCTGATCAGCGGTAATGTGATCGATCCAGTCGCTCTCAAACTCAGCGACGAAGAACTCGAGCATTCTGCACGGGCGCAAATGGCGAAATGGTTTTCAGCAGAAGCGACACGCGAATGGAAAATTGTTTGCATCGATCGCATTCAACACGCGCTCCCTCGTCAACATCCGCAGGATTTCGAGGCGCGACCGAAGATGGACCAAGGCGACGGACTTTTTCTTGCAGGCGATCACGTGACAGATGGTTCGATCAATGGCGCCATGCGCTCGGGTCGCATCGCCGCAGACGCAGTCAGCGCATTGCATCGATGAGCGCGTCGACTATTTGTTTGGAGGCGGAGCAAAGCCTTCGAGCAGAACCGATTCCGAGGTTGTCGGCACCACGAGAGGAATTCCAACCGAGGCCGCAGTAGAAATTGTTGCGTCAGTTGCTGGTCGAACCTGCAAAACTGCGGGGCTCATCATCGGCTCAATTTGATTGAGCGCGATTTCAACTCTCGCTGTGCGCGTATCTTTCGCAAAGTTGAGCACAGTTGTATTTCCTCTGGCTTGCTGAGAAATCAAACTCCAACCAGCATCATCAAAGCGATCTCGGGTCGCTTGAACATTTTTCTGCGTCGCCGTGATATCGCCGCGGTAAAGCACTTCAACCGCATCGACTTGTTCGCCGCTGCGCTGAATATCGCGGGTGATGATCGGTTCGAGCCCCTGAACATTTGGGATATCACTTTCCAGCACCATCTCAGGCGGGCTGCTGCAGCCGACTTGGAAAAATGTCGATGCCACAACCAGAACAAGCGTGGCGATGATTGGTGCAAATGGTCTCATTGAGCCGATGGGTAAATCTACCTTCCCCAATGGCCAGAAGCTTTGAGTTTCATGCACGAACCGTCTCCGCGTTGACATTCCTCAGCCGGATCACTGGCTTGGCTCGCGACGCAGCGATGAGTCGTGTCTTTGGGGTTGGAGTGGTCACCGACGCATTTTCATTCGCATTTATGGTGCCAAACCTCTTTCGGCGTCTTTTCGGCGAAGGAGCGCTGACTTCGAGTTTCTTGCCGGTGTATGCACAAGTTCAGGATCGAGACCCAGCCGTTGGCAAGGCGCTTGCTCGGATGGTCCTATCGCGCGTGGCAGTCTTTCTCGCCGCAGTCTGCATTTTGGGCGAATTCATATTGTGGATCTTCTGGCCAACCAGCGGTCAGGAGTCTGCGATCTTGTCGGCGCGCATGGTCGGGATTCTTCTTCCATACATGCCGCTCATTTGCCTCGTCGCCCTGATGGGGGCCGTGCTGCAGGTTCATGACCGATTTGGACCGACTGCTGCGGCTCCAATTATTTTGAACTTGATGATCGTGTTGACGAGCGTCGGATTGGCGCCATCGGTGATGCGACGATTTGGATTCGCTGTCATCGATCCGACCAAGCACATCATGGTGGTTGCGGTCAGCGTCTTGGTCGCTGGCATCCTTCAATGGGCATGGAGCGCATGGTCGCTACGAAACCTCGATATTCGCAGTGGGGTGATCTGCCCAGAATCACGCGCAAAATTTGTGCAAGTCATTCGGCAAGCGGTTCCGATGGCGCTTGGTTTGGGTGTATTGCAAGTGAACACATTTGTTGATGGGATCATTGCAAGCTATCCAACGTTGATTGGGCCGACAATCTTTGGCGTTGCTTTTCCACTTCAAGAGGGATCGATGGCGTCGATGGCATTCGCACAGAGGTTGTACGAATTTCCGCTGGGTGTCTTTGGGATTTCGGTTGCAACTGCGATCTTTCCACAGCTTTCACGCGAAGCGAAGGATCTAGTTGCCTTTCGTATTTCGATGGCTCGCGCACTGCGATTGGTGATGTTTATCGGCTTTCCAGCGAGCATCGGCTTGATGCTGCTGCGCGTGCCGTTAACCGCAACAGTTTTTCAAGGAGATTCTTTTTCCAGCGAAGACACCGAGCGGGTCGCCAATATCCTGATGGCGTTCGCACCAGCAATCTGGGCTTATAGCGCCAACCAATTGCTGACTCGAGCGTTCTATGCGCGTGGCGAACCGATGACGCCTGTTCTTGTGGCGGTGAGCATGGTGGCGCTCAACTTCCTGCTGAATATCACGCTCATTTGGACTCCACTGAAGACGGCGGGTCTCGCTCTCTCCACAGCTTTTTGTGCGATTCTACAAATGATAATTTTGCAAAGATTGCTCGCGCGTCGTGTTGGACCGATGATCACCGGTGACGTTCGCAGAAGTTGGTGGCAGACATTCTTCGCATCGATATTTATGGGCGCCGTGCTCGCTGGCGTGATGATGTTCACGCCGACGAATTCAAGTTGGCTTGTGACCTTCTGCGTTCTCCTGGGACTTGTCGGTCTTGGAGGAGGCGCATTCTTCGTGTGCGCAAAAATTCTGCGAATGCCCGAATTGCGCTGGGCGCTCGGGAAACAGTGATCAAACCGAATGCTGGCTCAACCTCCAGTTGCTGCAGGCTGGCCTGCAGACTTGGTGGCAGGCTGGGCTGCAGGCTGGGCAGAAGCAGATGTTGCAATCGGCTTCAGCGAAATTGGATCGCGCATCGGCAATTGGATTGCGGGACCGAATTTTTCATTGAACTGCTCCATCGTTGCTCGGCCTTGCGCATCTCCTTTGGAAATATCTGACCACTTGCCAACAACGAGAATTGTCATATTTGAAGGCACGAGATATTTCTGTGCGACCATTTGGATGTCCTCTGGAGTCACAGCGCGAATCTTCTCGCGATAATTTTCCCAGTATCCAGCAGGTCGGTTCGTCCATTCATCGCTGACGAAAACGCCAAGCATTCCTGCTTTGGAAGCAAAGGTCGAAGGGAATGTTTCGATAAAAGAATTCTTCGCTGTTTCGAGTTCTGATGCGCTCACAAGAGTTGTGCGCATTCGATCAAATTCTTCGAAGATCAACTTTGCGGCGAGCGCCACAGTCGGACTCTTGCTTTCGTATGCGGCGCGGAAAATTCCAGGATAGAAAGCGCCTGCACGGAATCCAGATCCTGCGCTGTATGCCAAACCTTCGTCGCTTCGAACGCGCTGCATAATGCGACTGGAGAATCCGCCACCGCCAAGAATTTCATTCATCATGGTGTATGCATAAAAGTCGGGATTTTCACGCTGAATTGAGCGCAATCCGATTGTGACTTTTCCTTGGGGAATATCTTTTTCGACGAAATAAACGCCGGGTTTCATTTGGTGAGTCGGGGCAGTTGGCGGCGCAACTTTCGGACCTTTCGCCCAACCTGCCAACGCCTTTTCAAGAGTCGCAGGCATCGTCTTGGGATCGAAGTCACCAGAGATAGAAATGATCATGTTGCCAGGATGGAAAATCTTCGCAGCCATATCTTCCATTTCGTCATCGGTCAGCGCTTCGAGACCTGCGCCAGTTGGTTGGCGAGATTCGAAGTGATCCTCTCCATATGCGAGGTATCCCCATTCGCGCGCACTGATGGAAGCAGCATCGTCATTACGTTGCTTGAGTCCTTCCATCGCATCGCCTTTGGCAATCTTGAATTTTGCTTCATCAAATCCAGGATTCTTCAGGAGGTCGATGAGAATCGCCAAGCTCGCATCGAAATTCGACTTGAGGCAGTCAATCGATGCAGAACTATTCCAGTCACCGCCGCGAATACTGAGATTGGTTGCCATGAATTCAAGTTTCTCATTCACTTGATCTGCGCTCATCGTGTCGCTTCCGCCACTGCGCATCATTGATCCAGTCATTGATGCCAATCCAGCGCGATCGGCAGGATCAAGATCCGCTCCGCCCATGCAGGTGATGGTCAAATTTATGAGCGGAAACTCGTGCGTTGGCACCATAAATACAGTTGTTCCGTCGGAAAGTGTCGTTCGATATTCACTCGCCTTTGGCGGGGTGAAAGTCAACGGCGGATAGGTGATGGTTTCAGGGCGTGGTGGAATGGTCGCCCCAGCGAATGCGCTCGCTGCGAATGAAGCAGTGAGGATGATGGTCAATGAGTTCTTGATGATGTTCATATTTGTCTCCTGTTTGATGTTCGATGGAGTCTTAGTCAAATTCACTTTGCACCTCCAGCAGTTTCAAGTTGCGAAATGCGTTGGCGCATTTTACTCAGCATGAAATCCATCATGGGTTTCATTTGAGGAGGCACTTGAGCCGCCTGCGCTTCCATTTGGGCTATGCCTTCTTGTAGTCCCTTGAGATCCGTTTCCTTCATGAGTTGTGCAACCATTTGCTTTGCTCGTGCCTGCATTGGAGCAGGAAGTTTTGCAATCTCTGGATCCTCTGGCCCCGCATCAGCAGCACTTGCCGCAGTTGCATTGCGCATGAATGTTGCAACAGATCGATTTGAGACATCGAAATACTTGCGGGCAACGCGCTGAATATCGGCAGCGGTCACGGCTTGCAGTTTCTTTGGGCTTTCGTTGATTTCTTCCCAACCGCCAAGCGCTTCGGAAACCGCCATTCCGACAAGAAGACGGAAATTTGCCTGCAATCCTCGATAAGAATCGGCTGCAACTTGATTCTTCACTTTCTGCAATTCGTTCTCGGTGACAGGTTCGTCTTGTAGGCGCTTCAATTGCGTGTACCACTCTTGCTCCAATTGCGAAGGCGTTCCATTCCCTTTGGTCTCAGCGCTGAATGCGAAGAATCCAGCGGTCTTGCGACTGTCTTGCTGAGCCGAAGTGCTCGAAGCGATCTGCGTTCCTTCAACCATCGACTTGTACAAACGCCCGGTTCGACCGTTGAGGATCTGCGACATCATGTCTAGCGGATATGAATCTGCATGGCGAAATGGAACTGTGTGATATCGAATTTCGACTTGCGGTTGGCAATCAGCTTGCGCATTCATTCGTTGTTCAGCCATCTGCTTGGCTTCGAGTGTGATGATTGCCGGTGGAGGAGTCGTCCCAGCTTGCAGCCTGGAAAAGTACGACTCGATCTGCGGCTTGATTTCAGCGGGCTTGAAATCTCCAACGATAAATCCAACAAGATTATTTGGGCGGTAATAAATATTCCAATACTTCATCGCCTCATCCATCGTGTACGAATTCAGATCACTCGTCCATCCGATGACGGGCCATGAATATCCGCTAGACATCCAGAACATCGCATCGAATTGTTCTTGGAAAGCGCCAGTTGGAGTGCTCTCAGTTCGCAGGCGGCGTTCTTCATGCACCACATCGCGTTCGCTATAAAACTCGCGGAAAACGCTGTCATTCAAGCGGTCGCTTTCCATCCAGCACCAGAGTTCAAACTTATTGCTTGGGACCGTAATAAAGAAGAATGTCAGGTCGTATGAAGTAAATGCGTTCATCCGACTTCCGCCACCCTTTGTATAAATCTGATCGAATTCGTCTTTAATGATCGAACCAATCTTTTTCTGATCCGCTTCGAGCTCAGCGATCTGCGCTTTGATCTTGGTGGTTTTGGAGGCGGCATCCGCGGACTTTGCATCGACCTTTCCCAATTCTGTTTTTAGTGCAGAAAGCGCAGTCGTGTTGACTCGGCCTTGTTGACTGTCCATCGAAGTCTTGAGGTCTGATCGCATCTTCGCCAACGCTGGCGTGTCATTGGCGGCATTCCACGGATCATCAATTTCTCCCATGAAAAATCGTTGATATTGAGTGGTCCACACATACTGGTTCATCGCATCGCGAAGCGCCTTCTGCTTGGCACGGAATTCAGCGTCCTTCTTCGCGTCGCCGGTTCCGATTGTGTTGGTTCCTTTGAACATCATGTGCTCGAAGAAGTGAGAAATGCCCGTGATCCCAGGTCGTTCGTTCGAGCTGCCGACTTTCGCCAGCCAGCCAGCCGAAATAGTGTTTGGCTCGTCGGTCCGCGGGATGAGAATAAATTTCATCCCGTTTTCAAGGGTGAATATCTCAGGGGTCAATTGCTGCGCCTGAGCAGGAAGTGCGGTCAAAGCAGCAGCGACGAGTGCGAGAATGGGTCCGAATGTGATTTTCATAGGTTTCTCCAGTTGGGGGCGGGATATATTTGTAGACGAATTTTGAAGAAATTGCTTCACAAGTTGAAATTTGGGGCTATGTTGACTGTATGAGTTTCGCATCACGAACCACCACGGTGTTCGCTGTAGCTTTTATGGCTCTCCCTATGGCTAATCCAGCTTTCGGGCAGTTGCGGATAATGAATTACAACTGTGCTCATATGGGGGGCGATGGGCCTTCTTTTCAGCAGGTGCTTACCGCTGCTCATTCCGATAACAAAGCAGGCTGGGCCAAGCCCGTTGATATTTTCGTTTTTCAAGAGGTCAGTTCCAGCACTGTTGCCGAATTGCAGACATTGGTCAACGCCGCTGCGCCAGCTGGGGCGACTTATAGCCGTGCGACCTTCACCACTTCGGGAACCGAAGACAGCGCATCAGGAGCCGAGTGCGCCTTTTATCGCGTCCAAACTATTTCGGAGACGACTGCGTCACACGCGGACATTTATACAGGCGCGAGTCGCAATGCAGATCGCTGGCTTTTTCGATTGAATGGATACAGCTCGACTGCGGCTCAGTTGTATGTGTACAGCATGCATTTAAAAGCCTCGGTTGGATTTGAAGCGGATCGCCAAACAGGTGCGCTCGCCGTGCGTGCAAACGCAGATGCGCTCGGTGCTGGAGTGCGCGCCATTTTTGTCGGCGACTATAATTTGTATAACAACACAGAGCCTGCGTATCTCGCTTTCTTGGCAGGCGGAAATGCGCAAGCCTTCGACGCTCTTGGAACTGGTTCATGGAGCGGAAGTTCGCACGCAATCGTTCATAGTCAAAG
>Ga0214919_10007792_pt1 | contig 14331 bp, 14 predicted proteins | sample LL1503_MetaG_FD_177994 | JGI IMG/M metagenome (GOLD analysis project Ga0214919, IMG submission 177994) | Freshwater microbial communities from Lake Lanier, Atlanta, Georgia, United States - LL-1503 | ecosystem: Environmental > Aquatic > Freshwater > Lake | place: USA: Georgia | collected...
AATTGCGTCATGAAGTCTGGATGTATTGTCGGCGAATGATGCAACACTCTTCTTTTTAACGAGTGGCATCGTGCATACGGCTTCCGCTCTGGCCAAAAGTGCAGGTCGTTGCCCTTTCGCATCTAGTCCCCGAGCCTTCAAGAAAGCCTGGAGCTGCGTAATTGTGGGCTGTTTTACAATCGGGTTTCCCGTAGTCTCATCGTAAATTTGTGGTTGGTCTTTTGGAATATGCCGACCACAGACGAGACCGGAAGGTGACTTGGCTTTTGCAGGCTTTCCACACGTGGCACATGCGGGCTTGGCCTCATTGTCCAGATTTGTTAGATTTACAACCGTCCATCGTCGTATATTCAAATTGGAGTCAGATATATCGGCATAACAATATGCCAGATTCTTGATTCCAATATCAAATGCCAACATGGTCTTATATTCTTTGTCTAACTAATGTTTAGATGGCGACGAACCAGAATCAAGTTCCCGTTATAGAGGATAAAAAAGCGGATGCTGATACTAATGCTGCTGTAGATCCTGGAGCTGCAGTAACGACTGCTCCCTCAGAAGCTCCAAAGCGCTTCTTGAATGGATGGACGAAAGAGCTTGAGGTCCTCTTTGCTGAATGGGCCGATAAGGCTGCATGTTATCGCTGGATGCATGAGAAGACCGGACGTATGTATCAGACGAGAGATCAGGGGTTTATGTTTCCCATTATCATTTTGAGCACAATTGGTGGTGCGGCAAATTTTGCAATGAACTCGATATCTCAAGACGCCAATACCCAGAAATACATTCAGCTCGGTCTAGGCGGCTTATCAATCGCCACAGGCATTCTCACGACGATAGCAAATCGTCTAGGATACGCCAGTTCATCTGAGGCACACAGGGGCGCATCAATATCTTGGGGTAAATTCAATCGCCTAATTGTTATTGAACTCTCACTTCATCCAGATGAACGAATGGACGCCTTTGCATTCATGAAGATGTTTCGTATTGAATTAGACCGCCTTATTGAGCAGTCGCCGTCTATTCCGGAGAGCATTATTGATAAATTCATATATGAGTTTAAGGAATCTGTTGATATTAAGAAACCCGATATCACGGGAGATTTGGAACACACTAAGGTGTTTTCTGATAGCAACACTCGTCTCAAGAAAATCGCTGAAGATGCATCGCTGACTTTGAATCTCAAGAAGGGAATTCTCAAGCAACTTGTTATGGATGATTTGGATATTAAAATTCGTAAGATTGTGAGGGAGACTGCACGGAATCTAGATACAGTAACACCTGTGACGACTATAACGACTGGAACGTCTGGAACACCAGCTACAAATGAATCACCGTATTATTCCAGTAAATCCTCACCCGTAGCTAAAACTGATACTAGAATGATAGCTAAGATTGCAGAATCCTCTTTACCAATATCTAAAAATACGATTCCATCTGGATTGAGTGTGAACCCACTCATCAAGCCAGAAGATATGATATCAATAAACGTTCCATCAGACGATGAAGACAAACGCTAATTAATAAGCCGCTTTGCTCCCTAGAGGCTGAAAGGATCGTCCTCTAGGAGTATTTCGACCACCCTCAAAGTTTTTTGTAAGGATTTCCCCAGAAGGAGGAGTTAAACGGCTAGGTTCCCCGAATGTACCAAATAGGCTCGGCACACCTTCAATGCGCTCAAGACCAATTGTTTCAATATTCTTATTTCTCATGAAGTTGCACTCATACTGGTCACATTGCTGAATCTGTCGCGGACCAGGAACTGTGGCGGCTCTCATATACTGCGCACCCGTTCGCTCAACCTGTCTTTTTCTCGATACCTGGACAATGGCATCTGCATTTTGCTGAAACCACTGTCTAAGAGAATTTCCGTATTTAGATGGTGCTACATTATTGGCACAGTGGGACTTGTAATCAGTAATTAGGCGGCCATCTGACATCTGTGATGCATACTGCGGATATCTCGGATCAGGAATCGGCTCTGTCTCCTTCATTGGCATCTCAATATTATTAACTGCAGCCGCAAGAACAAGACTATTTGTCTTGGGGCTGTAATTTGGCTGTGTCTGAGTTCTAAAGCGCCTATAATCCATCTGCTAAGATATGGTATTTTATATCGTTGTCTCTAACATCGTAGAGTCTAATGGCGCGCCCTCATTAGGGTTAGGGCCATCGAGCATTGACGAAAGGAGCGTTCCCTGCGTTCCATCGCTCTTCTTCAATAAATCAATTAACTCCTTACGACGAGTTCCGCTTGGCACAGTTAAATTCTTCTGTTTCGCCAAAGCATTTAACTCCTTGACCGTCAATGACTCCAAGTCCGGAGATAATTTAGTGACATTGATTGATGGCTGCCCCACAGGTTGAGTCTGCTGGGCCTCGTCAATGTGCAACATTCTGAAGGCGTCTGAGGATGACCCATCTAGAGCATCTGAAGCTGATGCAGACTGAAGCGCCTGCTCAAGAGTCTGCTGGTACTCATCATCCTCTCCAACTTCGTCGATCTCATCCTTCTGAATAGGGACTGGTCCGGAGATAGCATTCAGGTATTCGGGTGTTGGCTCAAATTCATAAACCGGAGGTGGGCCAGATGCAAATGGTGCAGAATCCATCATTATCTTTAAATCAGTTAGGACTCCCTCAAAGAGTCCCATCTTTCTCTCAGTCATAGAGAGGCGGTTGTATAGATAGAATATAACTGCACCGAACAAAAGCGTTAAAACGACACCTATCATCAAAGCATCATTCATCTTTCTCTATGTCATCCTAGCATCTTTTGTAGGCATTATAAACCGCAGCGTTTGTTTTTAATTGATAAAATTGAACATGTTGCCACTGATATTCATATCTTAAACAAGCTATGAAATGTCAGAACCGATTGATGCAGTAAAAAGATATAAACTTCTAAAATTAGTTAAAAAACAGTGGCTTATGGAACCAGACACATGCCGATTCTTTATGTACGAACGATTCAAAAAGACTGACTATTATATTCACACCTATCCGGATTTAGTTAAGTTTATGGTGAACTTCTTGTTTGAAAGATATGAGAAAATGCTAATGAGACAAGAAATCTCATACAGCACACTTGAGTATTATATTAATTGTCAGAAGATTGATTCCGTTTACTGGAAACTAATCGACCGTTTACCTCGCTGGAGAGTATTGTATGTCGGAAAGGTTGAACTCGAGGATACGATGCATCATATTGCAAAGGATAGGCAGAATATCCACACACGTGTTGTTCAAGCTAAGACAAATGACGGCATTAAACTCTTGGAGTCACAGCCCATCCCCAATAGCCAGAAGACCTTAAATGAAATCAAGGATGCATGGATTAAAATTAAGATTCCCAAACTCGTTGAAAAGGTGATTGAAGATATGAAGTCTTGGGGTTCAAAGGATACTGTTATGCATGCCACTGAAAATAAGTATAAGTCTGTCTTGAGAGGACTGTGGGCCAAGATTAAGTCATTTGATGACGAAGAAGTTAAGGGGGAATTAGTGAAGCGACTTTGGGAAGAGTGTAAGGAGTCGGTTGGAATGTGTGCAGATGGCCATCTCGGTCGTTTGGTAAATGTTCTTGTGGGCTTTGATGAGACATTCAAGGGTAATGTCTCACCAATGGAAACTTTCCAGAACAGTATTGCGCTACTCGCAGAATCAGATGAGCCTCTAGACATTAAGATTGCACAGGCTACGAAGTTGATGGATCAAGCTGGAATTCCTCAGAGCGAACGAGCTGCTTGGATTGAAGCATTGTGAAGTTCGGCAATCAATAAAATCCAGTATTTTTTAATTGATAATCTGAGATTCCAGAAGTAGTTCCTCAACACTGCTCATAGTATTTATACCTCCAGATACCTTATATTTATAGATGATTTTGCCAGACTCGGCTTTGTCAGATTCCACACAGAGGCGCTGAACATTTGAAGGGGCCGTTGCTGCATGCATGAAAAGATGGGTTGAAACTATCGATGTCGCCCTCTCAGAATTCCACAGCTGTTCCAAGAAAATCTGACTGGCCTTAGCAGCGTCTGGAGGATTCGTGGTGTGAAATAGCTCATCTATAATGACCCATCCACGACTATCACCCTTACGAAGCCGCTTTAAGATTTCGCCCGCCACACTGACTTCTCGCTCAAAGAGTGACTCTTGACCTGGACGATCCTCAAGCCGTAGGCTGCTGATAATCCATTCTACCGGTGTCATTATGCAGCGCTGCGCAAAGGCCACACCCCAAGCCTGAGCGAGAACGATATTGGTTAGAGTCGCTCTTAGGAAGGTGGATTTCCCGCCCCTATTTGGCCCCGTACAGATTACATGATGTTCGGCATTACTCATAGTGAGGCTAAAAGGCACACGCTTCTCCTCTTCGAGTAAGGGGTCAAATGTGTCAATCATCTTACATTGGGGCGTTGGAGACTGTGTCCATTCCACAGGAGTCAGATCGGCATTGGATGCAATTGCGGCAGTAATCTCAACACGACCAATACTTCTGTATAATTCTGGAAGAAGATGTTTGTCTCCAACAATCCATGCGAGAACCTGGCGTTCATCTCCATAGATTGACGGATCTGGGAGTGTCCAAGCCCTTTTTAGACCATACGAGGTCCATATATCAGATATTTCTCTGAGGCGCTTAATTGTGTCTATGATTGCATTTGAACCCTTCAACATGAGCTGGTCTATTTTGTAACAGTGGACTGCATTTGTATATGGAATATACATTCCATGCGCATAAGATACCACCATACTCGTCCATTGGAGCACAGTAGATATCTGTATTTCTTGATTATTGCCGAAAATCATTGGCTTCATTGTTTCCCAGTATTGCTCCCAAGTAATTGGTAGGCTGTAGATGAATTTGAGAGCGAGGAAGGGCATGATAAGTGTCATAAATGGCATCGTCCATGCAATGAGAGGTGCTAGGAATATCTTTGACATTGCTACATACATGAGAACAAATGGGATGCAGTTCAGGGAATCAAAGGCGCCCGTAAATAGTATTTGAGACCAATCCTCCTTCTGGGATTCACTTGCCGTTGCTGGATCTAATTCACGAATAATGACCTCATTTTCGAGCAATGCAGGTAAGTGCTTCGTCCATTCGGCATGTTTAGTCCCTTTCAGGCGCCGCCAACCCTCAGATCGTGCAGATAATACCTCTGGATTTGTTACCCAGCGATTGGCCTGAGCTTTGAATAACTCCTTTGCAGATTGACTCGTTATTTCAAGCCCTTCTAGAACTGCATCAATTCGGCATTCCTGAAGTATATGGGCGATATCCATTCCTGATAATGTATAGGTTTAGAATGGTTACAATATAACGCATGCTAATCGTAAAATCACCTAAATGATTATAATCGTATATAAGTATAATGGCCAGTACAATGTCCCCTTTGGTCCAGCAGATTCTATCTTTCCGGTCAGAGCTCCATCTAGCCTCTGATGAACTGAGAACACGTGTTCAATCCATCAGAGTTAGGAGTAATCAGGAAGCGCAATCGTCGCAAGGATGGCGGCAGCGTCCTAATACGAATACCAGTCCGCAATCAAGCAATATGACGGGCAATCGTTGGCGACAAAATACTGACTCTTTCCGAGTCAATCAGCAACTCAAGCCAATTCATAGAGCGAATTCATTTTATACAAATTCATCTGTGTCTAGTCCTTCAGCAACACCTATTTCACCGGCACCTACACCTTCTCCAACGCCCATGCGATATGTAAGTCGTTTTCACAATGGTTCCAAGAAAGGCGATGATAAGATATTGAATACAGTCATCATGAATAAACTCAATGTTTTCAGTGTTAAGACCTATGATGATGTCAAGCAATTCTTATTCCAGATTTTGGGTAGTGATCAGAAGGAATTTGTGCGTGAATTCACTTGGCTAGTCTTTCGTAAGGCTGCAGCTGAGGAGAAGTTCTGTGGGCTCTTTGCCAAACTTTTGTCCGAAATCAAGAAAGAATACCCGGTAATTCTCGAAGAAATGCGGTCGCTTCATACGACATATTTGGACATTTGGAAAATTAAAGATACTCCGGATACAAATATTGACAAGAGGTGTCGGCTAGGGTATAGCCAGTTTTTGGCAGAATTAACGGCACTTGAAGTCTTGGAATCTGATACGATGAAGGCTACGATTGAGATGTTGAAGACGTGTATTGTGGAATGTCTTTCAGATGCGGCTTTTAAGGAGACGATTGAAGAATATATGGACTGTTTAAAACAGTTGTGTAGTTCAAAAGTTCCGAAGCCGGTTAGAAAAATAATTAAGGATCTTTTAGTTTCAGATTTGGAAGTTTGGATAAAAGATGATGCTCCGGGTCTGTCGAGTAAATCCCGGTTTGCTTGCATGGATTTGAGGGATTTTCTTATGAAATAATTTTTGACCCTGCGTTATTTTATAGGTCTATAATAGAAAATGGCAGGTCCTGGAGTAATAGCTGCTAGAATAGTTTCAGTACCAGTTAAAGTTGCAGGGAGTGTAGTTAATGCTGCAGGGTCAGCATCTACGGCAGTAATTGTTGGGTCTAAGAATGCCGTCAATGGTGTAGTTTCAGGAGCTGCGAATGCTGGTGTAAAGGTTCTAAGTGGTGCAAGAAAGGCGACGGCGGGTGTCACGAGTGCTGCTGCCAAACTACTCCGTACTACGGGTCGCAACCTTAATAGTGTTCTAAAAGGTGGCAGACGCAATAAGACGAATAAGAATAAGACAAACAAGAACCGTGCGAATAAGTCTAACAAGAACAAGTCTAACAAGAACCGCAAGAATAAGACAAACAAGAATCGCAAGAATAAGTCTAACAAGAATCGTGGAAACAATTACTAAAGCACTTTTTAAAAAAAGTGCGCAAAAAAGGTATAGCCCTTTAGAGTCATTTACAGTTTTTGCGCACTTTTCTAAAAAAGTGCATTTTTGACATACTTTTTAGAAAAAAGTATAAAATTGAATCACGCTAGCCGACTTATTTAAGTATACTAGCGTTATTTCATGGACCCGAAAAATAAGAAGTCAGACAGAATGAACCGCTCTCCCAAGGACTCTAAGGATGCTAAGGACAAGAAGCGTCCCGAGAAGAAGGAGGCCGCGCCCCAAAAGAAGCGCGGTGGCGGAGCACGCGGCGATGACGATGACGATGCCGATAGTCGCGGCAATCTTCGTGGGCTAATTGCATATTCTTCAGATTCCGAGTCACTTGTTTCTGAGGAATCACCCCGGAACAAAAGGGGGTTCAAGCCACGAAAGGCGGCGATCAAAGCTTCTAAGGAAATCAAGAAGAAGCTCTCTAAGGAGCAAAAAAAGAGGCCCACAGTAGTCGTATCTGATTCTGAGGAGGATGAGGATTACGATGATGAGTCACCCACCACGAGTTTAGAGGAGGCTGATGACGAGGAGGAGGAGGAAGATGAGGACGAGGATGAGGATGAGGACGAGGAGGAGGAGTATGAGGACGATGAGGAGACTCCAAAGAATCGCATTCTTCTTAACTTTGGATTTGGCGAGGAAGAGGTTGATGAGCGCATGATCCCCAAGCGCTATAAAATCAAGAAGGAGCCAGAGATTGTTCAGAAGTTCTTCAAGCTCATGACTGAGCCTGTTGATAGTGAGACAATCGATGACCACATCGACCAGTTTAAGGGTCTCAAGGACGATGAGCAGCGGCGAATGATTACTGCACTTGAGAGTCGTCCTAAGGCGAAGGACCAGCCAACCATGTTTAGAATTCTAAACATGAAGACAACACCGGAGATTCAGGCACATCTTCTTGCAAAGTATAACAGCTTGCAGGCACTAGATCCGGGCAGTGGCGAGTATTTCAAGACACGCAACTGGCTAGAGAAGGCTATGGCTCTTCCACTTGGAACTCGTAAGGAAGTACCAGTAAAGATTGATGATGGCCCGGATGCATGCCAGGCATTTATGACTCGTGCAAAGAAGTGTCTCGATGATGCAATCTACGGTCAGGATGAGGCCAAGCTACAGATTCTCCAGTTCATCGCCAGTAAAATCACGAATCCGTCAGCAAGAGGTATGTCTCTTCTCCTTGTCGGACCACCCGGTATTGGTAAGACGAGCTTGATTAAGCAGGGCATTGCTAAGGCTCTTGACTGGCCCTTCCAGTTCATCTCTCTCGGTGGAGACAGTGATGCAAGCACGTTCAGTGGTCACCAGGTAGTGTATGAGGGAAGTCACTGTGGCAAGATTGTGAATTCACTCATCTCAGCAAAGTCCATGTCTATGGTTCTAATGTTTGATGAGCTAGATAAGGTGAGCACAACGGCGAAGGGTGAGGAGATTCAGAATCTCTTGGTGCATCTCACCGACCCGACGCAGAATGCTGATTTCGAGGACAAGTATCTTTCTGGAATCCCGATCGATTTAAGTCAGGCCATGTTTGTATTCAGTGCAAACGACATTTCCAAAATTGACCGTGTGCTTCTTGACAGATTCTTGGTGGTTGAGTTGGAGGGCTACAATTCTAAGGAGAAGATGGAGATTGCAGAAAGATTCCTTCTTCCCACAGCGCTCAAGGAGGTCAATCTAGGTGAGCGTATTGGTATTCCGAAGGATGTAATCAATCATATTCTGGAAACGTATGCGAAAGAGGAAAAGGGTGTGCGTGAATTGAAGCGGTGTATGGACCAGGTTGCACAGAAGTTGAATATGCTGAGACTATTCAACTCTCCAGATCTTCCATTCCACATCAAGGACTTCTCCTTACCCTTCATCTTGAAGAAGGAGCATGTGGATAAGTTCATCAAGGATAAAAAGTCTAAGATGGATGCGAGCGTGATTGGGATGTATACTTAGGCTGATTCGTTTGCGTCTGATCAATTGGCTTTGAGACAGTTGAGTCAGGTGTAATCCACACCTGATCCTGTTTCGCCCTTTCTTTTTGTAGTTCTTCAAGGCGTCCCTTGAGTTCTTTTGAGGCCTCTGTATTTTGAGGGCGTTCACAGGTTGTTCCGGGACCCCAGCGATTTACACCACAACGACTCATACCTATTTTATTAGTATAAAATAGATATGAATTCAACTGCCACAGATGAATTATCTGAAACCAAACAGGAGAATAGGACATATTTTGGTAATACTGATTTTATAGATGCATGTATTAGAGCATATCAGGTTGAATTTACAAAAACAGGTGGAGTTACACAAATGGCAGGTACATTTGGAAGGGTCTATAAAGTTAAAGTTGATGGTGTGCCATATTTTATTAAAGGGATATTTGATGAAAGTGACAGAAACATTAGACGAGAAATTATGACAGCGATTGATTTAACAAGAAAAATACCTGATTTTGTATCAAAAGTTAAGGGTGCCGCATATCATAAACGTCAAGCATTTATAATATTTGAAGGCCTTTCTGGTATGAATTTAGAAGAACTTATTCAGACATATCCACCAGAAAGTGAAGAATATTTACACGATTTATATGAATTGATATATTCACAAATAAAGGCAGCACAAGAGGCATTAAATGCGGCAGGATATGTTCATCAAGATATTAAACCTGCCAATATTTTTGTTGAATTAGAAGGTGAAAATGATGACCCTGTAAGGTGTGTATTAATTGATTTTGGATTAACAAGGCCTATTGGTTATACGTGGTCAGGGCAAGGCACACCTCTTTATATGCCAAGAAATTTACAGGAAAAAATATATGAAGATAAGGGGAGGGTATTTTATAATACAAATATATCAAGTCCGAGACATAATGAAGCAAGTGTTGAGATTATTCGGCGACGTGATTTATTATTAGGACCAAAAGAGTTTTTATTAGGAGATGTAGTCACTGCCCCTACAGAAGCTGCAGGAGCTGCAGAAGCTGCAGCAGCTGCAGGAAGTTTAGATACATCTGAAAATGAATTAAAGGGTCTCGCTATTATTAATAGTCAATTGCCGAGTAAATTTACTCGTCTTCCAAGAATTGCAGAAGATAATGGAGAAATGTCTTCTGGCAGATCAAAAGGCGGGCAATATAAAAAGACTAAGAGGAATAGGAATAAATCCAAGAAATCCAGGAAATCTAGGACTTTCTGAAGAACAAGATATAATTCATTTTTCCAAAGAAGGGCTTTGACCCATCCATCAACGTATTAACACTCTCATCATCGTAAATATTCCATAGACCAGTCGTGGGACTCTTTACTTGTGCATTATAGTGCCCTCCAGATGTAGATCCGTGATGATCTACCATAGATAACAGGGTGTAATCTGAGAGCTTACTCGATTCCGGACTCTTTTCCGCAAACCATCTATCAAACTTCATGACTGGATCAGTGCTGAAGTTTGCATTACACTTTGATCCGTTCGGATTAAATCGCTTGAGAACGAGAATCAGATTCTGAGGAAGTTTCCAGATTTTTCGGTAGATGATTCCTGGATGTCTCTTGGGCTTGGGTGAGCCATCCTTTGAGTCTGGTGAGCATACATCACACTGATATTCATCAATCGGCTCTCCCTGAAACTGATGATCCATACACTGCACTAGGGTCGTCTCCTTATTATCAGGAAATTGCACGACGATTTCACTGAAAGGCTCATACTTACAGCTGGAATTCTTGCATCCCTGACAAACAACCGTCACCTGCATGAGTCCAAAGAAGTAATCGACGACTGGCGAATAATTCGGCGCAACCTTCTCTTTCCATGCAGTGAGCGCACCATACACAGGTGAATCTTCTGGCGCCATGATATTCAGTTTGAGTTCCCGCTTCATTCCTTCGTGCAGCTGGTCAATCAAGAATACAAGAGCCTCATGTGCATCATGTTGCGTGGGAGCAATCATGTGATCAAACATCGTGTCTCTCAAAGCCAGACGAAAGAAGTGCACAAATCCGGCGGGTCGTAAATAGGATGGCGGAGATCCTGCCCACATATCATTGACGAGTGTCTTATAAGCCTTGCAGAGTGCAATTTCCTTGTCTTCACCTTTACGAATCCACGAATCAGAATGCTTATTGAAGAAGACAGTTAAATCTGGAATATGGCGCAGGCACTGGAGAATAGAATTCAAGTAACATGTATTGCCAATATTTGCTAGGCCTATTTGCCCTTTAGTATCCATTGGAACGATACTACCTGTTCGTAAATTTGAACCATTCATTTTTTTCACCTAATAGTATCAGTATCCAAGATGAGCTATGTAAGAGTATATGAGATTCCTTTGCTAGACGATATCCACAACTACTTTCCAGATATCTTATATAATTCATCCAGATTTGTCGGCGTTCAAGACCTTCTGCACTATATTCAAGAGCAGACTAGGTCACGTTTCAATCTCTTTGATTACGGTCAAAGACAATACGCACGTAATGCGCAACCACCACCATCCACAACAGCCGTTCGACCGCCAGCAACAAGAACAGCCGATGAAGTTCATGTTGAATTTGCAACTCCGGATAGACTCGTCACCTCCATCTTAGGGTCAATCAGACCTCCTAGAATCGTTAGACAAAGACCTTTATTTGAAGATGTGATTGTTCATGCAAGTGAAGATGCTATTGAGAGAGCATCTACATCTACAACCTTAGAACAAGACCTGGATGCGACCTGCACAGTATGTCAAGAAAATATGCGTCAGGGCGAATTGGTGAGAACGCTGACTGCCTGCAGCCATCAATTTCATAGGAGTTGTATTGATAACTGGCTCCTTCGTGAATCTGTTGTCTGCCCTACATGCCGCCACGATGTCAGAGAACCAGCGAGAAGACCTGGACAGCCCTCACCAGTCTTAATAGCGCAAACAGGGCCTGCACAGCTCCTTCAAGCTGCGCCGCTGCTTCAAGCTGCACCGCTCCTTCAAGCTGCACCGCTCCCACATCGAGCAGTCGATGGATTAATGAGTAGTAGAAGAGCACGAGAGCCAGATAGAGATATTACACCTGCTGAGTCTATGATATCTCAGGCTCTTATAAATGCCCTTTTGGGGGAACACAATTATATTTAACTGGATATTTCAAATCTGTTTATTAAACGGTTTTAACCTTTCTAGTCTTGCCTCTTAATCTATTTTTAAGACCTGGTGATTGGTAGCCCGCATTAACAAGAGATTGCTGCCGTTTGTTCAATTGTATTGCAGCTGGTTTGGCAACTGGCTTTACATTCTCCACAGCCGGCTTTACATTCTCCACAGCTGGCTTTACATTCTCCACAGCTGGCGCCACATTCTCCACATCTGACGCCACATTCTCCGCAGCCGGCTTTACATTCTCCTTGACATTATCCACATTATTTGGATTAGATGCATTAGATGCATTAGATGCATTAGATGCATTAGAATTGGCTGGAGGTGGGGATGAAGGATTCTCTGCATTAGAAGGGATATGACCCTTTGTCATATTATTTAACGCCTTTCTAGTTACTAATGCTCTACTGCCAGTGCTACGCACTAAAGGCTTCTTTGCTGTAACCTTTTTCAACTGATTTGTTACACTCGTTTTCATATTCATATGGGGCTTCATTGCATTAAACTTTTTCAAGTCAATATATCTCTCTAAGTTTCTTGGATTCAACTCCTTATTCAAAAATCTAGTTTCAGGATTATATCTACGAGCTTTTAGAAATGCTAAAACCTCCTCTCTTTTTTGTTTCTTAGTCGCTTGATCCGCAGCAGCAATACGCGTCTGTTCTGCCATAGCGGCAGCAGCAGCTATGGCAGCTGCTGTATTATCACGCGCCTTTTCTGCAGTTGAACGTGCAGCACTATTTGCAGCCATTTTTTCTTGTAGTCTGCCCTCATATAGGTTCTGAGCATCAGCAAACAACTCTTTGACTGATCGACCTTGTGCTGTCCCTTTAGTTGTCTCTAGATGTAATATGGGGATAACTACTCTTTCATTATCATCATTAATTATTTCATCTAATCTCACCTTTAGTTGAAAGGGGCCATGTGTTTTTTCTGCTGCTGATGCTAACTCCATTCCAGCCGGAGAAGCCGTGCCAAATGCTCTAGATAAAAAACCCATCCTTCTAATTATAAGAGCTATTTTTGTTCCACCTTATTGTGCATCCTCTGGAATTAATACCGTGTAGTGCTTAAATTAAGCACTACCTGCGGATAGCAACAAGTGATGAAATCATTACACATAATTAAGAGTAATTAACTTCAGCAATTGGCGTTACGCGAAACACATTTCCAGATGCATCGACCGCTTTTTGAATATATGCGGGATCTGGGATATGCCCATTATCTGGATCTTGAGATAGGTCGGTCCATTCAAGCATTTCCTCCCTGTATATATTTCCTGAGTTGAGAGCCGTTAATGCTTTCCCTACAGTCGTTGCAAACCCTTCAGGAAAGTGGCATGTCATATCGTTACGAAGGTACTCACTGATGTATACACCTTTAACCAAGTCACGCTTTTCGTCGAGTGTTTTAACTAATAGAAGCCACTCACCCGTTGGAGTTTTACAAATGTGGTCTGGCCTCTCAACTGACCATCCAGCTAATATCCATCCATGATCAATATCACCGCAGCTACGTACAACCGGAATTCCACCTTCTCGCTGTCTCAATGTATCGAGAAACAGTTTGATTTCTGGAACACGTTCTGCATCTGCCATTTGAATACGCCCTCTTTGGCCCAAATACGCTTTACAATCACGCTTTGCCCAAGCTCCGTGCTGCTTACAACTGAGAATTCCAAAATTGTGCATTATACATACTGACGCATTATTGCTCTGTGTAGATTCATTACCAACATATAGGTTTGATCGACAGTAATCACAGACTTGCTCTCGTAAGACAAGAGAACGGGGTTCTGAGCATTTCATATGAATCATTTGACTTTGATACAAAAAAGTCAAATGAATCGTATTTCAATTTTATAGCGGTGAATATAGCGAATATTAGACCAATGAATATTTCAAACCGGCATCTACGGTATGTTATAAATTTAAACTATTGAAGTAAGTTTTCTGTTGTTCATATGAAATCAGTGGATGAATTGTATTAACCTCTTCTAGGGCATTCAGATATATGGACATATCATCATCATCATGATTTAGATTCTTTGCTGCGCCAAATTCTACCATGAGAATGAGAGCCTTCATAAAATCCTTAGTATAGGGAAGTCTATTTGTTTTCGTAAAAGTCATCTGTGTAGAATTACGCTCAATACAAGAAGAATCATCGGACTCTCCGATAATAAATCCCCAGTCTGTAATCACAAATTTAGATTGAATTACTTTGGGAATTAGTTTCAGAATAGTATTGTATGTAAAATCCGAGAAAGGAAGTTGTTCCCAATCTACTGTGTAACCCATTTGTATATATTATATACATGTATATAATTTCAATTTTATAATAATC
>Ga0214919_10007795_pt1 | contig 14329 bp, 13 predicted proteins | sample LL1503_MetaG_FD_177994 | JGI IMG/M metagenome (GOLD analysis project Ga0214919, IMG submission 177994) | Freshwater microbial communities from Lake Lanier, Atlanta, Georgia, United States - LL-1503 | ecosystem: Environmental > Aquatic > Freshwater > Lake | place: USA: Georgia | collected...
GAAACGGTAGGTGCCAAGCTTTTTACGATTCTGCTTGATCATCAATCCTAAAGCTTTTTTACTCTCCAATATCTGATTATCTGCTGGGAATACAAAATCCCCTTTGTGGGTGAATTCCTCATAATCTCGCGAGACAAGAGGATTGAATCCATGAGTTCCAGAACCATCAAAACCAAGATTAGCAACAAGTGTTCGGTTGGGATAAACAGACATTCGATTCTGAGCAAACATCGAGGCGTGCCATCTGATTGCCCAAGAGTCAACTTCCATTCTGGACTGTCTTCTAAGCATCTTGGAATATGGAAAGCTTCCTTTGAGATCAAACTCTCCAAACATTCGATTCGCTTCAAAATGCGCCACGAGCCTTGATGAGTTTCTTTCCATTGAATCCCAGCGATCTTTCCAAGTAGCCCAACCCCAGCAATCTGCACCTTTAATTAGGTATGTTCCATTTTCATCAGGCATCCTGATAGGGCTGTAGCCTTGCAGGCTTGCAATTTTCTTGTTCTTCTCGAATCTTACAAGCCCATCATTGCAATACTTCAAAAAGTTTCCTGAAACCAAAAGGTCGTCTTCCAGCACGATAATCGAATCGTTAAGTTCAAGCACATGATCGATGCCTCCAAGTATTGAGGCTGAAAGCCCTCGGTTGGTATCACTCTTATGCAACTTCAATTCGATTTGAGAGCCAAACATAGAAATCACCTCTAACACTTCCTTAACAAGCCTTGCATCCTCAGCAGTCTTGTAACCATCCACAAATATGTTGACTTCCGTCTCCTCGACTTCACTATTTTTCAATAGAGAATTGAGTAAATTTTGCAAGTGAAACGGTCTGTTATAGGCAAAGATTGCTATTGGCGCAAACTTCATGTGAGAAATTACCCTCTCTACTTGTAGACAGATGTAGGATATCGGAATTAGTCTATTCAAGTTTCAAGCCACATAAAGAGGAGAACCATGAATACTGAAATTCACCTCTGTACGTTGTTTGATTCCAAATTTATGACCCAAGGTTTAGCTCTTCTTGAAAGCGTATCCCAAAATACTACCGTTCCGATTAAGTGGACAATCCTTGCCATGGACAAGCTTGCCTACCAAACGATGTTGAATCGGGCTGACCCTCAGATTCATCTGATATCAATTGACGACTTTAGTGATATTGAACTTCAAAACGTTAGAAAGCAGAGACCATGGAAAGAGTTCTGTTGGACAAGTGCGGCTTGCCTTCTTAAATTTTGCATAGATCATTCCTACTCCGGTCAAAAAATTGCCTATGTTGACGCAGATTGTTTCTTCTTCTCAGATATTGCTACGATGTTAGAGCGATTGGATTCTTTCCATTCGATTGGAATTCACGAGCACAGATTCTCAGAAGACAGAATTGGGTGGCTGTCGAAGTCGGGGAGGTTTAATGTTGGTGTTGTTGCAGGTGTTAAAGGCGAGAATTTTGATAAGTGTGTCACGCGGTGGAGAAATCAAGTGATTGATCGCTGTGACGTTAATCCATCTGAAGGGCGCTGCGGCGATCAAACTTATCTGAATGAGTGGCCGGATCTATATGACTCGCTTGTAATTTTCGGTGACCCTGGTGTGGGGTTGGCGCCCTGGAATATTCACAGATACAAAGTCAAACAATCTACTACTGGAATCTTAATCGATGATTCTCCACTTTATTTTTTTCACTTCCACGGACTGGAACTGGGGTTTATTTCATCTCGTGTAGCTTGCTTTATACCTGCATCAGGCTACAAGCCGCCGAAAAATGAGCACCTCGTAATTTATAGAAGTTACGTACAGGCATTAATGAGAGAAATTTCCAACTCAAAGGTTAAGCCTAGAAGCTCATACTCTCATTCCTGGTTATTAAGGTCCCTATTACATCGGAGATTGATTTATACATTTAGGAGGAGCAATTATTAAGAACACCCTCATTCGTGTTATTCGAAAGCAGCCAGTTTTAAACCGAGTCCTTGAAATTAGATTCCGGAGGAGGCGTGCTAGCCAGTTTTATAAGAAGAAGCTCAGACAAGCTTACTCTTGGTCGTGGCGACGAACCGAGTTAAGTAACTACTATTACGCATTAACCCCTCGAAATCGGAAAGATTTAGCCTTTCTTATTGCGCTTATCTCAAGCAAGGCGATTGAGGAAATTGAAAGTTACTTTGATGAAATTGAAAACGATCTACTCGTCAACAACACTCTCAAGCAATTTAGAGAAAATCATCCCGAATTGCGAGATAGCAACATGCAAGTCGGAAGAAGAATCGGTTGGTATGCGCTGGTTCGCGCAATGAAACCAAACTTAGTCATAGAAACCGGTGTTCACCATGGGGTGGGGGCTTTGGTTTTAGCCTCTGCTATTTTGAGAAATCAAGCGTTTGGGGTTGATGGTAAGTACCTTGGTACGGATATAAATCCACTCGCCGGTGAACTATTGCCTGATTCTTTTGATGGGATTGCAGATGTAATAATTGGAGATTCGCTTGAAACTCTTAGGGGTTTAAGGAATAGTAGAATTGATATCTTCATAAATGACAGTGACCACAGCTCTAGTTACGAGTTGGAGGAATACGATGCAATCTGGCCTCTTCTTCAGGCTAATTCGATCATTCTTGGTGACAACTCACACGCAACAGATTCACTTAGAAACTTTTCGGAAGCGAAGAACAGAAGATTTCTATTTTTCAAGGAAGAACCTGCAGACCATTTTTATCATGGGGCAGGTATTGGTTTTTCAATACCCTCAACATTCATAATGTAGTTGAAATACTTTAGCTTTTGCTCAGTTCGTACTCTAACAGCGACTTGATTCCTACTTCGAAGTTGATTGCGGTTTCCCATCCTATCTGTTTAATTTTTGAAGAATTGAGCGAATATCGAATATCGTGACCCTTCCTGTCTTCTACGAACTCAATTAGTGATTCTGGTTTTGCCAGCAGGCTTAGTATCAATCGAGCAACTTCTATATTGCTCCGCCTATCACCAGAACCAATGTTGTATATTTCGCCCACTTGGCCTTTTTCAAGAAGTACATCTATTGCGTTAATGTGATCAGATATATGAAGCCACTCTCGAATATTCTCCCCATCACCGTAAATTGGTATCGGTTTATTGGTTAAAGCTCTCTTTATCAAATTTGGGATGAACTTTTCTGTGTCTTGAAACTTACCATAATTGTTGGAGGCTCGGGTAATAATGACATTCTGTTTAAAAGTTTTGAATTGTGCGAGTGCAATCAAATCTGATGAGGCTTTACTCGCAGAGTAGATAGAGGATGGAGTCAAAAGAGATGTTTCATCGCTTTCCCCTGATTCTATAGATCCATATACCTCATCAGTAGAGACCATTAGAACTCTTTCTACCGCGTGCACCCGAGCGGCCTCTAATATTGAATAGCTGCCAACAATGTTGGACTGAATAAATGGTGATCCGTTCTCAATACTTCGATCTACGTGAGATTCGGCAGCAAAATGTACGACAGTATCTGACTCTTTCAACGCCAGCATATAGGAATTAGTATCTGAAATGTCGCACTCAATCAATTCTATATTTTCAAATTGAAGTTCACTCGAGATTCTCTGTAAATCAGCGGCATAGGTAAGCTTGTCAATAATATATATCTTTTTAAAGTCCTTTTTTTTGCAGCGTTTACGGATAAATTCTGAGCCTATGAAACCTGCACCTCCTGTAACTAGGTAAGTTTTTGAGTTCTCTGCTGCTATCTCCATGGAATCACTATACATTGGCAGTCAAATTCTGGTAAGAACAACGATTGGCTTCCACCGAGTGATATTGTTTGAGCATGCAAATTCTAGATTGCACCCTTCGAGATGGTGGTTATTACAATAATTGGGATTTCAGCAAGGAATTTGTCACTGAATATCTAGCTACAGCTGACGCCATGGGAATACAACATATAGAAATAGGTTTTCGCCTTAATTCAAATAACGGTTTTAAAGGTTCATGCGCATATTCGTCCGATGAGTTCCTAAGCAGTCTCAACATACCGAGTCGACTCTCGATAGGTGTGATGATAAATGCATCAGAATTTAGCCTTGGTTCTGTTTCGGCGCTTGAAAAACTCTTTCCTAGCGATTCCCGCGAGCACCTAGATTTTGTCAGAATTGCGGCGGTTCAGTCAGATCTTCCTGTGGCAAACCAACTTGCAGATATCCTTTCTAATAAGGGTTACACTGTCTTTCTTAACATAATGCAAATGGCAACTCTCAGTAAGTCAGACTTAGAGAATCTTTGTAAATCAATTAGTGGCTCGGTTGATATTTTGTATTTTGCAGACTCCACAGGTAGTCTCAAACCAGAGGAGATTAGGGATTACTTCAAGTTTATACAGAATTATTGGGTTAAGCCTCTCGGACTACATGCTCACGACAACTTATCGTTGGCTCTGATTAATACTTTAACGGCAGCCGATAATGGTGTGGAGTGGCAAGATTCCACCTTCATGGGCATGGGCCGGGGACCCGGTAATTCAAGAACTGAACTGCTTTGGCTTCAAGCTCAAGGTGAGAATATCGATTTTCAGGGCATGTTAGTAGGGCAAGAATTTGTCTCTCGGAAAATGAGTGAACTCAAGCAAGAATTTTCCTGGGGGACTGACTCGTACTATTACTTGGCCGGACAGAAAAGAATTCATCCCACATTTGTGCAAAACCTCCATGGTGATACCACTCTAAGTGAATTCGACAAAGTTGGTGCAATTAGAAATCTCTCTAACTCTAATTCATTAAAGTTCAATGAGACGCTTCTGAATGAAGCACTGCTTCCTACGGCACAAGTATCACGAGGAGACTGGAATCCAAGTGAGAATATTCCTCACTCCGTTTTTCTAATTCTTGCCAATTCAAATAGTTTGCGAAATCACAGCCAAGCAGTACAAAGATTTATCAAAAATCGGCGCCCATATGTCTTGGCCCTTAATTGGAACGATTGTATCGACCCAAGATTGATTGACTCATACATTTCATGCCACCCCCATAAAATTCTTGGATCTCTCGAGAGCGCTAAATTGGCAGGAAAACCCATAATTGCTTCATTATCTTTGCTATCAAAGAATTCTGTTTACAAGCCGGAAAATTCACAAATCAGAAACTACGGCGTGGCGGTCGTAAAAGATTCATTGGTCAACAAAGGTAATTATTGTGAAATACCGAGTTTATTGTCTATTGCGTACGCTCTTGCGGTGATTTCCTCGACCCCAGCAAAAAGTGTTTTTCTCGCAGGCTTTGAGGGAAAATTCAAGCATCCGCAGAAATTTCAAGAAACCGAAAACATCTTTCGGATTTTCGGAACGCAATATCCGGATATTTCATTGATTTCTCTGACTGATACGGAGTATTCCATAAAGGCTCAATCAGTTTACGGCAAAATAGATTAAATCTTCTCGTTGTATATGGTTTGTTTGAGTAATATTCCGTAGTCACTTGACCCAAATTGGTTTGATATTTCGAGCAATTGCGACCTTGTAATATTCCCTGTTCGCCAAGCAGCTTCATGGGGCGATCCAACCAACAAACCTTGCCTTTTTTGTAATGCCCTAACAAATTGGGACGATTCCATAAAACCTTCGGTTGTCCCAGCATCCAGCCAAGCAGAACCACGTGGGAGTTCTGTAACTTCCAACTTACCAATATTTCGAAATATGTTGATCAAATCCACAATCTCATATTCTCCACGTTTTGACTTACTCAATTGACTCACGAATTTAAATGCAGAAGCTGGAAATTCATAGAAGCCTATTATCGCGAGATTACTCTTGGCGTTCTCTGGTTTTTCCTCAATACTTAATATTTCTCCGTCTTTTGCCAATTCCACAACTCCAAAATTTTCAGGGTTTGAGACTGGGTAACAGAAGACTCTCGCGTTGGCATCAAACACATGATCGGCCATATCTCTTCCAGTACCTGGACCATAGATTACGTTGTCGCCAAGCGCTAGGAAGACTCCCTTACTGGAATCCAGCAGACTTTCAGCTAGTACGAATGCTTGAGGAATACCTTCTGGTTTCACTTGCTCTGCGTAAGAAATCTGAATTCCAAACGAGTCGCCATTACCCAGCAAATCCTGATATGACATTAGTGATTCAGGAGTACAAATCACAACAATCTTTCTGACACCCGCCAGAATCATTGTGCTCAAGGGATAATAGATTAAAGGCTTATCGTAAATCGGTAAAAAATGTTTATTGATTGCGTTTGTTACAGGCCCCAACCTCGTTCCGAGCCCTCCCGCTAAAAGGATTCCTTGTTTCATAACTCATTATATCCAGTCGCAGTAGAAAAAACAGTCAGAAGGGCAACGACAGTGATCTATTTCAATGCTTTTAAGAACGCAATAATCCTTCTCACATCCTGATTGCGGTAAATACTCGCAGTAAATGGGTCAAGGTGATTTATGAAAAAGGTAAAGTTTGAACTCGCATACTTGTACTTAAGTCTTTCAATAACAGGCCTCAGTCTAGAAGGGACAGTTCCTTCAACTTTTTGCTGACGCAGTTTGACTATGTACTCATAAGTTGGCGCCTCTGCAAAAGTATTGACAGATTGAAAAATACTCCCCAGCAGCGAATTTAACTCATCTCTCCACTTTTTATCACGTTCGTCCAGTTTCTCGAGTTTGTAGGCTTCCATCTGCGAGTGAACCTGGTGCAGCATAAAAAGACTTTTACTGTTCCGATGGAGTTTACCAATTTCAGCTGACTTAAGATTTACAAAAAGCTCATAAAGCGCAAGATCATTTATCTGCGTCTTTCCCGCTTCAACATAGATGGAGTACAGCGTTTGTGTTCTGTAGACGGCATGCCAAAACGACTCGTCAGCCAAAAGGAATTGATTGACTCTTTTTAATGGAGTCGATTCACTAATCGAATTGGAACTATAAAGTACATCACCAAAGCGAACACTTCCATAAGTATCATCAGAATGTTTGGGGGAGTTCAATATTGAGAAGTCTCTTACTATTCCCGCGCTTGCATGCCAATCATCATTTTCTTTGAGAAACTCAACGGCGTCAGCAAGACCCTTTAGTAAGTAGAAATCATCATTACTTGAAAGAATCGTGAACTCAGTTTCAACTAGTGATAGGGATTTCTTAATTTTTCGAATCATGGTTTGAATATCAATATCAGGACCATCATAAAAGTATTTTACATTCTTCGCCAATTCTAGACTTTCAGATCTTGTAAAAAAACGATTTTCGCTACCATCAGCAATTATCAAATTGATCTTCGGGTTGATGAGCGTGTAGTATTCCAGCCATCTACTTGTAAATTTGTCTCGATCTCGGAGGACAAGGATTATTGTCAACTCAGATAATGTTGGGAAATTGTTTTCCCTCACCTAGTTCCCCAATTTGAAATTAGTGGTTTCAAATCCCTGTCATCTGATTCCATTGCCAAGCCCTTCACGGCTAGTGAAGAAATTAGGAGTGAATCTGCTAAAGAGTGCGACCTTGTATCTGTCAATTCCCTATCATCCAGCAGCAAATTTTTGTCATAGAAATGTGGGGGATCATCAGAATTTTGTAGCTTAAAAAACGAAAATCCAGTTAAGTAGATTGATTTGGGTCTAAATGCTGCCACGAAGGCAATTGCGAATCCCCCGGTTGAGAGTTTCCCGTCTCTCCGTTTATCGAGGTTTAGGTTTTTTGAGACTGAGAGAACTATTAGCCTACGTAATTTCTTACCTATGAAAATTGATTTTGTGTAGTTGCCTGCAACTAAACTTAAATCTCCCCCCTTAGATGAGTTGCTTTGGGTTAAAATCACGTAACCTAGAGCTACTTCTTTTAGAATCCCCTTGCTGATAATTTCACGACGATTCATCTTCTCACGATTAATGAGAGGATCAACAATTTCTAAATCCAGGAAGGTGAAATGGCTCTCTGGAATACCTGCAGGGCTATTCCTCGCAATAGATCCATTCAGATTCACCACCGTCATATCACTTGTAAAACGTCGAAAATCTGAAAATGGTGAAGAGCAAACAATCATTACTTTTTGGCCTTTAATCAATCTTCTGATTCTTCTTAACTCAAGAAAGAGCGAGATGGATTTAACAGAGCGCAACAATTAATTTACCTCTCACTTTGATTAATGAAGTGTTCGACTCTTGCAATGTCTTCAGGGTAGTCAATTGCGAGCGAAGAAGACATTTCAATCATCTTAACTTTCATCCCCAATTCTATACAGCGGAGAATTTCAATATCTTCCGCTGCCTCTACTATGCCCCGTGTTCCGAGACTATGGTATCTGGATAGCTCATCTGCAGTATATGCATAAATACATACCTGCCTTTTAAATTCTTGTGGTGCATTTCGCTGCAAATTTTCATGATTACCGGGAACATTTAAACGTGATATATAGATCATCTCGCTTTGACTGTTGATAACCACTTTGGGGATGCTAATTATATTTTCGGCAGGCTTTGTTACAAATCGACAATACCCGTTTATGATGTGGTTCGGGTAAGCAATCTTTGCAGAAATCGCTTTATTTATATCGGAAATTGAAATGCATGGTTCGTCACCTTGTACATTAAGAATTACGCTCGATTTAAATCGGTGGCTTACTGAGGCTATGCGATCTGTTCCAGTAGAAAACTCTCCCTCAGAGATAATTGTCCTAATTCCATGTGATTCGCACTCTTCAACAATTCGCTTGTCGTCGGTCACTACGTACACTGATTCTTGCCCGATGGCATCTTGACAAATGCGTCCAACGCGAGAAATCAATGACTTGCCCAGTATTTTGGCCAATGGCTTACCGGGGAATCGTGATGAGTTGTATCGCGCTGGAATCAATATAGTTGCGTCCAATTCGTCCATCCTATCAACCTCTTCTCGCAGCGATTCGGGCGACATATGCACCGAACGGAATAGATGATGTCCAGCCAGGGCTTACGGCATTTAATACATGGGTGGAGTCTGTGTCTCCTTCGACCAGAAAATCTGATATGAGTTCACCGGTTCGTATATCCACAAGTTGTGATCTGATTCCAGGGACACTCGCGGTCCAATTTCCTATACTTTTTGAGCTCGGAATTAGTCTCTCTGCGTCTCGCCTTAATACACTTGGAAAAATTCTAAGGAATTCTTCTGCAAAAATGCTTGAGGGGTCGTGTTTGTTCCCTTTCAGAATAGAGAAGACTGATTTCAGTGAACTTGTGAAGTCGCTGACTCTCCAATTCTGAGCGAAACCATACTGTTCCCGATTCAAAACCGGGATTGCCGTTGGGCCTATTTTCACAAAACCGTCTGCCGTCTTGGTGAAGTGCACACCAAGAAAAGGATTTTGTGTATTTGGGACAGGGTAGACTTGAGTCCTAATCGGTAAAGAAATCCAAGGAATCTTCTTATACCGGCCCAGAAATGGCAGCATCTCAAGATTTTCCGCAAAACCGTATTGCTTAGCAATACGGTCAGCCTGGCTACCAGCACAATTTACTAAATGTTTTGGAATCCATCTATTTAACTCACCCGCATAACTAGAAGTAAATTTGTCGAATGAAGTTTCTACACCACGTTCAATTCTCACCCCATACTTAATTGCTTTGCTCTCCAGCGCCTTGATAATCTCTTCTGGTTTTGCAACCGCAGTACTTGGAGACCATAGAAATTTTCTGTGTGTTTTTGCTAGGGGTTCGTAACGGGACAAGCTTTGGGAGTCATGAAGTTCAATCTTTATATCGTTCAGCTCTCCTCTCTTCGCCAGAATCTCTAATGTCTCCACTTCCTGGTTATCGGTGGCAAGGACAACTTTGCCAGTTTCGATAATGGTGAGTTTATAATCTTGAATAAGTCTCCTAAGCTCCATATTGCCTTCAGCACAAAAACGTGCCTTAAGTGAATCGGGAGAGTAGTAAAAACCTGCGTGTATCACTCCAGAGTTTCGCCCAGAAGCATGCATGCCTAGATTTGATTCCTTTTCAATCAAAACAACCGAGAAACTCGAATCAATGGACTTAAGTTCGATTGCGACTGATAGTCCGACGACACCACCTCCAACGACTAGAAAGTCACATTTTTGTGCTGTAATCATCTTGATTCGACCACTGGGAATCCTGAATCACGTTCAGAAACAATCCAATCCCGTTCTTCCCATAAATATCTTACACATTCGGATTGCCAATGAATTCCATGCTGAGGGGTCTCTCCGAAGTAAACACTACTTCTATAGTGAATTATTGTTTCGTCGCTTAGGTTCGCAAATCCATGTGCCAATCCGGGAGCTGTGAGAATCTGATTTACTCCATTTTCATCCATGAGACGCATTGAAGACTTCAGATAATTCTCTGATCTCTCGTCAACACACAATACGACATCTTGAATCGATCCTCTCACTAAAGTAATTAGTTGCCATTGTTCTTCCTGATAATGCATACCTCTCAATACATTTTTTTTCGAAATACTAATGGAGTCTTGTCGCAGTTCAGGACTTTCAGTTGGTAAATCACTTTTCCGTGAAATTTCTCGGAAGTTCCCCCTTGAATCAAATATGGGCAAAATACTACGCGTCCAAATGCCATCAAAACTAGAATCAGGCTCGAATTTAACCACGGATGCCAACACCACGTAATAGATTGATTGTTTCTGTTAGGTCATTCCTCAGAGATCCATTGAAGGTAAAACCGAGCTTTCTAAATTTTTCACTAGACACTTCGTATGAAAGTTGATTCATTATACGATTCTCTACTAGATCAATTTTTATATCATCCCCAAGAATGTCCTTTATCTCTGAAATAATCTCCGACACAGAGTGATTGGCGGTTAAAACATTGTACGTTTGGCCATGAAAAAGTTCTAAGTCCACCACATGCTGAATAGCCCTATTTGCATCACTTAAAGCCAGGTATGGCCTCTTTTGATTAATAGCAGTCTTCCAAACAGTTATGGGCTCACCAAGAACGGCCTGAAAACAAAACTTGTTAACTGCGGTATGAAAACGCATACCTTGGGAAACTCCATGGATGGTCCCAAATCTTAAAATTACAAATCTTAAACCTTGCTTGAAGGCAGAGAGCAGACTCTCTTCCTCTTTCAATTTGCACTCTGCATATGGACTCTGGGGATTAGTAATAGATTCTTCGGTTACCAAATTTTCATTCGATCCGTAGACACTTGTGGTTGAGGGAAATATCAAAGGTACGTTCATCTCGCCACATGAATTAATCAGGTGTTGAGTTCCTCCCAGATTGTTTTTGAATAATTCTTCTTCTCTTCCAAAACTCCCCGCAGCATCAGTAATAGCAGCTAGATGTACCACCCCTGTAATCTTGTAGTCTGCAAGAAATTTTGCCGTTATTTCCTGGCTTTTCATCTCAAAGAAGCGTAAATTTCGTTTCTCTGGTATTGAAAAAAGGCTGGAATACCTTTGTGTGAGAAGGGAATCACATACATAGAAATTTGTTTTTTGAGGTAATACAAGATCTTTGATGAGACTCGACCCGATGTGCCCTAGCCCTCCGGTGATCAATACATTCATTGGTGGACCTTCAATGGTTTTCAAAGTAAATTTCCCTAAATCCCTGCGACACTTCATGGATTTTTCTCAAATCCATATTTAGTGCAGAGGGTAGACAGATACCTCGAGCATTTAGGGAATATGCATTTCTATTCACTTTGGAATAGTCCATTTCTCTCACGAACGGTTTAAATGCGGGCAGGGAAGTTAAAGGGTAAAAGAAAGGTCGCGCGGGGAGATTTCTCCTCTCAAATCCTGAAATTATGTCTGGTGCGGTGAGGTTAATTCCCACATCAGTTACAAGAACAGTGGACCATGCAGAATTTGTCACTCCTTCAGGCTCAGGATTCAATCTTATTCCAGGTAAGTCTGCTAGCAACTCTGAATAAGTCTCTAGAATCCACCTCTTCCTTTCAATCAATGTTTCAACTCGTTGAAACTGGGCAAATCCCAAAGCGGCTGCAAGATTTGATGGCATGTACTTATACGTGACTTCAGTATTAAAATAGGTGCCTGGAGCACGGCCGTGATCCCTCAGAAACTTGCTCCGTTCGAAAAGTTCGTCATCATTTAGGATAAGCATCCCACCTTCACCGGTAGTCAAAGTCTTGGTTCTGTGAAAACTGAAAACTGAAGCGTGGCCAAATGATCCTGCCTTTTCTTCATTCAGCTTAGAACCGAGGGCTTCTGCTGCATCTTCAATAAGATAGAGGTTGTTTTCAGCACAAAATTTGGCAATTTGATGCAACTCAGGCATGTTTCCATAGATATCTACAGCAATTACTGCTTTCGTTTTTGGTGTCAAGACCGATTTTATTGATTCGACTGTTAGAGTCCAATTATTGGGATCAACATCTGCAAATACTGGTGTAGCACCCAGGTAAACAACCGGAGCAGCACTTGCTATCCATGTAATATCTGGAACGATTACTTCATCTCCTGGGCCAATTCCCATGGCGGTTAAAATTAAGTGAATCGCTGTAGTGCAATTTGGAGTCATTAAACCATGATTGCGATTATGCCATTTTGAAAATTCTGATTCGAATTTTTCAACATAGGTGTAAGAATCTTTTCCGTACCATCCATTGCGCAACATATCTACAACAATGGCTATATCCTCTTCGGTTACCCAAGGACCAGCCATATCAATTTGAGTCATAGGTGCAAAATACACTATTTCTTTAGTAGGTAACCTCCAGGGCTGAAAGAGTTTATCGCCCGTTTATTATAATGATTCTCGAGCGTGAAGTCTGAATTTTCGTTTAAGAATTGTGTTACTGCCGTTTGAGGGTTATTACCAGGCCCCCAAGGGCGTGGTCGAGAAGTTTGAAGTGGTATGTGTTCAATTATTGTATCTGAAACAACTAAATAGCTACCTGAGGATACAAATTCTGACCACACTCGTAATTCTTTCAACACGTGCTCATGCGAATGGTTGCTATCAAGTACCACCATAATCGTTGAATTTGATGCGAATTGACTCGCAACAATTTCCACTACTTTACTGTCGACGGATGAACCCTCAATAAGTTGGATTCTTCCAGCGACGGGCACTCCCATGATTGCAGCTCTATTGTGTGCTGGGATCGTGACATCTATTCCAATTGTCTTGCCGGCTCCTGACAACTCTTGAATCATCGCGTACAGAGCCAAACTCCCACCCCAGGCCACACCGGCTTCAACTACAAAATCTGGCTTGAGTTCCCACATTAATTCTTGCATAAGAACAATATCTTCAGGCATTTGAATTACTGGGAGCCCCAGACAAGTCCAATTGTATCCATACATGTACCTGTCACTGTGGGAGACAAAACTCCTACCTTTTTGAATTAACTCTTCATCAAGGAAAGCCTCAGAAATATTTGCTAACTTCTGAGTTTCAAAACCTTCTCTATCAAACATCCTATGCTCTTTTCTTTACTAGGTTGGAACAGGATTCCTACTTTAATATTTCAACATCAGGGACGAACGTAATCCACTTAAAATCGAGATTTCCCCTAGCGGTTTCTTTGGCAATAATCTCTTTTTGATGATTCCAAGCAAACAGAACAAAGTAATCAATCTCTTTCATTCTGATGTCGTTATCTGAAACAATTGGAATATGTGAACCTGGTGTTAAAGTCCCTTGTTTTTCAGTGGTGGAATCTACGATGAATTCGATGAGACTGCGATCAATTCCACAATAGTTTAGTACAGTAGTGCTTTTTGATGTCGCGGCATACCCAGCAACTCTCTTTCCGTCGTGCTTAAGTTGCCGAAGCAGGGAAACAAGTTCCTGCTTCTTTGCTGCACATTTATTTGCAAAGTCAGAATAAGCGCTCAAATCGAGTAAACCATTCTTTAGCTCTTGAGTTTCCAAATCTTGCAAACGGTTCGACTTAACTCTGACTCCTTGGTGTTGAATGGTGTAACGCATTGAACCCCCATGTGTTTCTTGGCTAACCGCGTCTATGAGTTCGAGTCCATATCTGGAGAAAATCCTTCCTACTGAAGTGACGCCAAAAATAAATATGTGCTCATCATAAACTTGATCGAAGGAAGTCTTTTCTATCATGCTTCCAACGTATGGCTCTTCAAAGACAAATTTTCCAGTCCTCGAAAGCAAGATCTTAATCCCTTGTGCAAAATCTTCCATATTTGGCAAGTGACAAATTACATTCGCACCGAAGATAACATCTGCTGGCCCATAATCATCCAAGATCTGCAAAGCCGTCTGCTTCCCAAAAAAAACATCCGATGAATTGACGCCCCTAGATTTTGCAAGTTCGACGACGTTTTTAGAGGGATCCACTCCCAGATGTCGAATGTTGGCATTGGCAAAATTTACTAGGAACGTACCATCATTACTTC
>Ga0214919_10007796_pt1 | contig 14325 bp, 11 predicted proteins | sample LL1503_MetaG_FD_177994 | JGI IMG/M metagenome (GOLD analysis project Ga0214919, IMG submission 177994) | Freshwater microbial communities from Lake Lanier, Atlanta, Georgia, United States - LL-1503 | ecosystem: Environmental > Aquatic > Freshwater > Lake | place: USA: Georgia | collected...
TCTGCTGATCCGGCGATTTCTTTGACTGGCGCGTGATGTGTTGCGGTGTAGTACTCAGTGAGACGACTCACGAGTTGCGCAAGAATCAGACCAATTGCTACAGCACCAAAACACTTCCAGCCGATGTTGTCAAATTCGTTACCGACATAGCCAAGTGACAATGCAAGCGTTCCGACAAGCGTGAGTGAGCCAGCAACCAAGAAGCCTTTGTTGATCGGCTTGAGTGCATTGGTCTCGCCTTCTTTTGCTTTTACTGCAAAGACGCCAGCGATTGACGCAATCACACCAATGGCGCGAGCAGCGAGGGGGAAGACAAGTCCGAGTGCGGGGTTTGCTCCAACAGAGTTAAATGCAGCAACACCAAGAATGATCGAAGCAACAAGAGTGACCTCGTAACTTTCAAACAAGTCAGCAGCCATACCTGCACAGTCACCAACATTGTCACCAACATTGTCGGCGATTACTGCAGGGTTGCGAGGGTCGTCTTCTGGAATACCGGCTTCGATCTTGCCCACGAGGTCAGCACCGACATCGGCGGCCTTCGTGAAAATACCGCCACCAACTCGCAAGAAGAGCGCCAAGAGTGAGCCACCAAAACCAAATCCGATCAAGATGGCACTTGATGTGTTCTGGAAGATCATGATGATTCCGGTGGCACCAAGAAGTCCAAGGCCGACTGTGAACATGCCGGCAACGCCACCTGTGCGAAATGCCACATCTAGTGCGCGAGGCATTGAGCCAGTCAGTGCTGCGGCTGCGGTTCGCACGTTTCCGCGCGTCGCAAGGGTCATGCCGATGTATCCAGTAAAACCAGAGGCGAAACAACCAAGCACGAAAGCAAGTGTTCGCCATAATCCTGACTGAACAAAACTCAACGCTTCAGAACCATCACTGCGCAGGATTGCACTTGACGTGATGAACACGATGACGGCCAACGGAATCAAAATAAGGGCGATCGTCTTGAACTGACGCTTCAAGTAGGCGAGTGCGCCTTCTTGAATGGCCAGAGCGATTTCTTTCATTTTGGGTGTGCCTTCGTCGGCTGCCATGACTGATTTGGCTAAGTAGAAGCCGACTGCGATAGCAAGAAGGGCCGACGCAATTGAAAGATATAAAATGGCCCACTCACCACCTTTCAATACGAACTCCTGGTAACCACCTTCTGCTGCAAATATTCCAAACACCGTTATTGTCTCCCGGCGGTCTCGGGGGAAGCCATGTTGCGGCTGCCCTCCTTGGTGAACGTGACAACAATAGTGAAGCCGAGCCCCAAAACACGAAATGGTCAGGACTTTTTTCACAGCCCCAAATTGTCAGGGGCTGAAGTTCCTTGTTTGGGTCGCTCTCGGAGTACCGTTTCAGGGCAGTCAGTGTGCTCGATTCGCGGGCAGGGTGGCGGCAGGAAAGGTTCAAGGGAATCCCTATGGCTCAGGCAGTCAGCAGTCAGCGCGGGCCTGTCACTGGCACGGCGATGCGCTCTCGCAAGCGTCGTCCGTTCTTGCTAGACCTCTATTCCACGGCGGTGGGCAAGAAATATGTGATGGCCATCACCGGAATCGCCATGATGGGATTTGTTCTGTTTCACATGATTGGCAACCTCAAGATGTACTTGGGGGCCGCAGACCTCAACCACTACGCCAAATTTTTAGAAGAGTTGCTGTATCCGCTTGCACCACATGGGGTGACGCTTTGGATTTTGCGTGCTGGGCTGATCACAATGCTGCTGCTTCATCTTCATGCTGCGTATTCGCTCACGGTTCTCAATCGTCGGGCTCGACCAGTGAAATATCAAAGCGCTCGGGATTATCAGATCGCAACATTTGCAAGTCGCACAATGCGATGGAGCGGAATCATCGCTTTGGCGTTTATCACGTGGCACTTACTCGATCTCACATTTGGGGTTGTCAACGATCATGTCGGCACAAAAGATGCTGCTGGCCTGAAAGACGTCTATGGAAACGTCGTGTTCAGTTTGCAGCGAGTTCCAGTTGCAATTTTTTATGTTATCGCCAACGTTTTGCTCGGAATCCATTTGTTTCACGGCGCGTGGAGCATCTTTCAGTCATTGGGATGGAACAACCCACGTTTTAATAAGTGGCGCCGTGCATTTGCAACTGGCTTTGCTGCAATCGTTGTGATTGGCAACGTGTCGTTTCCGATTGCGGTACTCGCTGGTGTCGTGGGGAACTAGTTCAGATGAAAACACTTAAACAAGATTGCCAAACCAGGAGAACAGCATGAGCCTCACACAGGATCTTCTCGCACAGAACACAGTGCAACTCAACAGTAAAATTCCACTTGGTTCAATTGAAGATAAGTGGGACAACTACAAAGCCGACATGAAGTTGGTAAACCCCAACAACAAGCGCAAGTTTAAAGTCATCGTGGTAGGCACCGGACTAGCGGGTGCATCTGCAGCAGCGACACTTGCCGAGCTCGGATACCAGGTCGATTCATTTACGTTTCATGATTCACCCCGTCGTGCGCACTCGATTGCGGCACAAGGAGGCATCAACGCCGCCAAGAATTATCAAGGCGATGGCGACAGCGTGAATCGATTGTTTTACGACACTGTCAAAGGCGGCGACTTTCGGGCGCGCGAATCCAATGTGCATCGCCTTGCTCAAGTAAGCGTAAACATCATTGATCAGATGGTCGCCCAAGGTGTTCCGTTTGCTCGTGAATACGGTGGTCTGCTCGACAATCGCTCATTTGGTGGTGCCCAAGTCAGTCGAACATTTTATGCTCGCGGCCAAACCGGACAGCAGTTGCTCTTGGGCGCATATCAGCAACTCGCTCGCCAAATTGGCCTCGGGGGAGTTCGTTTGTTTAATCGCACCGAGTTTCTTGACGTCGTCACGGTTGATGGACGCGCTGCAGGTATTGTGACGCGCGACCTCGTGACAGGTGAGCTCGAGTCCCATGCAGCGCATGCCGTGGTGTTGGCCACCGGCGGATACGGGAACGTATTTTTCTTGTCAACAAACGCGATGTCGTGCAATGTCACGGCAGCATGGCGAGCGCACCGCAAAGGAGCGCTGTTTGCAAATCCGTGTTACACACAAATTCACCCAACTTGTATTCCCCAGAGTGACGAGTTTCAGTCCAAGTTGACTTTGATGTCGGAGTCTTTACGAAACGATGGTCGTGTCTGGGTGCCAAAAAATCAAAATGAGACTCGCCCTGCTCACGAAATAGCAGAGTCTGACCGCGATTACTACCTTGAACGTTTGTATCCGTCATACGGAAACCTTGCGCCTCGTGATATTTCTTCACGTGCGGCAAAACGTCTTGTTGACAAAGGTCAGGGTGTTGGCCCACTCAAAAACGGTGTGTATCTGGACTTTAATGAAGTCATCACGCGCCTCGGACATGATGTCGTTCAGGAGCGCTACGGAAACTTGTTTGAGATGTACGAGCGAATCGCTGGAGAAAACCCCTATGACATGCCAATGCGTATTTATCCTGCATCGCATTACACAATGGGCGGCCTATGGGTTGACTATGAATTGCAAACGAATATTCCGGGACTCTATGCGGCTGGTGAAGCAAACTTTTCTGATCACGGCGCCAATCGTTTGGGTGCGAGTGCGTTGATGCAGGGACTAGCAGACGGATATTTCGTATTGCCGTACACAATCGGAAACGAGTTAGCACCGATGCTGGGCAAAACCATTCCAGGAGTCGATCATCCAGAGTTCAAAAAAGCAGAGCAAGCCGCACGTGATCAATACAACGGCTATCTAAATATCAAAGGAACTCGCTCACCAGATTGGTTCCATCGTGAACTCGGAAAGATTATTTGGGACCGTTGCGGAATGGAACGCAACGAAGAAGGTCTAAAGCAAGCCTTATCTGATCTGCCAGCGTTGCATGAAGAATTCAAGACTGACCTGAACGTCACCGGAGACGGAATGAGCCTGAACCAAACACTCGAAAAGGCTGGGCGCGTTGATGACTTCTTCCAGCTCGGAATGCTGATGTGTCGTGACGCGTTATCGCGCCAAGAGAGTTGTGGTGGGCACTTTCGCACAGAGCACCAAACCGATGACGGAGAAGCCAAACGAGACGATGAAAACTATTGCCATGTATCTGCATGGGAGTGGGGTGGCGATGCAATGTCACCAAATCTCAACGTCGAACCACTCGAATTTGAAGCAATTCACCTCGCTACACGGAGCTACAAATGACCAACAGCATAAAAAATCTCACACTCAAGATCTGGCGTCAACTCGGGCCCACCTCAAAAGGCGCATTCGAGACGTACAACGTCGAAGAGATAAGCGACGAGGCCTCTTTTCTTGAGATGCTTGATTACCTAAATGAGCGCTTAATCAGTGAAGGCAAAACAGCGATTGTGTTTGACCATGATTGTCGTGAAGGAATTTGTGGCACATGTTCATTAATGATCGATGGCCAAGCACACGGACCCCAGCGCGGTACAGCAACATGTCAATTGCATATGCGTAAGTTTTCTGATGGCGACAGTATTGTGATTGAGCCATTTCGAGCAGAAGCATTCCCCATCATTCGAGATCTGATGGTTGATCGTTCGAAGTTCGATCGCATTATTGAGTCTGGTGGTTTTATCACCGCACCAACAGGAGGCGCTCCTGATGCAAACTTGATTGCTATCCCCAAACCAGTATCTGATTCGGCGATGGACTCAGCACAGTGCATCGGATGTGGGGCATGTGTTGCGGCGTGTCCAAACGGTGCTGCCAATTTGTTCACCGGAGCAAAAGTCGCTCATCTCAACCGTTTGCCGCAGGGACAACCAGAGCGTTTTAAGCGTGTCGAAGCAATGGTCGAGACAATGGATGAATATTTTGGTTCGTGCACAAATCACGGCGAGTGCGAAGGTGCATGCCCCAAAGAGATTTCAGTAGATGTCATCGCTTTGTTAAACAAGGACTATCGCAAAGCAAAGTTTGCAAGTCGCAAGGATCTTGCACGCTAAAAAGTTGCTATGCCACAATCGTGCACACATAGCGATTGCTTGAGGTGTGCTCACCAGCCTCAACGAGCAGACTCAGAATCAACGAGCCGACTGTTGTGGGTGTCACAGAATCAACGTGTCCAATAAAGACGCATGCATCACGGGCGATATCGCCGGTCCACTCATGGTGTTGTTGACCGCCTGACCACGTGAGCGTGGCGATGACTCTGGCATCAACAAGTTCGTGATGGACGTCGCTCACCACGTGCACGTCAAATGAAATGGCATCACCAGGTTGCAGCACAGACGGGAGTTGATCTGCCACAACAATTACCGGGCGGCAGGCGTCTTGGAGCGCAAAATACGAAGGTTTTGGACTTGCCGCGGAGTCCAGTACGCCACCATCTGACAGGGTTGATGAATCCAGCAAGCCCGGAAAACAAAACCCACCTGCTGGTGAATATTTCACTCGACGCAGTGCTTCGATATCGCGTCGTATTGAAATCGGGTCGGTGACGGCCTCGTTGGCATCGACATGAACAACGTGCCATTGTTCGTGGGTTGGAAATCTTGCAATGTTTGGAATAACTGCAATTGATGTTGTTAGGTCGTGTCCAATGCCAGATAAGAACTGTCGTACGGGTTTCGCTCGATCGTGATTGAAGAGTCCAAGCGGAACCGCTGTGCTCGCATGCGCAACGATCGGTCGCGTGACGTCCACTTTGCGTAAATGGCTCTGTGTCCATTTATCAAATGCCTTGTGGTGCCACAAGGCAACGCTCGGATGATGTCCAAGTGTCGCCACAAGACCATCTGCCCAACGACTAGCAACACGCCGTCCACGTTTTCCGGTTGGGCGATGCGGAATATCTTGCCAGATCATCATTCCTAACGCGTCGGCTGTTTCATAAATCGCAGGGTGCGCCACATGGTCATGCATGCGCACAAGATTGAGACCGAGTTCATGTGCCAACACAATTGGGTGAGCAATGTCTTGGTCGCTGACTGTGCCCATGTCGCAGTCCGGCATTTCTAAATATGCACCTTTTGTGTACATGCGTTCACCGTTGACATGTAGTACCCAGTCAGCCATAGAAACTTCGCGTAGACCGGTCAAGACGGTGTATGAGTCGCTGATTACACCGTCAATTAAGACTTCAATTAGAACAGTGCACAATGGTTGATCTCCTAAGCCCCACGGAAACCAAAGAGCAGGTTGGTCAATATCGATTGTCCATGCGATTTCATTTGAACCAGGCGACAGCGAATGATTTTTTTGTGACAACACAACATCATTGATACTTGTTCGTACGGTTGTCATGCACGAAACGCTTGAATCGAGAACGGCATGTAGTCGCAAATGTGCTCGAGCATCAGTGGCGTCGCGACACAAAATACGAGTTGACTCAATACCAACAAGTCCAGTTGTGATTACCTCAATCGGACGCCAGATGCCGGCATGATGTGAGCCATTGACCTCGATGATCAGTGAATGCGTTGTATCTAGGCGTGACAAAGCAGTGACGTCGTAGGCGTGGCGCAGGAAATAGTCATCTTGGTCACCGATGTATGCGCCGTCGAGCCAAATATCAGCCTGATCAAAGATGCCATCGCAGGTAATCCACAAACGCTGATCTGTTGTAGGCATCACGTGATCAAAGGTGGTGCGATAGAGAACGCCACCAGCATGGTCGGCAAAAGCCTCGTTGGATCGCCATTCACCAGGTACCTGCACGCTGTTCCAATCCAACGAATCGGAGTCACCAGAGAGCGCCAGGCGGCGGGAATCATCCGTTGCGGGGGTAGCAATCCACTGCTCCACTAGGTGATGCGGAGCGTCTCCGATACTGTTATGAAATGAGCGACGTGCCGAATGCACCATCTAACCTTCCTACCACCTTGGGTGCATTGCGCGCATCAGGCTGGCAATCCCAGTCTGTCAAAGACGAGTTGCGCCTGAACGCCATCGCCCGCATTAAGGCTGCTGAACCATTATTCGAAGGTGTGCTCGGATACGAAGACTCTGTCATGCCGCAATTAGAAAATGCATTACTCGCAGGACATGATGTTGTGTTCTTGGGGGAGCGCGGTCAGGCCAAAAGCCGCATCATTCGCTCGCTCACGGGTTTGCTGGATGAATGGATGCCCATTATCGCTGGTAGCGAAATCAACGACGATCCGTATAACCCTGTGTCGCGCTATGCCATCAATCTTTGTGAGAAGCGAGGCGACAAAACCCCTGTGTCGTGGGTGCATCGATCAGAGCGTTTTGGTGAAAAACTCGCAACACCTGATACCTCGATTGCTGATCTCATCGGCGAAGTTGATCCAATAAAAGTTGCCGAGGGTCGCTACCTGTCTGATGAATTGACTCTGCATTACGGACTTGTTCCGCGCACGAATCGCGGAATCTTTGCGATTAATGAACTACCCGACCTCGCTGAGCGAATTCAGGTTGGACTACTAAATATTTTAGAAGAACGCGATGTGCAAATTCGTGGATACAAAATCAGATTGCCAATCGATGTCATGTTGGTGGCATCAGCAAACCCTGAGGACTACACAAACCGTGGCCGAATTATTACGCCACTTAAAGATCGCTTCGGAAGTCAGATTCGTACCCACTATCCACTTGATGTTGATACCGAGATCAGCATCGTGCGACAAGAGGCGCGTCCTGCAAGTATCGGCGATGTCGATGTCAGCATGCCGTTTTTCATGGAGCAAATCGTCGCCACATTCTCTCAACATGCTCGCGCCAGTAGTCAGGTCAATCAGCGCAGTGGTGTCAGCGTGCGCTTGTCGGTGAGCAACTACGAAATCCTCTGTGCCAATGCAGTACGTCGTGCTCTACGCGCCGGAGAAACACATGTCGCTCCGCGAATCAGCGACCTCGAAGCATTGGCATCAAGTACGAGCGGCAAAATTGAGATCGAGTCCCTTGAAGAAGGACGCGAGTCAGCGATCTTGCAGCAACTTATTTCAGGCGCGGTCTTAACGGTGTACAAACAGCTTGCTCAGCACGAAAAGATGCGCGATGTCATCGCCGCTTTTGAAGAGGGCGGAGTCGCTCACGTTGGTGGAGATCGCGGTTCTCACGAGCAAGCCACATTGATAATGGAAATGCCGTCGTTGCGCGAACCAGTATTGGCTCTCGTTGGCGGAGACGAATCACCTGCTGTGGTGGCGAGCGCTGTTGAGTTCGTGCTAGAGGGACTACATCTTTCGAAGCGCCTCAATAAAGATGCGATGGGAAATCGCGCAACATACCGCTCACGCGGCTAGGACTGTTGGCTTCGTTAATTAAACATTCTGGTAATGTCACCAGAAGTTTATGACGATCGTCGACCTTGACTACATCCGCAGAGCAGTCCAATTCTCTGACCTATCCGCCTTGCGTGCGGCCGCCTACCAAGCGTGTAAAGACGAGGGACTCAGGGCATTTGGCCCGGTGCGCACACTGAGCGCCCAAGATCGTGAGGCACTTATTGAGAAACTTACGAACTTGCTGCATGAGAAAATTCACACGTTCACCTTGAACGTACCCAATGATGACGATCTAAAAAATCTCATGGCCGTAGCTTTTCAACAAGAGAACATCACTCCCGAGGACTTCGCTATCCGCAAGGAGTTGTTGTCATTTAAAGATCTGCCCTTCTTGAAATTCTGGCCTGAGGGCATGAGCAAGGCCGATGTGCCAGTGGGTTTCAGTGCGGCGATTATCGGTGGTGGTTTCAATGGCATCGCAATGGCTGTGCAACTTGAGAAACTCGGCATTCCTTATACGTTGTATGAGAAGCGTCACGAACTGGGCGGCACATGGAGTATCAACAAGTATCCCGACATTCGCGTCGACACGATGAGTGCGTCGTACGAGTTCGTGTTCGACATCAAGCACAAGTGGAGCGAGTATTTCGGCCGTGGGACGGAGGTCCGTCAGTACATAGAGGACACAGCGAAAATACAAGGCGTGTGGCCCCACGTACGGGTTGAGCACGATCTCAAAGAAGCGCGCTTCGACGAAGGTACAGGCATCTGGCATCTGACTTTCACAAGGCCTGACGGCACGACGGTGCAATCACAGGCGAACATTGTCATTAGCGCATCGGGACTTTTTGCTAACCCAAAGAAGATTGATCTCCCAGGTGAGGAGACATTCAAGGGCAAGATCATTCATCCCACGGAGTGGCCTGTCGGCATGAGTCTAAAAAACAAGAAGATTGCTGTTCTTGGAAATGGTTCGACTGGCGTGCAGTTGTTGAAGGCTGTCGCTGGCGAGGCTTTACAGGTTTACGTATGTCAACGCACGCCCCAGTGGATGGGTGCGCGCGACAAGTACGGCGCCGCGATTGAAGAAGAAATTCACTGGCTCAACCAGAACATGCCTGGCTACTGGAACTGGTGTCGCTTCACCGCCATCATGCACCTCTTCACCTACCACCAGGATTACCTCATCCCTGACCCAGAGTGGCAGGCAAAGGGTGGTCGAATCAGTCCGATGAGTGATGCGGTGCGCGACATCCTCACTGACTACATCAAGACCGAGACAAACAACCGACCAGACCTGTACGAGCGACTCATTCCCGATTATGCACCAATGTTGCGTCGCCCCATCGTGGACAACGATTGGTACAAGACACTCACTCGTGACAACGTTGAATTGATTACTGAGGACATTGTTGGATTGCGTGAGAGCACCATCAAATTCGCCGACGGCACTGAGCGCGAAGTCGATTTGGTGGTCACGGCGACAGGGTTCGACATTTTGAAGTACCTGTGGCCAGCTGAATATGTGGGTAGGGATGAAATGAACTTGCATGAACGGTGGGCAAAGGAAGATCCACGCGCTTACATCGGCATGATGGTGCCGAACTTTCCTAACTTATTCATCATGTACGGACCAAACTCACAACCCGTGTCGGGCGGAGTCGCGCTTCCAACGTGGTATCAAATGTGGGCTGGATACGTTGCCATGGCGCTCACGCACATGGTTCAGAACGGCCACAAGTCGGTAGAAGTTACCGAGAAAGCTTTTTGGGACTACAACCATCACATGGATGCAGAGGGACGTAAGTTGGCCCTGATTACCGATGAACGCCAAGTCGAGCGCAACTACTACATCAACAAGGATCGCATGCAGGTGAACTGCCCATGGGAAGTCAAGCAACTTTTTTCCATGTTCAACGATCTCAAGACAGAGGATCTCACTTTTTCGTGACCGTTAGCGTCGATGCGACGTAATTAATCGTATCTAGAAAACTGAAGGTGATCGAGTCCAGAGTTCGCCAGTGTCATTTTTTGCGGTGTTCGTTGGTGCACCTGTGAGTGCGACTACTGGAATCGCTTCGGGAAGTCCGCGCATTGAAAGTGGCGCGTGTTTGACGATCGTGACACCCTCGGGAAGTTCTCCGACGTGTTCGGTCGGAATAAGAACCTCGAGTGATTCAGCGGCGTCACAGAGTCGGGCAGCAGTGTTGACAGCAGAGCCGATGTAATCGTCGCCTTCGAAGAGCAGTGCCAAACCCGTTGCCATTCCGGTGCGGATGCTGAGCGGGGCACAGGCCGCTCCTGAGCGCTTCTGGAGTTCCATCGCAAAGATGATGGCGTCATGTTGTTGGACCGCAACGACCATGCATCCGTCTCCGAGCCATTTTGCAATTCGCACGCCTGTTTCAGAGGCCACATCGCGGGTGACGGTTCGCCATGCGGACAAAAGCCTCCCGGCAGCGTCGTCACCTTGGGACGTCGTGAAATTGGTGAAACCAGAGATGTCCACAAAGACGAAAGTACGAGGCACACGCATGTCCCCTACACAATAGAGCACTATCGTGCGGATATGGGTTCTGGCTTCACTTATTCACGTTGGGATGGCACCCAACAAGGTTTTGACCTCGATGCCGATGCACTTCTTGAAGAACTCACCGACGATTTGCTGTATCACGGAGATCTCAATGCTGCACTTCGCCGACTCATGCGCGAGGGAATGACCGACCCAGACGGCAACCGAATTGAAGGCCTTCAAGAAATGCTGAAGCGTATTCGTGAGCGACGCAAAGAGATCGAGGAGAGCGGAGATCTCGGTGGTGTGTTCGGAGAGATTGCTCAGGAGCTGCGAGACATCGTTGACGAAGAACGACACGGCATTGAGCAAGCATTGAAAAAAGCAGAGCAGTCTGGCGATCAGCGTCGGGCAGAGAACGCCCAGAACTCAGCAATGGAGCATAATTTTCGACTTGATATGTTGCCAGAAGATCTTGCAGGAATGGTGAAAGAACTGCAGTCATACGATTTTGAATCAGCTGAGGCACGACAACGCTTCGACGAACTCATGGAGAAACTGCGCCAAGAATTAATGCAACAATTTGTTGATCAGTTATCAGGCGAGATGCAAAACATGTCACCTGAGGACATGCAACGGATGAAAGACATGATGTCTGAACTGAACCAGATGATCGAACGTCATCAGGCGGGCCAAGACCCCAAGTTCGAAGAGTTCATGCAGAACTTTGGCGACTTCTTTCCAGAGAATCCTCAAACGCTTGAGGAACTACTTCAGATAATGGCCCAACGTATGCAAGCGATGCAAGCGATGATGAACTCCATGACTCCCGAGCAGCGACAACAACTTCAGGAGTTGTCCGAACAAATGCTCGGTGACATGGATCTGCAGTGGCAAGTGCAACAACTGAGTGAAAATCTGCAGGGAATGTTTCCCCAACAAGGCTGGAACAAGGAGTACAACTTCAGCGGATCAGAGCCAATGAACATGGGCCAAGCAATGCAGTCGATGCAAGAGATGGGCCAACTCGACGAACTTGAAGGCCTTCTTCGTAATGCCACGAATCCGTCAGCACTCGCAGAGGCAGATCTTGACAGGGTCCGAGATCTACTGGGCGACGATGCCGCCAAATCCATGGAGCGACTGGCCCAAATGACCAAAAAGCTCGAAGAAGCCGGCTTGATTAATCGCAAAGATGGCAAGCTCGAACTCACGCCGCGAGGGCTAAAAGCAATCGGCAACAACGCATTGCGCGAACTGTTTTCAAAACTCGCCAAAGACAAATTCGGTCAGCATCGAATTGCCAAAGATGGCAGTGGACACGAACGCACCTACGACAGCAAGCAGTACGAATTTGGCGATCCATTTCGTCTCGATCTGCAGCAAACGATTCGCAACGCAATTCGCCGCCAGGGTGGGGGAACGCCCGTGAAATTATCCGTTGATGACTTTGAAATTGAACGCACGGAGCATTCAACTCGTTCTTCAACTGTGCTGATGCTTGACCTCAGCATGTCGATGCCAATGCGCGGCAACTTCGTCCCTGCAAAAAAAGTCGCAATGGCACTTCACTCCCTGATTAGTTCGCAGTTTCCGCGAGACTATCTTGGTCTTGTCGGCTTTAGTGAAATGGCCCATGTGCTGACTCATGAGCAATTGCCAGAAGTGTCGTGGGATCTGGCGTATGGCACCAACATGCAGCACGGATTCCGCCTAGCGCGACAACTGCTGAGTCGTCAGACTGGTACGAAGCAGATCATCATGATTACGGACGGAGAACCGACTGCCCACATCACTCCTTCAGGCGATGTGTATTTCAATTACCCGCCTGTGCGCGAGACAGTCGAAGCCACACTGCACGAAGTCATGCGCTGTACAAAAGACAATATTCGGATCAATACATTTGTTCTTGACGCCACAGGGGCGCTACGAGCATTTATCGAACAGCTCACCCGCATCAATAATGGACGCGCTTTTTTCACGACGCCCGAGACACTCGGTGACTACGTGCTCGTCGACTTCATGGACAATAAAAAGCGAACATCTGTTCGCTGAGGGCGTTCAGTTTTAAATCCCTTGCCTTTTGGGGTATCATTTGTCATAGTTACACGGTTGTAATTACAGGTGTGTGACCGGCATGGGGGTTGGCAATAGTCAGTTCTTCTGACAGATCATCCGAAAGGCGTTTTAATGGCATTTGAACACGATGAACTCAGTCAAGATCGTGCATGGCAAGACGAGGCAAACTGTCTCGGAGTCGACCCTGATTTATTCTTTCCTGAACGCGGCGCATCAACTCGCGAAGCAAAAGAAGTCTGCAAAGGATGTGTAGTGCGTGGTGATTGCCTCGAGTTTGCATTGGTCAACGGTGAGAAATTCGGAATCTGGGGTGGCCTGAGTGAACGCGAGAGGCGTCGCTTGCGACGTCAACGCGCCCAAACGATTCGCATTACCGGCACTGCTTAATTAGCGCGCAACTCTCTTGCGCGCGCAGCGATTTTCCATTCAATAGTTTTTTCTATTGAGAGATCAAGTCGTTCCCATTCGGTTGAAGAAATTGGTGCAAGCGTGTGCGCTGTCGCAAGTCCAACAAGTTCTGTGCGTTCGATTTCGGCATGTTGTGAAACAGTTTCGTACACATCAGCCGGACCAACAACGCCAATATCAATGAGATTCATGCTTATTTGCGTTGATGAGCCAACCTGAAATCCGAGTGCACGCACAGTGTCACTGCGCACGAGTGCAGCAATGGCACGGGCTTGAGCAAGCGTTGTGTTGGCAAGCCAGATGTTGTATGCCACCAAGACAGGACGTGCTCCGACACAGATTGCTCCAGCTGTTGGATGAGGAGTGGACGGTCCGACATCAGGCTGCAATGAACTGAATGCATGCTTACGAATAAAAGGCAACGATCTTTCAGGGCCGTACAGAAAACATGGCACCTGCAGAGCGTCAACTGCCCATGCCGCAAATTCGTTTCGAGCTCGTAGTGCATCCGACATTGTTGAATCGGCTAGTGGCACAAAAGGCACAACGTCGATGACTCCAAGTCGTGGGTGCACGCCGACATGGTTGTTAAGTGTGAGATGTAAAACGGCGTTGCGGGCAAGCACGCGTGGAGCCAGTTCGCCGACGAGAGTAAAGACACTGCGATTGTGATGCTGATCAGAGTGGAGGTCGAGCAAATCCTTGCGCACCGCATTGGCAAGGGATTCCAGCATAATCTGGTCAGACCCTTGGCTGACATTGACAACGCACTCAAGCACGGGTTCTGCTTATCAGACGATGGGCCGAAGTGCTACGGTCAAGACATGTTCTCTTTCCTTGAAGGTCCCGAGTTAATCGTTCTTATCGTGGTGGTGCTGGTTTTATTCGGCGGATCCCAGTTGCCCAAACTGGCCAAAAATCTTGGTCAGGCACAAAAAGAGTTTAAAAAGGCCATGGATAACAAGTCCGATGATGCGTCAGACGGGTCCTCGACTGACAAATAGGCACGGGCCGTTTTAGGCCACGTTCAGTCGACTCTTTGTAATACGGCGGCGCTCACGCTCGCTCGTGCCACCCCACACGCCGTGCTCAATGTTCTCGCTTAGGGCGTATTCCAGGC
>Ga0214919_10007797_pt1 | contig 14324 bp, 11 predicted proteins | sample LL1503_MetaG_FD_177994 | JGI IMG/M metagenome (GOLD analysis project Ga0214919, IMG submission 177994) | Freshwater microbial communities from Lake Lanier, Atlanta, Georgia, United States - LL-1503 | ecosystem: Environmental > Aquatic > Freshwater > Lake | place: USA: Georgia | collected...
ACCGCCACGCTCGGCCTTGATCCCCAGCGTGGCGGTGCCGGTGTCGCTGGCAGGCACATTTGCGGGCATGTATTTGTTGGGTTACAGCTTGAACAACTTGTCGTTGATGGCTTTGACCATTGCCACCGGCTTTGTGGTGGATGACGCCATCGTGGTGCTGGAGAACATCACCCGACACCTCGAGCGCGGCGCCACGCCATTGCAAGCCGCGCTCACGGGCAGCCGCGAAATTGGCTTCACCGTGGTGTCCATCAGCTTGTCCTTGATCGCGGTGTTCATCCCCATCTTGCTCATGGGCGGGGTGCTGGGCCGCTTGTTCCATGAATTTGCGGTGGTGCTTTCGCTGGCCATTTTGATATCCCTGTGGGTCTCGCTGACCACCACACCCATGATGTGCGCGGCTTTGTTGCAACCCCATGTCCGTTTGGCACCAGCTGCACCTCGCCCCCCGCTGGTGGGCTGGCGGCGCTGGTGGGCGCGTCGCCCAAAGGCTTCGCGGTTTTACCGCGTCAGCCTGTCTTGGGCATTGCGCCATCAACCGGTGATGTGGTTGATTTTGTTCGGGGCCATTGGCCTCAATGTGTATTTGTACCAATCCATTCCCAAAGGGTTTTTCCCGCAGCAAGACACCGGTCGCATTTTTGGCTCCATCCGGGCCGATCAAAGCACCTCTTTTCAGGCCATGCAAAAACGCTTGGACGAGTTCATTGCCATCGTGCGTGCCGACCCGGCGGTGGAAAGCGTGACCGGTTTCACGGGTGGCGGGCGGCGCAATTCGGCGCAAATGTTTTTGTCTTTGAAACCGCGCGATCAGCGCGATGTGTCGGCCGATCAAGTCGTCGCCCGATTGCGCCCCAAACTGGCCAAACAAGCCGGAGCCTCTTTGTTTTTGGTGCCGGGTCAAGATTTGCGCATCGGTGCCCGCGTCTCCAGCGCCCAGTACGAATACACCTTGAAAGCCGATCACTTGGAAGACCTGCGTTTGTGGGAGCCGCGCATCCGTTTGGCCCTGAGCCGCTTGCCGCAGTTGGAAGATGTCAACACCGACTATGAAGACCGCGGCTTGCAAACCACCTTGGTGATTGACCGCGAAGCCCTGGCCCGGCTGGGCCTGAGCATGCGCATGATCGATGCGACCTTGAACAACGCCTACGGCCAGCGACAGGTGGGTGTGATCTACCACCCCTTGAACCAGTACCGGGTGGTGATGGAGTTGGCCCCCCAGCACCTGCAAGGGCCAGAGTCTTTGCAGCAAATGCAGTTCATCAACGCCAGTGGCCAGGCCGTGCCTTTGAGTGCTTTTGCGCGCTTGGAGATGACCCACACGGCTTTATCGGTCAGCCACGAAGGCGGCGTGCCATCGGACACCTTCAGTTTCAGTTTGGCCCCCGGGGTGTCGCTGTCTCAAGCCACCGAAGCGATGGACAAGGCTTTGGGCGAACTCAAAATACCCGTGTCGGTGCGTGGCAGTTTTTCAGGCACGGTGAACGCCTACCAGCGGTCCTTGGAGACCCAGCCCTTGCTGATATTGGCGGCCTTGGTCACGCTGTATTTGGTGCTGGGTGTGTTGTATGAAAGCCTGCTGCACCCCATCACCATTTTGTCCACCCTGCCCTCGGCCGGGGTGGGCGCCTTATTGGCCTTGATGCTGTTTGATACCGAGTTCTCCATCATCGCCATGATTGGTGTCATCTTGCTGATCGGCATTGTCAAAAAGAATGCAATTTTGATGATCGACTTTGCCCTGGCGAGGCAGCGGCGGGGGTGGAGCGCTGCGCAGTCGATTTACCAGGCTTGTCAATTGCGTGTGCGTCCGATTTGGATGACCACCTTGGCCGCCATGCTGGGCGCATTGCCCCTGGCCTTGAGCCGAGGCGATGGCGCTGAGTTGCGCTGGCCTTTGGGACTGTCGGTGCTGGGTGGCCTGCTGTTGAGTCAATTGTTGACCTTGTACACCACCCCGGTGGTGTTTGTGGGCTTGGAGCGCTTGCGCCAGCGCGTGTTGGGGCCTCGGGTGTGGTCACCCAGCTCGACACCCGCTGCACAATGGAGCCCAACATGAGTTTTGCCCATCCCCATCGATTCGCACTGGCAGGCCTGGTGGTGCTGCTGTCGGCCTGCAGTTGGCTCAAGCCCACGGCCATGCCCCCGCTGGACTTGCCCCCACCTGCGGCCAACGGCCCCTGGCAATCGGCCAGCCAAGTGCCTGCATCGGACCCCGCTTGGTGGCTGTTGTTCCAAGACCCGGTGCTCGACGATTTGCAGCGCCAATTGGTGCTGGGCAACCACAATTTGCAGGCCATGGCAGCCCTGGTGCGCCAAGCCCAGGCTGCGGTGGGCACGGCCCAAGCCAGTTTGTACCCCACGGTCAACGCCAACCTGGGCGTGTCGCGCAGCGAAAACACACCGGCCACCGTGACCGGCACCAATTACAGCTTGAGCGCACCTGTTTCTTGGGAAGTGGATGTGTGGGGCCGGGTCAGTGGCTTGAACCGCGCGGCCGATGCGCGCTTGCAAGCCAGCCGCGAAGACCTGGCCGCTGCCCGCCTGTCGGCCCAATCCACCTTGGTTCAAACGTATTTGTCATTGCGCAGTGCAGACCAGCAACTGGCGGTGCTCGATCAAGCGGTGCTGGCCTATGAAAAGTCGCTGCAATTGACCGATTACCGCTACCAGGCTGGCGTGGTCTCGGCCGCAGATGTGGCCCAAGCCCAGCTGCAACTGCAAACCGCACAAGCCCAGCGCTTGGACTTGCGCACCCAACGCACACAACTGGGCCACGCGCTGGCGGTGCTGCTGGGACAGTCGCCATCTGCCCTGGCTTTGGCACCGCGCACACCAAGCTTTGGCGTGCCCGACTTGCCGCAAAGCTTGTCGACTGCTTTGTTGCTGCGCAGGCCTGATGTGGCCGCCGCCGAGCGGCGTGTGGCCGCCGCCAATGCCCAAGTGGGGGTGGCGCAGTCTGCTTTCTTCCCGACGCTGACTTTGTCGGCCAATGCCGGTTACCGCAACCAAGACTTTGGCAGCCTGGTCGGTGCATCCAATGTGTTTTGGTCGGTGGGCCCCGCGCTGGTGCAATCGGTGTTTGATGGGGGCTTGCGCCGCGCTGCCCGGGCCGACGCCTTGGCCGCACGCGACGCCAGCGTGGCCACCTATCGGCAAACCGTGCTCACCGCGATGCTGGAATTGGAGGACAACTTGGTGGCTGCGGCCCAGTTGGCTTTGCAAGCCCAGGTCCAAGCGCAAGCCTTGCAAGCCGCACGGCGCAACTTGTCCATCACCGAGGCCCAGTACCGAGCCGGTGCGGTCAGCTACTTGGCGGTGGTCACGGCCCAAACCAGTGAGCTCAGCGCCGAACGTGGCTTGATCGATGTGCAAACCCGCCGCTTGGTGGCCATCAATGCTTTGCTGAAGAACCTGGCTGGGCGATGGCCTGAGCCAGCGCTCGCAGGGGTGATTGGCAAATGACAGGATGCTTATAAACAGGTTGCCTGGGACCATGAATATATTGCTGATTGAAGACGAGCAAAAAATTGCCGACTTTGTGCTGGAGGGTTTTGCCGCCTTGGGGTGGCGCTGCACACATGCCTTGGATGGCGCGGCAGGTCTGGAGGCCTTGGGCCAAACGCAGTTTGACGCCATTGTTTTGGATTGGATGCTACCGACCATGGACGGCATGGCTTTTTTGGCGCGATTGCGCGAAGAAGGCCATGACACCCCGGTCATCATGCTGACCGCCAAAGCCGAACTCCAGGACAAGCTCCAAGGGTTTCAGATGGGCGCTGAGGATTACCTGCCCAAGCCCTTTCATGTGGAGGAACTGACCGCTCGCATTCGCGTGTTGGGGCAAAGGCGCGCAGGTGCCTCACAAGAACAACTGCGCCTGAATGGTTTGGAGCTCAACCGTGTCACGCGCAAAGCAACTTGGCAGGGTTTGTCGGTGGTGCTCAGCCAGCGAGAATTTTTGTTGCTGGAGTACCTGATGCAGTCACCAGGGCAAATATTCACCCGCAAAAAAATATTGCTGCATGTGTGGGGCATTGACTTTGATCCCCAAACCAATGTGGTCGATGTGAGCATCCAGCGATTGCGCAAAAAACTCACCCACCCCAACGCCGAGTCAGCGCAAGACTTTCCCCTGGAGACCATCCGCGGTGTGGGCTATCGATGGGCATCCACATGACCCTTTTGCGCAGTGTCGGGTCGCGCACATTTGTTTTTTTTGTGGCTTGCGCCTTGGTGTTTTTGTTTGCCATCAATCGCACGTGGGCGATTTATTTCTCCGAGCGGGTGCACCAACCTTTGTGGGATCAAGAAATCACGCAAGCTTTGTGGGTGGAGGCTGTGGACCTGACCGATCGGACAGACACGGTTCAGTTGGAACGCAGCTTGCTCAAGAGAATTCCGTTTGCGCAAGCCGCTGATGTGCGCTTGGACATCCGATCGGTCGACCAACCATCCTTTCCCCTGCCTGATGCTTGGGGCGTGCACAGCGGCGGCCCCGTGGCTTGGGTGGACCATCCTGAAATCGACCTTTCGGCACAAGCACGCCATGCGCACGTGGTGCACCAAGACCGGCATTGGACCTGGGTGAGCTTGCAAAACCAAGGCCAGCGCTATCAAATGCTGGTGGACCAACGCTTGGCCCATCAAAGTTTGGAGCGCATGTGGGCGGTGCGCGACAAAACCATTTTGTACCAGTTGCCCACAGTGGTGTTGGCCGCCATTTTGCTGGCTTGGTTGGTCACGCGATTGATGTTGAACCCGATGAATCGTTTGAGCCAACAACTCAATGACATCGGACAGTTTCATCCGCAAGAGCGGATTGACGCCCAAGGCAGTTTGAAAGAGTTTGAATCTTTGATCGGTGCGTTCAACGCCTTGCTGGACCGGTTGCAAATCAGTTACCAGCAGGCAGGCCGATTTTCCAGCGACGCCGCGCACGAACTGAGAACGCCGTTGACCATTGTGCGCGGCCAATTGGCCCAGGCCATCAACCAGGCCGAAGACCACTCCGACTTGCAGATTCGCCTGACTTTGATTTCAGATGAAATTGAGCGTCTGATTTCCATATCCGACAAGTTGCTGCAACTGTCCTTGGCCGACGCAGGGCGCATGCCATTGGACGCAGAGCCCATCAACTTGAGCGATTGGGTGACTGAGTTGGTGGCAGACGCTGCCAGCTATGCGCCACAACTCAACACCACATGGGCGGGCGACAAAGGGGTGATTTGGCAGGCCGATCGAAATTTGGCTTGGCAGTTGCTGACCAATTTGTTCAGCAATGCGGTGAAATACAACCAGGCTGCGGGTTGGATCCACTTCAAACTGCAGGTGTCTGGCGGACACTTCGTGCTGGAGATCCACAACCCCACGGATGCCGATCTGCAAGGCATGGAAGAGAAGTTGTTTGAGCGCTTTTACCGATTGGAATCGCACCACAACCGCAAGACCGGCGGCTCGGGCTTGGGCCTGAGCCTGTGCCGAGAAATTGCCAAAACCCATGGCGGCAAGTTGAGCCTGCACACCGAACCAGGTCGCGTGGTGGTCATGCGTCTGGTCGCGCCGCTTGATCCTCCCCGTGCAGACCCCTTGAGCTGATTCGGCGAGCCAAGCCAGTCGGCCCCTCATGCAGCAAGGCATCTCCTGGCGATCCATTGTCTAGAAAATGCTTTTCATGATTGGACATCTGTTGGACAGCTTGTTTCCAACATTACAAACCTGTAATTTTCAGCTCAACCAAAACTTTTTATTTCACTCCCCTGTGGCCTGAGCCCCTAGGATGCGAGGCATTCTTTAAGGAGCTTCCCATGAACGTTTTTGCCAAAAGTGCCGTGTGTGTGATGTTGTTGGCTGTGGGCTCTGCCTTTGCGCAGGCCAAGAAGGCCAACGATGATGGTTCGTATGCCGAGGTGTCTTATATCCGTTGGAGCAGCAAGTCTGATTCCAGCTCTCAGGCGATCACCCCCACGGGCTTGCGCGCCATTTATGGTTTTGGCGGCAATGGCTTGGCCTATGAAGCGCACCTGGGCTTGCCCCTGGCGGCAGGCAGCTACACCACCGTGGGTGGGGATGATGCTGAGGTGCCCGGCAACATCAAGATCGACACCAAAATCACTTCTTTGGGGTTGTTTGCCAAGCTCTACACCAAGGCATCTGATGACTTGGAGTTGTTTGGTCGGTTGGGCATGAGCTCTATCAATATGACGGCGGAGGTTGCCGCCTCAAGCGCCACAGCCGCCGCCAAGGCGTCCGACAAATCCACCGCCTGGGGTTATGGCGTGGGCGTCAAGTACAAGGTCGGCAGTTCCACATCCGTCGTGTTTGATTACACCGGCTACAACAAACTTTCAGCCAACACCATGGGTTTGGGTGTGGCTTTTGCGTTCTAAAAATACTTCTGTCATTATTCAAAAGACCATCCACCATGTGCCAAATTTGTGACGACCACATGCCCGCTCGCCGCGGCTTTTTAACCGCGCTGGGCTCGGGCCTGGCCGTGGGTGCCATGGGTTTCATGGGGACTTCTGCCATGGCTGCCGGTGGTGCAACGACCTCGGTGACGGCTGATCAAGCCTTGGACAAGCTGAAAAGCGGCAATGAGCGCTATGTCAGCCAGCCCCAGTTGTGCGTGGCTGACTTGAGCGCCAGCCGCGATTCCGTCGCCAAGGGTCAAATGCCTTGGGCCACCATCGTCAGTTGCGCCGACAGCCGTGTGCCCCCTGAGCTGCTGTTTGGCGGCACCAATGTGGGCGAGTTGTTTGTGGCGCGCAATGCCGGCAACATGGTGGACACCGCCACCATGGGCACCATCGAGTACGGCGCTGCCGTGCTGGGCGTGCCCTTGATCGTGGTGCTCGGTCATGAGCGCTGCGGCGCAGTGGCAGCGGCTTGTGAAGTGGTCACCAAAAACACCGTTTTCCCTGCGTCGATCAGACCCATGGTGGCCGCGATTGTTCCCTCGGCCAAAGCCGTGGCCAAGGCACCCGGTGACTTTGTGGACAACGCGATTCGTGAGAATGCTAAGCGCACTGCAGAAAAAATCCGTACCCAAAGCCCCATCGTGTCGGCCCTGATCAAGTCGGGCAAGGTCAAGGTGGTGGCAGCGCGTTACGATTTGGACGAAGGCCGCGTCGAATACCTCTGAGCGTGACAGTGCCGATGCAAAACCACAGCCAAGGCTGTGGTTTTTTTTGGTGTGTTGAATTGACTAGGTCGTCGACTCAAGCCTCAATGCGCGAAGCCTGAATCACGCGCCGCCAGCGGTCTATTTCTGAGTGGATTTGATGGCTGAGTTCTGCTGGCTGGTTGGCAATTGCATTGAAACCCATTTCCACCAAGTTTTCGCGCACACCAGGGCCGTTGACGATGGACACGATTTCGCGGTGCAGAAACGACACGATGGCCGCTGGCGTGCCAGTGGGGGCCATCAGCGCCTGCCAAGTCGAGGACTCTTGGTCGCTCAAGCCTGACTCGGTCATCGTGGGGATGAGTGGTGCTGAGGCAAAGCGCTGCGCACTGGTCACGGCCAAGGCACGCAACAAGCCAGCGCGCACCAACTCTTTCACCGGCGGTAAGGTGGTGCAGCCCAATGCGATTTCACCACTGACCACCGATTGAACCGCTGGCCCCGCTCCCTTAAACGGAATGTGCGTCACGTCCAGGCCCAGGCTGATTTTGAGTTGCTCCACCGACAAGTGGGCGATCGTGCCCGATCCGGCCGACACGTAGCTGAATTTTCCCGGTTGGGCGCGCACGCGTTCGATGAGTTGGCGCATGTTTTGTGCATTCACGGATGGGTGCACAAAAAACACATGGGGCGATTCACCCACCATTGAAATCGGTACGAAGTCTTTGATCGGATCGTAGGTGGCCGTCTTGTAAAGGCTGGGGTTGACCACATAGGTGGAAGAGGCGAGCAACAAAGTCAAGCCATTGGCGGGGGCCCTTGCCGCTGCACCCATGCCGATGTTGCCGCCTGCACCAGCGATGTTTTCCACCACAAACGATTTGCCCGTTCGCTCGCTCAGGCGCTGTGCCAACCAGCGACCCATGATGTCGCTGGGGCCTCCTGGGGCGAAGGGAACAATGATTTTGACCGGTCGTTCAGGGTAGTTTTGCCCCCAGGCATGGGGCCATAGGCTGGCGCTGACGGCCGCACCCAGCCAATGGCGCCGTGCGATGGTGGTTGTAGATTGAGACATGGCCAGGGCTCCTATCGAAGGGGTCAAACAAAGCGAGCTTGTCTTGCGGCGGTCATTACACCGTCATCAAGCGCGAAGCCCGCACATCGGTGATGAAGCTGTGTGCCGGTGCGTGCGCAATGAACAAGGGAAGAGCTGCGGTTTCTGCGGCGGCTTGGGGTGTCACGCCGCAGGCCCAAAACACAGGAATTTTTCCGTCTGGCAAAGCAGGCACGGGGCCGCCAAACAAAGGGTTATCCAAGTCGGCCCCAATCGCGGCTGGGTCACCCATGTGGATGGGAGCGCCATGGTTCAAGGGAAAGCGGGCACTGATTTCGCTGGCCAGTCTGGCGTGTGCGGGGCTGAGCCAGCGCATGGTGGCGATCATGGGACCACCAAACACCCCTGCCGGTTCGGTGGGCAGTGTGGTTGTCACCACCCAGCGTTCGCTGTGGGTCGGTATTCCCGCTTGTTCAAATGCCTCATCAAAAGTGATGCCCGAGCCGATCAAAAATGTGACCAAGTCGTCGCGCCACACATCCACGATATCTGTTCGATCGGCTTGGCGCTGGCCGTTCAAGAACACGGCATAGCGTGCGCAATCGGTGCGCAAATCTGCCCCGGGGGCCAAGCGCTGCGGTTCGGTGTGACCAGGCTGCGTCACTTCCAGCACCGGGCAAGCGCGCGCATTGCGTTGGCAATAAAGCCAAAAATCATCGGCGTGTGTTTTTGGCAATATGGCTAAATTGCATTGCAAAAAACCCATCGCCTGCCCGCGACTGGTGCTGGTGATCGTGGCTTGCCGAATCAGTGAGCGAACCCTTTGCCCCTCGTTGGGTACAGGCTCAGCGCTGAGTTGGGGCAGGCCGGTCAGATCCATGGTGTGACTGGCGGTGAGAGGGTCATGGCACTTCACATTCATAAAGTTGCGCATGCCCGCTGCGGTCGGAGGTGAAGATCACCCAGCGCCCATCGGGTGAAAAGCGCGGATGCGGGTGGGTGTGTTGCGGGGCATACACCTGCACGGGACCGTGGTTGTAGGGAAAGGGCCCGTTCCAATGCGTGCCGATCGAGGTGGCCTGCGACTGGCACAGCACGCGGCCTTCGCTGGCGGGGCCGCGCGCAGCAAAGGTATGAAGTCCCGTGTCTGGGTAGTTGGTGTCGCACACGAAGGTGTGACCTGTGGCATCTGGATACGCATGCCAGGCTGGAAAACGTGTCACCCAGCGTCTGGCGCCGGTATGCACATGGATGGCTTGCATGCCACGCGGCCAGTCGACAAAGGCCAACTCCAGGGTGCCCGCAATCCAGCTTTCGTGGGTGATCCACTGCTGCTCGCTCTCGCGTTGGTACAAGCGCTCATGGCGGCGGCCATCGACACTGCCAATCCATAAGCGATCGGTCATCGGCCCGGCGTAAAAAATAAGTTGTGGATCGTCCGGGCAAAACTGCGGGTGCCCGATGATGGCGTTGTCAAAAGCCTCGTGGGTGGTTTCTTGTTGCAAGTCGATGAACAACATGGTCGATCGACCCGACCGCCGCAGCGGGATGGCCCAGGTCTGGTCGTCACACGACAAGGTGGTGGTTCCCATCGCTGCGCCCACCATGCCCTCAACCCGGTCGGTTTGCTTTGGGAAGGCGAACAACAGTTCTTCTTGCAAGCTCGCCATGTCAAGGCGGTGGGCGCCGCGCTCGGTGGTGAACAACAGGTGACGGCTATCGCGGGTGGGGTGCAGCGACCAAGGGATGAGGTCGGGGTGATCGGTCAATTGCAGCAACTGGCCGCTGTCGCGCAACTCTGCGTATAACTGGGCTTGCCCGCTGCGGTGCGAAACAAAAAACGTGTAGCGCATGCCATGGTCATGGGCCGGCACAAAAAAGAAGGGATGGTGATGAATGACAGCGGCAGACGTGATTTGCCGCACCCGTGCACCGGTTTGTGCATCCGTGTGCCAGCTTGTTTCGCTGGGGTGCAACTGCCCCTTGCCCATGGTTTATTCGGGCTTGAAGCCGGCGCCGCGCAGCAACTCGGCGCTTTGCGCCACATCGGTGGCGATGAAGCGGGTGAACTGGTCGACACTTTCGGTGATGCCTTCAATGCCCAGTGCGGCAAAAGCGCCACTTTTGTTGAGTTCGTTGACCGACTCATTGATGGCGGCATTGAGCATTTGCACCCGATCGGCCGGTGTGCCCAGGGGTGCCCAAATGCCGTACCAACTGGTGTAGACCAAACCGGGCACGCCACTCTCTGCCGCGGTAGGGATGTCTGGGGCAATGGCGCTGCGCTTGGCCGATGTGGTCACGATGGGTTTGACCTTGCCGGTTTTGGCCATGGGCAGCAAAGCGATGATGGAGTCCATCAAAATTTGCGAATGGCCACCGGCGATGTCCACCAAGGCTGGGGCCGTGCCTTTGTAGGGCACGGTGGTGATTTTCAGGTTGGATTTTTGCGCCAGCAGCAGTGTGGCCAAGTGGCTGGGTGCGCCCATGGCGGGCAGGGCGGCGGTCCATTTGTCGGGGTTTTGGCGCGCTGAGTTGACCACCTCGCTGAGTTTTTGCTCCGGCAAATTGGGTGAGATCACAAGCAGCAACGGTGCCTCGCCCACGCGGGCCACCGGCGCGAAATCGGTCACCGGGTCATACGGCGCTTTGGCCATGACTTGTTTGGCCAGCACATGGGTGGCGCCAGAGAACAACAGGGTGTGGCCGTCGGCAGCGGCGGTTTGCACCACTTTGCCGCCCACGCTGCCATTGGCGCCGGCGCGGTTTTCCACCACCACCGACACACCGAGTCGGCTTTGCATGTGTTTGGCGATCAAGCGCCCGGCGGTATCGACACCGCCACCTGGCGCAAACGGCACGATCATTTTGATCGGTCCATCGGGAAATTTTCCACTTTGCGCCCACAACGGGGCCAGGGCGCAGCCCAGCAGCAAGCCTGTCCAAAAGCGCAAATGTTGGCGCATGGGTTTGATGGTCATGGGGGTCTCCTTGGGGTGCTACGGGTCAGCGCATGGCGCTGTGCTCTTCGATGGACGCGATGCTCACGCTCAAGGCGTCCAGCAAGGCGTTCATGTCGGGGGTGGTCAATGCGTTGTGCGGTTGGGCCACGCATTCCAGCAAGTCAGACAAAGCTTGGCGCCCCGCATCGGCTTGCGCCAAGGCCGCTTGCAGCACGGGTGCCAAGCCGGTTCGGTGTGCAAAGCGTTGCAGCAGGTGGTCCAAAATCATGGCGTCCAGGCCGCCAATTTCAATGGCCGCATCGATGCCACAAGCGCAGCCGTTCATCAAAGAAATGCGGCCCATGCCACAGCGCTGCCAACGCGCAAACAACAAGGTGGCGCGAACGCACTCGCCCTGGCGATCCAGCACTTGAACGCCGCCATGGGGCTGGCGTGCAGACGTGCGTGCTGCGGGTGGGGCGCGGCGCTGTTGTGCGCGTTGGGCGGCGCCCAGTTGGGCCAGGGCTTGTTTCATGCCGGGCCACCGACCAAGTCGTGTTTTGCGATTTCTTGTTCGGTGGGTTGCACCCCATACACCTCGTTGGCTTCTTGCCAGCTGATGTAGCCCATTTGCAAGTCGCGCAGCACGGCGCTGCGCTCGCGCATCGCAGGCGGGCCAAAACCCCCGCCGCCGCCAGAGTGCAGCACATAGGATTCACCCGCCTCCAAGCGCATATTGACTTTGCCACCGGGAAACAAGGTCAGGCTGCCGTCTTTTTTGCGCATGCCCACTTGGTTGCCCAAGGCGCTGTGCCCGCCCAGCAAGCCCCAGGGCGGGTGGTTGACCCGGTCGATGCGGGTTTGGTAGTTGACGCGGGTCAAAGCCACCACCTCGGCTTGCGCACCCAGACCGCCGCGGAACTGGCCTGCACCGGCCGAGCCTTCGCGCAATTGGTAGTACTTGACCAGCAAGGGGAACTTGTTCTCCACCTGCTCGCTGGGGCCGTTGTGGGTGTCGCCGTCGTTCATGCACACGGTCACATTGACGCCGTCTTCATTGTGCTTGGCACCCCAGCCACCACCAATCAGGCCACCCAGGTAAATCCACAATTTGCCGTCACGCGGGTGGATACCGTTGACGTTGGCGATCACCAAGTCGGCATGGTGCCCGGCAATGGTTTTTTCGGGGATGGCTTGGGCCACGGCCTTGAAGATGGTGTCGACCACGGTCATGGGGTAGGTCATCCACACCCGCATGGCAGACGGGTGCAAGGCGCTGACCACGGTGCCGGGGGGCAAGATCACTTTGAGCGGGCGAAAGTTGCCGTCGTTGATTGGGTGATCGCTGGGCATGGTCAGGCACTTGAAGGCCACTTGGGCACAAGCCACCCCCGCGCCCGAGTTGAAAAACCCCTTGACCTGCGGGCTCACGCCACTCAGGTCTACCGTCATTTCATCCCCACGCACCGTGACCTTGACACGGATGGGCACGGGTTGGTCGATGTCCACGGCGTCGTCGTCCATGAAGGACTCGGCTTCATACACCCCATCGGGCATGGCGCGCACCTGGGCGCGGGCCTCGGCCTCGGTGTGGTCCATGATGGCGTCGATGGCCAGCTGCCAAGCCGACTCGCCGTGGCGCGAGAGCATTTCTTCCAAGTGTTTGGCACCGACACGGCAGGCCGACAACTGGGCTTCCAAGTCGCCCGCAGCGCGGTCGCGCCGGCGCACATTCATCAAAATCAAGTCGCGCATTTCTTCGTTGAGCACGCCTTGGCGGTGGTACTTCACCAAAGGGATTTGCAAGCCCTCGGCATAAATATCGGTGGTCACGCCGTTGAGGATGCCGCCGATGTCTTGCCAGTGTGCCATGCAGGTGGAAAACGCAACGATCTCGCCTTGGTGAAAGATGGGAATGGAAAACGTCAAATGGTTCAGGTGCGCGCCAGTGATGTAGGCGTCGTTGGTCAACAAAATGTCGCCGGGGTGGATGTTGTCCAGCCCCCAATGGTTGATTTTGGCCTTGACCACATCGCTCATGCCACGGATGAACATGGGCAACCCCAAGCCAATCGACAGGGTTTGACCCTGGCGGTCGAACAAACCCACGGTGAAGTCCAAGGCCTCGTAAATGATCATGTTGTAGGACGTGCGCATCAGCACCGACTTCATCTCTTCGGTGGCCGCAACCAAGCTGTTGCGCACCAACTCCACCGCCACGGGGTCGGCTTTCTTCATGGCGGCGGTGCGTTTCGCTGCGACCGCAGAGACAGCCGTTTTTTGGGTTTTAGGACGTGTTGTTTTCATGGTTCAAGTGCGCTCTCAGGGCTGGCGTTCGGTTTGGGCCACATCGATGTGCAAATTGCCGTGGGCATCGACATGCAGGCGGTCGCCGGGTTGCAGCACCGTGGTGGTGGCGTGCTCTTCGATCAAGGCGGGACCTTCTAACCGGTTGTTGGCACGCAGTTCATCGCGGTGGTAAACCTGGGTGGTCAGCCAGCCTTCGCCTTCGAAATAAACCTTGCGCTGACCGCGCAAGGCGCTGGCCACGGGTTTGCGCGTGCCCGTGCGAATGGTTTCAAGCACGGGCTTTTTCAGCACCCCAATCACGGTGCTGCGCAGGCTCACAATTTCGGCGGGTTCGTTGGGCGAGCCCCGGCCATAGCGCTCGCGGTGGGCTTCGTCGAACACGGCTTTGAGCGCATCCAGGTTTTTGCGCTTGAAGGCGGCGGCGGGAATTTCTACGGTCACGGCATGCTCTTGGCCGATGTAGCGCATGTCCAAATGGCGTTGCACCATGATTTTGCGCGTGCCCACCTCGGCCGCATCCAGGGTGCGCAGGCCCTCGGCCTCGAGTTCACCAAACCAAGCATCGAGCTGGGGCAAAGACAATTCAGCCAAGGTGATGAAGTGCGAGCGCACCAGGTCGCGGCGAAAGTCGGCCAGCAGCATGCCAAAGGCCGAAAAATGCCCAGGCGCGCGCGGGATCACCACATGCGGGATGCGCAGCTCGCGTGCCACCATGGAGGCGTGCAAGGGGCCAGCGCCGCCGTAGGCGAACAAATGCGGAAAGGCGCCGGTGTCCAAGCCTCTATCGGTGGTCACGCCTTTGACCGCGTGCGACATGGCCGCTGCGGCGATGCGCAAAATGCCGGAGGCGGCTTGGGTGGTGGTCATGCCCAGCGGTTTGGCAATGTGG
>Ga0214919_10007798_pt1 | contig 14324 bp, 12 predicted proteins | sample LL1503_MetaG_FD_177994 | JGI IMG/M metagenome (GOLD analysis project Ga0214919, IMG submission 177994) | Freshwater microbial communities from Lake Lanier, Atlanta, Georgia, United States - LL-1503 | ecosystem: Environmental > Aquatic > Freshwater > Lake | place: USA: Georgia | collected...
CCGCCCGCTGCTGCTCGCGACTTTCTCCCAAAATACGCTGCGCCTGCACCACCCGGTCGTCGCGCTGCGCATGGCGCTCCTGTGCGTCGGCCAGCCGCATGTCGAGCTCCTCGAAGCGGGCCTCGGCGACGGCGCCGCGCTGCTGCAGATCGTCGATCTGGGAATCGACCTCGGCCAGTTCGACCTCGATCTGCGTCTTGCGCGAGCGCGTCTGCTCGGCGAGCTGCTGCTGGCGCAGCGTTTCGACCTGCAGCGCGTGGGCATCGGTCTGGGTCTGGGCCGCGTCGCGGCGCAACTGCAGCAGTTGCTGCGAGGCCTGCGCGTAGGCCGCTTCGGCGCGTGCCAAAGCCTGTCGCGTCTGCTCGCACATCAGCAACTGCGCGCGCAGTTGCCGGTCAAGCTGTTCTATTTCCTGCGCCCGCGCCAGCAGACCTGCCTGTTCCGAATCAGGCGCATAAAAACCGACGCTGTAGGCCGACACCGCGTGGCCTGCCGGCACATAAATGATCTCGCCTTCGGCCAGCTTGCCGCGCTGCGCCAGCGCGTCCTCAAGCGTCGCGGCCGTGTAGCAGCCGCGCAGCCAGTCGCGCAGCACCGCACCCTGCCCGGCCTCGCTGACCCGTATCAGATCCGACAACCTGGGAAGGACGGCAGCGCCCTGTGTGACCCCGGCCTGCGGCGCGCTGAAGAAGCTCAGCTTCGCCGGAGGCGCGTCCACCGCGAAAGCGCCCACCATGTCCAGCCGCGACACCTCCAGCGCCCCGAGTCGCTCGCGCAGGGCCGACTCCAGCGCATTTTCCCAGCCCGCCTCGACATGGATGCGGCTCCACAGGCCCTGCATGGCATCGAGGCCGTGCTTGCGCAGCCAAGGCAGCAGCTTGCCATCGGTACGGACCTTTTCCTGCAAGGCCCTGAGCGCTTCCAGCCGGGCCGACAGCGACGCCTGCTGCGCCGCCTCGGCGTTGACGCTCGCCTGCTGGCTGCGCCGGGCTTCCTCGAGTGCCGGCAATGCGTCCTGCAAATCATGGAGTCTGGCGTCTGCCTCCAGCGCATCCTGCTGCGTCTGGGTAAACCGGGCCAGCAGCGCGTCGAGCGCCGCCTGATCGGGCGCTTCAAGCGCCCTGTGGTCGGAGCCCATGCGCTCACGGCGGCCTTCGAGCTGGCGCGACTGTTCCTGCACGCTGCGCTGTTCTGCCGCCAGCACTTGGATCTGCTGCTGCACCAAGACGACGGCGGAGCGCTGCGCGTCGGCGCCGGACTGCGCCATCCGCAGCGCCTCCTCAAGTTCCGGCAACTGCTGCCCATGGTCCTCGGCCTGCGCCTGCAGGACCTGGCTTTGCTCTTGCGACCGTAGCGCGCTTTCTGCGAGCCGGGCGGTCTCGTCTTGCGCGTCCTGGCGCCGGGTCGCCCATTCGGCACCCTGTTCCTGCAGCGCGCCAAGGCGCTGCACAACCCGCTGCCGGCCCTCGACGACGTAGCGGATTTCGGCCTCCAGCCTCCCGACCTCGGTGCTCGCCTCGTACAGCCGACCCTGTGCCTGGTTCACCTGGTCGCCGGCTGCGTAATGCGCCTGCCGCACGAGTTCCAGGTCGGCCTCGACATGGCGCAGGTCGGCCACCATGCTCTCCATCGCGTTGACCGCGCCTTGCGCTTCGACCAATACCCGCGCCTGCTCGGCCTGCGCCTCGCACAGCTTGAGGTACCACAGCTGCTGCTGGCGCAGCGCGACATCGGATTGCAGCGTCTTGTAACGTTGCGCGACCTCGGCCTGCTTCTCCAGTTTCTCCAGGTTGGCGCCGAGTTCGCGCAGGATGTCCTCGACCCGGGTCAGGTTTTCGCGGGTGTCGGCCAGCCGGTTCTCGGTCTCGCGCCGCCGTTCCTTGTACTTGGAAACGCCGGCGGCCTCCTCTAGGAAAAGCCGCAGTTCCTCGGGCTTGGACTCGATGATCCGGCTGATGGTGCCTTGCCCGATGATGGCGTAAGCGCGCGGGCCCAGCCCGGTTCCCAGGAAGACATCCTGCACATCGCGCCGGCGAACCGGCTGGTTGTTGATGTAATAGCTGCTGGTACCGTCGCGCGTCAGGACGCGTTTGACGGCGATTTCAGCGAACTGGCCCCACTGGCCTCCGGCGCGGTGGTCAGCGTTCTCGAACACCAGCTCCACGCTGGAGCGGCTCGCCGGCTTGCGGCTGGTGGTTCCGTTGAAAATGACGTCCTGCATCGATTCGCCGCGCAGCTCGCTGGCGCGGCTTTCGCCCAGCACCCAACGTACCGCGTCCATGATGTTGGACTTACCGCAGCCGTTGGGGCCCACGACGCCCACCAACTGGCCGGGCAGCATGAAATTGGTGGGCTCCGCGAAGGACTTGAAGCCCGACAGCTTGATCGAATTCAGGCGCACGAAAGGCTGTTACCAGGTTGTTTCAGAGGTTGGCGTCGCACTTACAAGGCGCGCTGTGCAAGGCCCGCCGCTAACGTGGAATGATACCCTGTGGAATATTGACGCTAGGCCGGATAATCTGTTCCCATGAATCCCCTGCTGCAGCGTTTGAACCCGTACCCTTTCGAGAGGCTGCGCGCGTTGTTCGCCGGCGTCACGCCCGATCCGGCTTACCGCGCCATCAGCCTGGGCATAGGAGAACCCAAGCATCCGACCCCGGCCTTCATCGCGCGGGCGATGCAGGCCTCGGTGGACGGTCTTCCGAGCGGGCTGGCGGCTTATCCGGCCACCGCAGGCGAGCCGGCGCTGCGCGGCGCCTTTGCCGGATGGTTGCGCCGCCGCTATGGGCTCGAGCTCGACGCCGCGAGCCAGCTCCTGCCTGTCAACGGCTCGCGCGAGGCGCTGTTTTCCCTGGCCCAGACCATCGTCGACCCGAATCCTCCCACCGGGCCGGGCAGCGCGCTGGTGATCTGCCCCAACCCCTTCTACCAAATCTATGAGGGCGCCGCGCTGCTGGCCGGCGCGCAGCCGTATTACGTTGCGGCCGACCCGGCGCGCAATTTCGCGCAGGACTGGGACAGCGTTCCCGACGAAGTCTGGTCGCGCACGCAACTGCTGTTCGTGTGCTCACCGGGCAACCCGACCGGCGCGGTGATGCCGTTGTCGCAATGGCGAAGACTATTTGAGCTGAGCGACCGGCATGGCTTTGTCATCGCCTCCGACGAGTGCTACAGCGAAATCTATTTTCGGGAGCCCCCACTGGGCGGCCTGGAGGCGGCGGCGAAGCTCGGGCGAGCGGACTTTCGCAACCTGCTGAGCTTCACCAGCCTGTCCAAGCGCAGCAATGTGCCGGGAATGCGCAGCGGCTTCGTAGCCGGCGACGCCCGCCTGATCCAGCAGTTTCTGCTATACCGCACCTACCACGGCAGCGCGATGAGCCCAGCGGTGCAGGCTGCGAGCATTGCCGCCTGGGGCGACGAGGCGCATGTGGTGGAAAATCGTGCGATGTACCGGGACAAGTTCGACCGCGTCACGCCCATCCTCGCGGGACTGCTGGAGGTCGCGCTGCCAGACGCCGGTTTCTATCTGTGGGCCGGGGTGGGCGGCAGCGACACCGACTTTGCACGGGATTTGTACGCTCTCTACAATGTGACGGTGTTGCCCGGCAGCTATCTGGCGCGTGAAACCGGCGGCCATAACCCTGGCGAGCAGCGCATCCGCATGGCGCTGGTCGCCGAAACCACCGAATGCGAAGAGGCAGCGCGGCGCATTGCCCGTTTTGTTGCCGGCGCACGCTATCCAGTCGCACCCCTGACAACCTGATCACGAGACACTTTGTATGACCCAACAGCTTCAAGACACCCTCAACGCCGCGTGGGAGGACCGCGCCAGCATCTCGGCCAAGTCAGCGCCCAAGGCGGTTGTCGAAGCGGTCGAAGAAGTGATCGCTGGGCTTAACCGCGGCGCGATGCGCGTGGCCACACGCGACGGCGTAGGCCAGTGGACGACGCACCAGTGGATCAAAAAAGCGGTCCTGCTGAGCTTCAGGCTCAAGGACAACGTGGTGATGCGCGCCGGCGACCTGGGCTTTTACGACAAGGTGCAGACCAAGTTCTCGCACCTCGACGAAGCGCAGATGAAAGCCACCGGCGTTCGGGTTGTTCCGCCTGCGGTTGCGCGGCGCGGCAGTTACATCGCCAAAGGCGTGGTGCTAATGCCCTCGTACGTCAATATCGGCGCCTATGTCGACGAGGGCAGCATGGTCGACACCTGGGCCACCGTCGGCTCGTGCGCGCAGATCGGCAAGAACGTCCATCTCAGCGGCGGCGTCGGTATCGGCGGCGTCCTCGAGCCGATGCAGGCCGGGCCCACCATCATTGAGGACAACTGCTTCGTCGGCGCGCGTTCGGAAGTCGTCGAAGGGGTGGTGGTGGAAGAAAATTCGGTGATCTCGATGGGCGTGTACATAGGCCAGAGCACCAAAATTTACGACCGCGCCACCGGAACCGTGAGCTACGGCCGCATTCCTGCGGGGTCGGTCGTGGTGTCGGGCAACCTTCCCAGCGCGGACGGCAAGTACAGCCTGTACTGCGCCGTCATCGTCAAGCGCGTGGACGCACAGACTCGGGCCAAGACCAGCCTCAACGAGTTGCTGCGCGACTGAGTGGCAGCTTTGCGGTCGCGCAGCGCCAAGGCCCCATGAGCAGCACGGCAGTCGCGGCGATGGAGCGCATCCTGCGCCTGATGCGAGAACGCAAGGCGTCCGACCTCTACCTGTCCGCGCATGCGCCGATTCTGGTCCGTATCAACGGCAGCTGCCTGCCGGTCAGCAGCCAGCCACTGGAGCTCGAAGCGCCGCGCCGTCTGCTCGCCGAGATAGTGCCCGCTGCGCGGATGACCGAACTCGACGCCAGCGGCGAGCTCAACATCGGACTGGAACTACCCGGCGTCGGGCGCTACCGTATCAGCGCCATGCGCCAACGTGGTTCGGTGGCCGCCGTGGTGCGCTGCATCGCCGTCGACATACCGCCGCTGGCCAGCCTGTCGCTGCCCGCTGTGCTGGCCGATCTGGTGATGCAAAAGCGCGGACTGCTGTTGCTGGCCGGCGCGGCCGGCTCTGGCACGAGCACGACGCTGGCGTCGATGCTGGACTACCGCAACGAGAACGCTGTTGGCCATATCCTGAGCATCGAAGACCCGATCGAGTACCTGTTCAAAAACAAGCGCTCGGTGGTGAACCAGCGTGAGGTTGGCGCCGACACCGCCTCGCTCCAGGTGGCGCTGAAGAACGCGCTGCGCCAGTCGCCCGACGTTCTGGTCGTCGGAGAAATCCGCGACCACGAAACCCTGTCGGCCGCGCTGGCCTACGCGCAGTCCGGGCAGCTCTGCCTGGCTACCTTGCACGCCGCCAACAGCTACCAGGCGCTCGGCCGGATGCTGGGCCTCTACCCGCCCGAGGCACGCGCCGGCGCGCTCAGCGACATGGCCGCTGCGCTCAATGCCATCGTCTCACAGCGGCTGCTGCGAACGCGAGACGGCGGCCGTACGCCTGCGGTCGAGGTGCTAGTGAACCGGCAGACCATCGCCGAACTGATCAAGGCGGGCGATTTTTCGGGTGTGCGCGAAGCACTCGGGCAATCGATGACCGAAGGCTCGCAGAGCTTCGAGGCCGACATCGCTCGGCTGATCGCCGAATCCAGGGTCGACCGCAAGGAAGGCCTGGCCCATGCCGACTCGAGCGCCAACCTGATGTGGCGGCTGGAAAACGACTTCGGCCGCGCAGCAGCCACTGCGCCCGACGCGACGGCCGACGACGAGCCCTCGTTCACCGACTTCACGCTGGACGTGCGGCACTAATGCGGCACGGCATGCGGCAAGACGCCGGCGAACCATCATGAGGCTGCACGCACTGGTGGCAGCGGCAGCCGATCGGCTCGAGGCCTCGGGCGTGTGCTTTGGCCACGGAACGACCAACGCTTGGGACGAGGCCGCCTGGCTGGTACTGTGGCGTCTCGGCTTGCCGCTGAGCACCGTGCTCGACACCGCAGACGACGCCGTCGCGCAGCCGCTCACCGTGCAGCAACAGCAGCAGGTGCATGCGCTGATCGCGCAGCGCATCGCCACGCGCCAGCCCGCGGCTTACCTGACCGGCGAGGCCTGGCTGCAGGGACTGTGCTTCCATGCGGACGCGCGCGCCATTGTTCCGCGCAGCCTGATCGCCGAACCGCTGGTGCAGGGCGTCCTAGACAACTGGCTGACGAGCGACAGCGCCAGCGTGCTGGACCTGTGTACAGGCAGCGCAAGCCTGGCCATTCTCGCCGCCATCGCCTGGCCGCATCTGCGGGTGGACGCCAGCGATATCTGCGCCGACGCGCTCGCCGTCGCGGCCATTAATCTGGAGCGCCACGCACTGGCGCACCGGGTGCGATTGCTCCAGGGCGACGCACTCGCGCAGCTAGGCGAGCGCTACGACCTCATCCTTTGCAACCCGCCCTATGTCAACAGCCGGAGCATGCAAAGCCTGCCCCCGGAGTACCGCGCCGAGCCGGGCCTTGCGCTGGACGGAGGCGCCGACGGCATGGATTTCGTGCGCCGGCTGCTGCGCGAAGCGCCGTCGCGCATGCGCGAACACGCTGCGCTGGTGCTGGAGATTGGCAACGAGCGCGCCCATTTTGAAGCCGCCTTCCCAGCCTTAGAGATACTCTGGCTCGACACCAGCGCCGGCGACGAGCAGGTATGCGTGCTCACCCGCACGGCCCTGCTGCACGGCGGCGCGGAGCACCCCGACATCACACCCTGAAACCATGATCACCCTGAAAAATGTCACGCTGCGCCGTGGTGCGAAATCGCTGCTCGACGGCGCCTCGGTCACGCTCAATCCCGGCGAAAAGGTCGGCCTGGTCGGGCGTAACGGCGCCGGAAAATCCTCGCTGTTCGCGCTGCTCGACGGTTCGCTGCACGAAGACGCAGGCGACTTCAGCGTGCCCGCGCAGTGGCGCATGGGACAGGTGGCGCAGGACATGCCCGAGACCGTCCAGGGGGCGACCGACTTCGTCATCGACGGCGACACCCGATTGCTCGCAGCGCAGCGCGAGGTGCTGGAGTCCGAAGCCGGCGACGATGGCGACCGGATGGCCCATGCGTATATGGAGCTACAGGACGCCGGCGCCCACGACGCGAACGCGCGCGCGCAGGCGCTGATCCTGGGTTTGGGCTTCAAGACCACCGAACTCGACAACCCGGTGAACAGCTTTTCGGGCGGCTGGCGGATGCGGCTGCAGCTCGCGCGCGCGCTGATGTGTCCGGCCGACCTGCTGCTGCTTGACGAGCCAACCAACCACCTGGACCTGGACGCGCTGGTGTGGCTGGAGTCCTGGCTCAAGCGCTTTGAGGGCACCTTGCTCGTCATCAGCCACGACCGCGAATTTCTCGACGCCGTCACCAACGTCACGCTGCACATAGACGCTGCCAAGCTGGTGCGCTACACCGGCAACTACAGCAAGTTCGAGGACATGCGCGCCGAACAGATGGAACTGCAACAAAACGCCTTCTCCAAGCAGCAGGAAAAGATCGCGCACCTGCAGAAATTTATCGCCCGTTTCAAGGCCAAGGCCAGCAAGGCCAAGCAGGCACAGAGCCGCGTCAAGGCGCTCGACCGGATGGAGAAAATCGCGCCGCTGCTGGCCGAGGCTGACTTCAGCTTCGAGTTCCGCGAACCCGCCAACCTGCCCAATCCGATGCTGTCGATGCACGCCGCCAGTTTCGGCTACCCGGCGGCTGACGACGCCGCGCCCGGGACGCCACCGACCGTCATCGTTCGCAACGTGAACCGCTCGGTGCTCGCGGGGCAGCGCATCGGCATCCTGGGCGCCAACGGCCAGGGCAAGTCAACGCTGGTCAAGACCGTGGCACGCGCGCTCAAGCCCACCGGAGGCGAAGTCATTGAGGGCAAGGGGCTCAACATCGGCTACTTCGCACAGCAGGAACTCGACGTGCTGCGACCTGCGGACTCGCCGCTGGAACACATGATCGCGCTGGTGCGGGCGATGACCGCCGAAGGCAAGATCGCCGGGCAGGCAACGCGCGAGCAGGACCTGCGCAGCTTTCTGGGCAACTTCAATTTCGGCGGCGACATGGTCAAGCAGGCGGTAGGCAGCATGAGCGGAGGCGAAAAGGCGCGGCTGGTGCTGTGCATGATCGTCTGGCAGCGTCCCAACCTGCTGCTGCTTGACGAGCCCACCAACCACCTGGACCTAGCGACGCGCGAGGCGCTCGCGATGGCGCTCAACGAGTTCGAAGGAACGGTCATGCTGGTGAGCCATGACCGCGCGCTGCTGCGCTCGGTCTGCGACGAGTTCTGGATGGTGTCACGCGGCGGCGTTGCACCTTTTGACGGCGACCTGGACGACTACCAGCGCTATCTGATCGACGAGGCCAAGCGCCAGCGCGAGGAAATCAAGCAAGCGGCCAGCGTCGTCGCGCAGGCCACGGCCAAGGGCATTGGCAAGGCCGACGCCAAGCGCGGCGCCAAGAGCGCCGGCGAGAAGGCGCCATTGCAGTCAGAGCTTGAAAAGCTGGAGTCGCGCATGAAGCTCCTGCATGCCGAAGGCGGCGCGCTGGAAGTGCGACTGGCAGCGGCGCTGCGGGCGGCCGAGATTGCCGACCTGGGCCAGCGCCTTAAGACCGTCAACGACACGCTGGCCGATCTGGAGGACCGCTGGCTGGCCCTTTCCGCCAGGCTTGAAGCCGTCGGCGTCTGATGCGCAGCGCACCAACGGCTATGTCGGCCATCCCTTTCACCGTGCACCCGTTGCGCCCATGACCCAACGCCTGAGTCCGGCCACTGCAGTGCTGCTGACGGTGCCCCCCCTGATGTGGGCCGGCAATGCGGTCGTCGGCCAACTGGTGCAGAACCTGATCGGCCCCATGGCGCTGAACTTCCTGCGGTGGCTGCTGGCCTTTGCCATCCTGCTGCCGTTAGCGCCCTGGGTGCTGCGCCGCGCGAGTCCGATGTGGCCGCAATGGCGCCATTTCGCGCTGCTCGGGCTGCTCGGCGTAGGCGCCTACAACGCGCTGCTGTATCTGGCGCTGCACACCTCGTCACCCGTGAACGTGACGCTGGTTGGGGCGAGCGCTCCGCTGTGGACGCTGCTGATCGGCGCGCGGTTCTTTCACGCCAGCGTCACCGCCATGCAGTTGCTCGGCGCGCTGCTGTCGATCGCCGGTGTCGCGGTGGTACTCGCGCGTGGCGAGCTCGCGTTGCTGCTGCGTCTGCAGCTGGTGCCGGGTGACCTGTTGGTGATGCTGGCGGCCATTGCGTGGGCCTGGTACAGCTGGCTGCTGGCGCTGCGCAAAGAAGCGCCGGAGATCCGCTCGGACTGGGCCGCGATGCTGATTGCGCAGGTAGCGATAGGGCTGGTGTGGGCCGGACTGTTTGCGGGCGCTGAATGGACGCTGAACGACCCGCCGATTCACTGGGGCTGGCCGCTAGCATGCGCACTGCTCTATGTTGCGCTCGGGCCCGCGCTGCTCGCCTACCGCTGCTGGGGATTGGGCGTGCAGCGTTCGGGTCCGACGCTCGCCGGCTTCTTTTCCAACCTCACGCCGCTGTTTGCGGCGCTGATGTCGGCGGCATTTCTAGGCGAGCTTCCAAAGCCCTACCACGCGCTGGCTTTCGCCTTGATCGTAGCCGGAATCCTGGTGTCGGCGCGCTCCTCCAAGAAGGGCGTGTGACATGGACGCACAGCAGGGCAGCATCGAGGCGCGCTTAACCGAACTGGAGATCAAGGCCAGTTTCAGCGAGGACACGCTCGACGCGCTGAATCGGGTCATCATTCGCCAGCAAACGCAACTCGATCGGGTGCTGCGCGAACTCGCCCGGCTGCAACAGCATGCGGCCGCAGGCGCACCGCCCGCCGCGCGGGATGCGCGCGACGAACTGCCACCCCACTATTGACGGCGTCACCGGCGCAGCCAGCAAGGACAGCATGAGCCACCAGCCCACGGATAGTGACGGACAACTGCCATGGGAGTCTGGCGGCAGCAGCCGCATACCTTTTGCGGCCTACACCAGCGACGCGCTGCACCGACGCGAGCTTGACCGTTTCTTCTACCGCGCCCACTGGTGCTATGTCGGGCTGGAGGCCGAGATCCCCAAGCCCGGCGACTTCAAACGCAGCGCCGTCGGCGAACGCTCGGTGATCATGGTGCGCGACCTCGAAGGGGGTGTCAGCGTCGTCGAAAATGTCTGTGCGCACCGGGGCCTGCAGTTCTGCCGCGCGCGCCACGGCAACAAGACCGATTTTGTCTGTCCCTACCATCAGTGGAGCTACAGCCTCAAGGGAGACCTGCTGGGCGTTCCTTTCCGCCGGGGCGTCAAGCGCGACGGCAAGGTCGAGGGCGGAATGCCCGAGGACTTCGACCGCGCAGACCACGGACTGAACAAGCTCAAGGTGGCGCTGCGCGGCGGCGTCGTGTTCGCATCCTTTGACCATGCGGTGGAGCCACTCGAGGACTTCATGGGCCCGGCGATCCTGCGCTATTTCGACCGCATGTTCGACGGCCGCGGGCTGCGCATTCTGGGCTATAACCGCCAACGGATCCCCGGCAACTGGAAGCTGATGCAGGAGAATATCAAAGACCCCTACCATCCGGGCCTGCTGCACACCTGGTTCGTCACCTTCGGACTCTGGCGTGCCGACAACCAGTCCCAGTTGCTGATGGACGCACACCACCGGCACGCGGCCATGATTTCGACCCGCGGCAGCGCGGGCGAAGCCGGTGCGGTCACGCAGGTGGGCAGCTACAAGGCCGGCATGAAACTCCACGACCCGCGTTTTCTCGACATCGTCCACGAGCCATGGTGGGGCGGTCCGACGGCGGTGATGACCACCCTGTTCCCCAGCGTGATCCTGCAGCAGCAGGTCAACAGCGTCTCAACGCGCCACATACAGCCCGATGGGCATGGCGCCTTCGACTTCGTCTGGACCCATTTCGGCTACGAGGGCGACAGTGAGGAGATGACGCGCAGGCGGCTGCGCCAGGCCAACCTGTTTGGACCGGCCGGCTTTGTCTCGGCCGACGACGGCGAGGTCATCGAGTTCTCGCAGCGCGGCTTCGAGCAAAAGCCCTTCCACCGTTCGGTCGCCGAACTGGGGGGACGCGACGTGGGCGACACCGAGCACATGGTGACCGAGACGCTGATCCGTGGCATGTACCGCTACTGGCGCAGCGTGATGGAGCCAGGCGCATGAGCGGCCTTGTGCGGATGGATGGCGACGACTATTTCGCGCTCACGCAACTCTATGCCGACTACGCCTGCGCGGTCGACTCGGGTGACTGGGACCTGTGGCCAGATTTTTTCACCGAAGACTGCGTCTACCGGCTGCAGCCGCGCGAGAACTTCGAGCGTGGATTCCCGCTCGCAACGCTGTCCTTCGAGAGCCGGGGAATGCTTCTGGACCGGGCCTACGCGATCCGTGAGACGCTGTTTCATGACCCCTACTACCAGCGCCATGTCGTGGGCCCGGTGCTGGTGCGCGCTGTATTCGACGGGCATTTCGAGAGTGAGGCGAACTACGCGGTTTTTCGCACCAAGCTGTCGGGCCTGTCGACGGTGTTCAACGTCGGGCGCTACATCGACACCGTGGTGCGCACGGCCAATGGGCTCAAATTCAAGTCGCGCCAGTGCATCTACGACAGCGAGTTGATACCGAACTCGATCATCTACCCGATCTGACGACCTGCACATTTGCGCAGACAATCAGCGGCTGAAAAGGAGAATCAGATGGACCCGCAAGAGCAAACCGAACGCGATGTTCGCACCATCCGGCAACTGCTGGAGAACTGGGTTGTCTGGCGCGACGCCGGCGACTGGGAGCGATTTCGCAGCGTATGGCATGACGACGGCGTCATGATGGCGACCTGGTTCCAGGGGGTGGCGGACGAATTCATCCGCGTATCGCGCGAAGGCTGGGACCGTGGCGTCAGCATCCTGCACTTTCTGGGCGGCAGCGCGGTCGACCTGCAAGGCCAGCGCGCGGTCGCACAAACCAAGATGACCATATCGCAGCGCGCCTCGGTGCATGCAGTGCTGGTCGACGTGGTGTGCACCGGGCGCTTCTACGACTTCCTTGAAAAGCGCGACGGCCGCTGGGCCATTGTGCTGCGCCAGCCGATCTACGAAAAGGACCGCATGGACCCGGTATCGCCCAGCGCGCGGCTCGAGTTGGATCCGGCGCAACTCGCGCTGTTTCCGGAAGGCTACCGCCACCTGGCCTACCTGCAGAGCCAGATCGGCTACAAGGTCAAGACCGACATGCCAGGCTTGAAGGGCGCCGAGGTGACTGCGCTGTACGCGCGGGGAGCGCGCTGGCTGCAGGGCGAGCCGCTGTAGCTCGGGCAAGTGAAGCCATTCCAAAGCCAGGAGCGTGCCATGACCCACAAACGCCCCACGATGGACCGGCGCCACGCGCTGATGGCCGGCGCCGGCGCCATCGCCGCAGCAGCGCTGCCAAGCGCCGCGCGCTCGCAGGGCCTGTCCAGCCGGCCGGTGCGACTGCTGATTGCGCAGGCCCCCGGAACGACACCGGACTCGCTGGCCCGCCTGCTCGCGCCGCGCCTGCAGGCGCGCTGGAATCAGCCCTTCGTGGTGGAAAACCGACCCGGCGCTTCGGGCGCACTGGGCATGGACGCCGTCGCCAAGGCGCCCCCTGACGGCCATACGATGCAGGTCAACGTCTCGACCACCGTTACCCTGCCCCTGTTCTACGCGAAACTGGGCTTTGATCCGCTGACCAGCTTTCAGCCGGTGGGCTTGATAGGCGCTACCAACTTCGTGCTGGTGGTGCACCAGTCGGTACCAGTGACCACGGTCCGCGAATGGATCACCTGGGCCAAAAGTCAACCCGGCAAACTCAACTACGCCTCTCCCGGACTGGGAACGCACCATCACCTGTGCATGGAGCTGCTCAAGCAGATGGTGGGGGTTGACATTGTGCACGTGCCTTACAAGGCTGCGTCGCAGGCTTACACCGACTTCATTGGCGGTCAGATTCCGACCATGTTCATGCCGCTGCCCAATGCGCTGGGATTCGCCAAGGAGGGCCGAATCCGGCTGCTGGCGGGAACCATGCGCGAGCGCTTTGGACTGGGACCCGAACTGCCGTCGCTGAGCGAGGCAGGGGTGCGCGACTTCAATGTCGAGCCCTGGTACGGACTGTGGGCACCGGCGGGCATGGGCGCCGACCTGCTTGCCAAGTACGACACGCTGCTGCGCGAGGTGCTGGCCGAGCCGGAGACCCGCGAAGCGCTGGCCAAGATCGGCGTGGTTGCCAAGTCAAGCTCGCCGACGGATCTGGGGAAAATTGCGCGCGCCGAATTCGAACTCTGGACCCGGGTGCTGCAGCAGGCAGGCATCAAACCCGAATAGGGAGCGCCTGAAGCCCTTTACCGCGACGGCAATAGCGCACGCCGATCGACTTTTTGAGACCTAGGTCCGACTGGCTGCCTTGCATTTTCTCAAGCGCCCGGCATACTCGCTTTTCTACCATCCGGTCGCAAGCCTATTCGCCACCTTCCTTTCCAAAAGCAGCAGCCCCCATGACAGACGAACCCCTATTCATGACGCCGGCCGAGATGCAGCGCGCGGTTGCCAAGCTGCTGCCCAGCGCGCTGGCGAAAAGAAGCGACCTGGAGCTGGTCTGGGCGCAGGCGGTTGAGGCTGATCTTCGGGCCAACCCACCGGCAGACGGCCCCCCGGTGCACGATGCGGCTGCGCCCGATCCAGCACCCTGAGCAATCGTGTCGGGTTGACGGACTGAGTGGAACTGCCTGCACCAGGGAAAGTGTCCAAAAATTCCCCGATGCACGAGTAACGCCAGGAGTTGACGCGTCAATCCCAGGACGAGGCAACAGGCCCTTGATCTGAACCTGTGCAACCCGGAGCACGCGCAAGAGACGGGCTGATGCGCTGGAAGCAGTCACCCCAGCAGGGGCGACTTCACTAGCGCCGGTGACAAATGTTCGCCTGAGCGGCGGCCCACAATAGGCAAAAATAGAACCTGACTCAAGCCGACAGAAAGGGCCGCTTATGACAGCGGCCTTTTTGTCCCGCCAAAACCAATTAGAGAATCAAATCAGTGGCAGCCAACACAGTGACGCTTACCAACTGAATTTGAAACTCAGCGGCTGTGTCGCGGTCGTTGCTGCCATACAAAATTTCATTCTCGTCTGATCCGGCGCCGCCTACCAATATGTCGTTACCAATACCACCAAACAAGTCATCGGAGCCTGTATCGCCGTTCATCTGATCGTCACCATCAGCACCATAGAGGTCGTCATTGCCATAACCACCAGTCAAACGATCGTTTCCGTTACCTGCATA
>Ga0214919_10007800_pt1 | contig 14324 bp, 10 predicted proteins | sample LL1503_MetaG_FD_177994 | JGI IMG/M metagenome (GOLD analysis project Ga0214919, IMG submission 177994) | Freshwater microbial communities from Lake Lanier, Atlanta, Georgia, United States - LL-1503 | ecosystem: Environmental > Aquatic > Freshwater > Lake | place: USA: Georgia | collected...
CAGAGCCTCTTTAGAACCTTCATTCTGACCTTGGACGACAGCCTGCCGACGGTCGAGGAATGCGCCTTGCTGGTCGATTTAGCAGCCACCCATGGCGAGCAGGAACTGGCCATGCGGGTCGTCCGCGCCGTAGCCCAACGAGGTTTCATCCTGCCTGAACGTGGCTATCCGGTCCGCGAAGCGCCAACGGCTCTAGAGGCCCCTGAAGCAGCGGCCGTCTTTGGTATCACCCGTCAGGAAAGCGGCTTTGATCCAAGCGTCGCATCTGGAGTTGGCGCGCGCGGTATGATGCAGATCATGCCCGCCACCGCGCGCAGCGTCGCCAAGCGGATCGGCGTGGCCTATGACCCCAGTCGCCTCAGTGATCCGGACTATAATATGCGCCTCGGCTCGGCCTATCTGGGCCACATGATCAATGGCTTTAGCGGCTCCTATGTCTTGGCAGCAGCGGCCTATAATGCCGGACCCGGTCGCCCAGCCGCTTGGGTCGGGTTCTGCGGCGATCCACGCAACACAGAGGCCGATCCCCTCGATTTCATCGAGTGCATCCCCTTCTCAGAGACCCGTAACTACGTCATGCGGGTGATGGAAAATGTGCAGGTCTATCGCGCGCGTTTGGGCGGCGGCTCAGCGCCCCTGACCCTGACCGAAGATTTGCGGCGCGGCATCTACACGCCAAGGCCTGCGGTGCTGATTGAGACGGCTTCGAACGGCGAGGCCACCGCCAATGGCAGCAGCTCGGGCACCTCGACCCTATCGCAGCCCTAGGACTGCTGAATCTTATCTGGCCAGTGCCTGAGCAAAGACCCGTGGATCGACGTTTCCGCCTGAGACAATGACCAAGGCCGAGCGTCCCACCAGATCGAGCTTGCCAGACAAAAGCGCCGCCAAGGCCACCGCACCCCCGGGCTCGATCACCAGTTTCAGGTGCCGAAACGCAAAGGCCATGGCGTGCAAGACCTCCTCGTCGCTCACGGCCAGAGCCCCGCTGAGACGCGGGCCGTTGATCGCGAAGGTCAGGTCGCCCGGCCTAGGGGCCATCAGGGCGTCACAGAGGCTGGCACGGTCGGGCACGCGCGTGACAGGCTCACCCGCCGCCAGACTGTCGGCATGGTCGGTAAAGCCCTCAGGCTCGACCACATAGAGCGCCGTCTTTGGCGACAGCGCCTCAAAAGCCAGACCAATCCCCCCCAGTAGGCCACCACCGGATGCGGGACAGAGCAGCAAGTCCGCCGACTGTCCCATGGCGTGAAGCTGCCCCGCTGCTTCCAGACCGACCGTTCCCTGCCCGGCCATGACGTGGAAATCATCAAAGGCGGGGACGACCACCGCCCCGCGATCCTTGGCGATCTGGGCAGCAATGGCTTCGCGGCTCTCGATGAAGCGATCATAGAGCACCACTTCGGCCCCGTAGCCAATCGTGGCCTCTATTTTGATCGTGGGGGCATCAGAAGGCATAACGATCAGGGCGGGCATACCCAATTCACGCGCGGCATCGGCAACGCCTTGGGCATGGTTGCCGGACGAGAAGGCCACAACGCCGCGCCTGCGTTGATCGGCGTCAAGGCGGCAGAGGCGATTATAGGCCCCGCGAAACTTGAACGAACCCGTCCGCTGTAGAACCTCGGCCTTGACCCAAACGTTGCCGCCGCATGCCTCATCCAAGGCCGCGCAAGAGACGATGGGCGTGATGACGGCGTTGCCCGCCAATCGACGCGCGGCGTCCTGAACGTCGGCGAAGGTGGGAAGGATCAAATTCGGTGCCACTGCGATCTTGGCGCGCTAGTCGATAACAAGGCCGTTGAGCAAACCATCCAGCATGGCTGAACGTAGCTCAGCCATCGACTCCCAAGCAAAATGAGGGCTCGAATGGACCAGCGTCACCAAGCCATGACAACCTGCCCAGAGGGTCTGAGCGGCCACATCGACCGTTCCCGTCCGCAGTCGCCCACACGCGGCGATCTCCGCCACGACACTACGAAACTGAGCATAGGACTGGGCCCCAAGATCCACAGAGGTCTTAGCCCGTTCTTCGGTCACTTCGGCAGGCTTGGCGCAGAAGATCAGTTGATAGGCATTAGCGTTTTCGATTGCGAAATCCATATAGGCATCGAGTATGCCCCGAACGCGAACGACGGGATCGCCTGGCAAATGCGCGATTTGGGTGTTGGTTTCCAACATATGCGAAATGGCGTCGGACGTGATCTCAAGCAGAATTTCCGCCTTATCCTTGAAGTGCATATAGAGCGCCGTTGACGAGACGCCGACCTCATCGGCGATCCGCCGGATCGTGGCCCCGTCATAGCCCTCGGCGACAAAGATACGTTCTGCTGCAGCCAAGATTTCAGCGCGGCGTAGATGGCCATCGCCCTTAGGCTTGCGGGCAGACTTATTGGACTTGGTAACAATCGCGGTCACGAAAAATTCCTAGATTTCCCTAGGGGCACACTAAAGGCGTTTGTCACAAAACTGCAAGCGACCTGATGAGAATCAGAAATCCTTCCTAGATTGTAATATTTCTACCGCATCCCTTGATGCGTGTTCAATTTAAAATTGTGCGTCAGAATTTGGTCATTCAGCAGAGAATGATCAATGCGCGAACAGTCGCACAGCTTCATTTTGGACGGCGCCGAATTCGTTTCGAGCGCGCCGTTGGATCGGCCTGTCGAACAGCCCTCCGACAGCTTGACGGATTTTGCAGATCGCCCGACCGCGCGGGATGGGCCTGGACCTGAACAGAAGCTTGTATGGGCAAGCCTTGTGATCGCGGCGGCGTTGGCTCTGATCCTATGGCCAACGGCAACCCTGTCCTATGTCCGCACAGGCCTATGGGTCCTCTTCTTAGTCGTTAGCGTGATCCGCGGCATTGCCGTTTTTATCTCTGCGCCACCTCAAATTTTACCACCAAGTCTTATCAGAGCTGGGCGCTTGCCGATCTACTCTGTGATCGTGCCGCTCTACAAAGAAGCCAACATGGTCAAGCAGATGGTGCGAAACCTAAAGGCGTTGAACTATCCACAAAAGGCCATCGACGTCATCTTTGCCATCGAAGCCGACGATAGCCAAACCTTGCATGCCCTAACAAAGCAACGCCTTCCCTCTTGGATGCGGATCATCATCGCCCCTCCGGGAAGCCCTCAAACCAAACCCAGAGCCTGCAATGTCGCACTGGATCAAGCCCTTGGTCGTTTGGTTGTGATCTATGATGCCGAAGACCGGCCGCACCCTGACCAACTGATAGAGGCAGCCTACAGGTTTATGGCGGCAGATGAGCAGTTGGCCTGCCTTCAAGCCCCCTTAAGGATTTTACCCGGTAAGGGGTTTTGGTGTCGGCAATTTGCCTTGGAATATGCCGCCCATTTCGAAACCTTCTTGCCCGCCCTTGCTAAGGTGGGCAGCGCCGTGCCCTTGGGCGGCACGAGCAATCACCTTCGCGTCGACACGTTGCGCCAACTCGGTGGATAGGATCCCTACAATGTCACCGAGGACGCCGATCTGGGCTTTCGGTTGGCGAGCGCTGGCTTTCGGACTGAAATGCTAACCCTTCCAACGTGGGAAACGCCCACCGCGCGGTTCAGCGTCTGGCTTCCGCAACGCTCGCGCTGGCTCAAGGGCTATATGCAGACCCTGATCGTCTGGACCAAAAGCCGCAGCCGTTTAAGCCTCGCCAATCAAGCCTCTCTATGGCTCACCCTTGGGGTTTCAGTCCTGTCCGCTCTCATCCATGGACCCATTGCCCTGCTGCTGCTGGTCCAGTCCATCCTTGCCGTCTGCGGCTGGGGACCGTTCATTTCCTCAACGGGCCTCGTGCTTGTTGCGACGGCTTGGACCTCGGCAGCCCTATCAATGTCGGTCGGTGCCAAGCGCGCGGGGATCGATCTGCAGGCCAAGGATCTGGCCTTAGCGGTCGCCTACTGGCCTCTAGCCACCCTCGCGGCCGCCCGCGCCTTCTATCAGTTGCTGTTCAAGCCCTACTACTGGGACAAGACCCCACACAAACCAGAACCTTTACGAACCGCCCCCTGAGCGCGTATCCAACGGCATGAACGCTTCATCGCCCAAGGCCGCCCCGGCCATCGCCACTACGCCTCTGGTCATGCGCACCACCGCATGGAAGGACTATGCCCTGCTCGACAGCGGCAACGGTCGCAAGCTGGAACGCTATGGCCGCTATCGGGTCGTGCGGCCAGAGCCCCAGTGCCTTTGGTCACCAAGACTGTCTGAGGCCGTCTGGACTAAGGCTGACGCCGTGTTCGATCCTACCGACGAGGATGAGGCTGGTCGCTGGCGCTTTTCTGGCCCGACGGTCGAGACCTGGCCGCTCAGTTGGGGCGATGTGAAGTTCCACGGGCGCTTCACCGCCTTTCGTCACCTCGCCTTTTTCCCAGAGCAGGCCGCCAACTGGGCCTATCTCAATGACCGGGTCCGTGCCCGCGTCGCCAAGGGCGGCGAGGCCCCCAAGATCCTGAACCTGTTTGGCTATACCGGCGTTGCCAGTCTGGTCTGCGCCGCCGCCGGGGCCAGCGTTACCCATGTCGACGCTTCGAAAAAGGCCATTGGCTGGGCACGCGACAATGCCACGCTCTCGGACCTGACCGACCGTCCCATCCGATGGATCTGCGAAGATGCGCGCAAATATGTTCAGCGCGAAGTTCGGCGCGGTACCCGCTATGACGGGATCATCCTTGATCCACCCAAATATGGCCGGGGGCCGACCGGCGAAGTGTGGCGCCTTTTTGAGGACTTGCCTGAACTTCTCAAGCTATGCACCGAACTTCTTTCAGATAATGCTGATTTTCTGATCCTGAATGCCTATGCCGAACGGATCAGTGGCCTGTCCCTAGCGGGACTGATGGCAGACAATATGGCCGGTCGCGGCGGTGACATCGATTGGGGCGAATTGGCCCTGATGGAGGATCAAAGCCAGCGCGGCGTGGGCCTATCCTTCTTTTCTCGCTGGAGCGATGGTGCCCAATGACCAGCCGCACCATCACCTCCCTGACCAATCCCACGGTCAAGGCTGTTCGCGGCCTACATCTGCGCAAGGAACGTGAGGACAGCGGCCTGTTCCTTGCCGAGGGCTTGAAGATCATTACTGAGGCGGTGGATCTGGGCCATGCTCCCAAGATCTTGCTCCATGGCGCGGAGGCTGCGGGCCATCCCGTGTTCCGGCGCGCTGCGGCTGCCGCTCGGGCTGCGGGTGGTGAGGTGATCGAGGTCAATCGCGACATCCTCGAAAAGGTCTCCCGGCGCGACAATCCCCAAGCCGTAGTTGGCGTTTTTGAACAGGTCTACACCCGCCTCACTGATATTCAGCCCTACGAGGCCGCCTGCTGGGTTGGACTGCAGGCCGTGCGCGATCCGGGCAATCTGGGAACCATCGTGCGCACCGCTGATGCGGCAGGCTGCGGCGGGGTGATCTTGGTCGGGGACTGTACCGATCCCTATTCGGTCGAGGCCGTCCGCGCGACCATGGGCTCGATCTTTGCCGTCAAGATCGCCAAGGCCACGATTGAAGAATTCATAGACTGGCGCAAGGATTGGCCAGGCTCGGTCGTTGGCACATTGCTGAGCGCCACCCATGACTATCGGGCTGCACCCTATCAAAGGCCAACCCTGATCCTGATGGGCAACGAACAGGCAGGCCTTCCGCCTGAGTTGGAGGCCGTCTGCGACGTCGCGGTGAAAATCCCCATGCGTGGACGGGCTGACAGCCTGAACCTCTCGGTGGCCACGGGGATAATGATCTACGCTGCGACGGAGTGACACCCCCATCCTTCGACAGGCTCAGGATGAGGAAAACTGCACCAAAGCCCCCAAATCCCGTGCTCCCGGCGCAGGCGGGGACCCAGAAGCGTCCAGACCGAACCGCTCGTTGCCCTCATCTGGTTCACCGCCTTCGCGGGGAAAACGGTGGAGAGGGAGCGCTTCCTCACGTGCCTCTCGGTTTGGCCCTCGTCATTGGCGCGGCATTGGCGGGGTCTTCGGGCCAAGCGTGGCGCAGATAGCGGCCTCTCATTTCGGAGCGCACCTCTTTCCAAGATCCGCCCCAAAAGCCGGGCAAGTCTTGGGTCACCTGGATGGGACGATGGGCCGGGGACAAGAGCGCCAAGGTCAGCGGTACCCTTCCCTCAGCCAACATCGGATGAACACTGAGACCAAAGAGCTCCTGCACCCGCACCTGCGCCCTTGGCCCACCCTCAGCCCCATAGTCGATGGTCATGCGCGTACCTGTCGGAGCAACACAATGTGTCGGAGCCAATAGATCGAGCCTGCGCTGCTGATCCCACGGCACAAGGGTTTTGAGGGCAGCCTCAATCGCCACGTCACGAACCTCCGACAAGCCGCTGCGCCCAGCCAGCAAGGGCTCTAACCAGTCCTCGAGCTGTAAAAGTAGCGCCTCGTCGGACATATCGGGCCAAATATCTCCGTCCAGACCGCGAAGGAACGCCACGCGGGCCCTAAGCCCCGTCGCAGCCTCGCCCCAGCCTAGTCCCGCCAAGCCCTCCTCCCGCACCTGAGCCAGCAAGGCCTTAGCAATCATGGCCGGTTCAGGCCGGTCGATGGCGCGCTCTTCCAGCACGATCTTGCCAAGCCGCTTTAGACGCACCGCCTTCAAACGCCCCTGCGGATTGGGCCGCAGACGCTCTTCGGTCACGATCTGATCGGCAAAGGCGGCCATGACCCGGGCCTGATCCAGCGGAGCGGCCAGCAAGATCCGGTCCTTGGCCTCACCACTGCCCAGTTCACCGATGGCCAGCCAAGTCTCCCGCGCCAGACTGTCGGTGGGATCAAGATAGGCCCCCCGGCCACTGACCAACTGATATTCCCCCGCCGGTCCGCGCGCCCGCGCCAGCCGCTCTGGAAAGGCCAAGGCCAAAAGCTGAGCCTCATCGAGCGGGTCTTGTCCGGGCCGAGATGCACCTGCCGCCTTGGCCCAGCGGGCCGCAAGGGTGCGTGCATCGCGGCCCCTCGGGGTGTCATCCCGTGTCGCCCGTTGGAGCCGAGAGGCCAGATCGGTGCTCGTCCCGCCAAGCCCGCGCTCGGTCAAGGTCGCGGCGATCTGAGCTGCCCGCAGGCCTGCTCCACTCTGCGTGCCCCTAAGCACCATATGGGCCAATCGCGGCGGTAAGGGCATGGCGGTTAGCGCCTCGCCATGAGTCGTCAAAGCCCCTTTTTCATCCAAAGCGCCAAGCCGCGACAGCAGACCGCGCGCCTCAGAAAGTGCCGCGGCTGGTGGACGATCCAGAAAGGCCAGATCATCGGTCGACTGCGCACCCCACCTCGCCAAATCCAGGGCCAGCCCCGACAGGTCACTGTCCAAGATCTCAGGCCGCGCAAAGGCGGGCAAGGATCGGGTTTCGGCCTCATCCCAGAGGCGATAGGCGACGCCCGGCTCGGTTCGCCCGGCTCGGCCTCGGCGTTGATCGGCCCCTGCCCGGCTGACGCGCACGGTCTCCAACCGGGTCAGGCCACTGGAGGGATCAAAACGCGGCACCCGCGACTGACCACAGTCTAGCACCATCCGCACGCCCTCAATGGTCAGGCTGGTCTCAGCGATGGAGGTGGCCAGTACCACCTTGCGCAGCCCGGGCGCAGCCGGGGCGATGGCCTGATCCTGCGCCTTTAACTCCAAGGCCCCATAGAGCGGCGCTATATCGACATTGGACGGCAGGCCCCCATCGAGCAGCATCCGCTCGACGCGGCGGATCTCGCCCTGCCCGGGCAAGAAGACCAGTAGACTTCCGGGTTGCTCGCCCAACACCTTGCGCACGGCCCGCGCCGCCTGCTCTTCGAGCCGCCGGGCAGGATCGCGGCCCAGATAGATCGTCTCGACGGGAAATTGTCGGCCTTGGCTTTCGATCACCGGAGCGTCGCCCAAGAGGCTGGACACCCTCGCCCCGTCCAAGGTCGCGGACATGACCAGAAGCCTCAGATCATCGCGCAAAAGCAGTTGCGCATCGCGGGCGAGGGCCAAGCCCAAGTCCGCATCCAGACTGCGCTCGTGAAACTCATCGAACAGCACCGCACCGACGCCCTCGAGCCCGGGATCCTCAAGGATCATCCGGCTGAAGACGCCCTCAGTGACCACCTCGATGCGGGTCTTGGGGCCGATCTTGGATTGGAGCCGCACGCGCAGGCCGACCGTCTCGCCAACTGTCTGCCCCAAGGTTTGAGCCATTCGGGCCGCCGCCGCCCGCGCCGCCAGACGCCGGGGCTCGAGCATGATGATCTTGCCGCCCTTGAGCCACGGCTCATCCAAGAGCGCGAGCGGCACCCGGGTGGTCTTGCCTGCACCCGGCGCCGCCACCAGCACCGCGCAGGTCTGCACAGCAAGCGCAGTCTTGAGGTCAGGAATGATGGCTTCGATCGGTAGACTCATAGGCTAGGGCTTACCCCAACCGAGACCGATACGTCACCTCTGCTGGAAACATGGCCATAATGGAGACGAAATTGAACCAATAGGGCCTCAAAGCCACTAGACCTTGCGAATGGATTGCATCATCGCCATTGGCTGACTAACGTCGCGACAAGCAAATCACGCGAAGACCGGTTCGGTCGACGCGCTCAAGGGGGCTTCAACCTATGGCGGACGGCACCGCACCAAGCGGAAACAGACTGCTGATCAAGAAATCGATTGATCAGATTCAGCGCGAGGCCAAAGGGCACGCGCTTAAGCGCACACTTGGACCGGTTAATCTCGTCTTCCTTGGCATCGGCTGCATCATCGGCGCCGGTATCTATGTGATGACCGGAAATGCGGCGGCGAACTTTGCAGGACCAGCCGTATTGCTGTCCTTCGTTATTGCTGGCCTCGCCTGCGCCTTTGCAGGCCTATGCTATGCGGAGCTAGCCTCGACAATGCCCGTCGCCGGATCGGCCTATACCTATGCCTACACCACCTTGGGCGAAGTCTTCGCCTGGACCATGGGCTGGTTGCTGGTACTGGAATATGGCATCGCCGCAGCGACTGTGGCAGCCGGCTGGACCGGATATGCGACAAGCCTTCTCAAGGATTTGGGAATCATTATCCCACCGCAATATGCCAGTTCCTTCATTCAGTCGGTTGCGGGTCCAGACGGGGCCCTGAGCTTCGTCACCACCGGCAGCTTCAATCTGGTTGGCGCGTTCGGCATTTTGGTTGTCTCAGGCCTGTTGGTGCTCGGCGTTTCGGAGTCAGCCAACGTCAACAATGTCATCGTTCTGGTGAAGGTCGGCATCCTGCTACTGTTTATTGGCTTTGGCGTTTTTTACATCAACACCGCCAACTGGCACCCCTTCATCCCACCCAATAATGGCCATTTCGGCGGCTATGGGGTCAGCGGCGTCTTCCGAGCGGCCTCTGTGATCTTCTTCGCCTATGTCGGCTTTGAAGCCGTTTCGACCGCAGCAGCCGAAGCGATCAACCCACAAAGGGACGTGCCCATCGGCATCTTGGGTTCACTGGTCATCTGTACCCTGATCTATATGGCCGTGGCCGCGGTGCTGACCGGCGTGGTGCCCTATGCCAAGCTCGGCGTGCCAGAACCCATCGCCGTGGCCGTGGACGCTATGAACCTTCCTTGGTTCGCAAAACTGATCAAGATCGGTGCCATTGCTGGCCTATCATCGGTGATGTTGATCCTCACCTATGGCCAAACGCGCGTCTTCTTCGCCATGGCCCGAGACGGCTTGCTGCCTAAGATGTTCGCCACCTTGCATGCTAAGTACCGTACGCCTTGGATTGGCACGCTACTTTTGGGCGGCGCCATCGCGACCGCTGCCGCCATCCTGCCCATCAGCATCTTGGGCGATCTGGTGAGCCTGGGTACCGCCACGGCCTTTGGCATTGTCTGCCTCAGCGTCATGTATCTGCGCAGCACAAGACCCGATCTGGAGCGCCCCTTCCGCGTTCCGGGCGGCGGCGTTTGGATCAATGGCGCTTGGATTGGCTTGGTTCCCGTTCTGGGTATCATCTTCTGCCTCGTGATGGCGGCACCTCTGGTGATCGACATCATTATCAAGGCCCGTTCTGGCGATACGATCCCGGCCATCATCTTGAGCAGCTATGCGGCTGTTGGTGCCACGATCTATGCCCTCTATGGCTATCGCAATTCGCGCTTGGCTCAAGGGCTTGAAGTTCTCGACGTGGGTCCAGACACCCAGTAGTCGACGATCAAACCAACGATCCATGGGGCTCGCTGTCGAAAGATAGCGGGTCCTTTTGGTTTTTACGCCCTACCCCCTTTTGTTACGGACCAGAAAGTCCGATCATGGGGCTGTAACGAGACGAGGAGCGACCATCTTGGACGACGCAAGCCCTGCTGCCCCCCCTGCCATCGGTGCGGTCATCGCTCCGGTCACGCCCCTGCAGCAGAACTGCACCATCGTCTGGTGTAACAAGACCAAGAAGGCGGCGATCATTGATCCGGGCGGGGAGATGCCGCGCCTGCTCAAGGCGATAGCCGATCAAGGCCTGACGCTCGAAAAGATCTGGATCACCCATGGGCACCTCGACCATGCCGGAGCCGCAGCGGCGCTGCAGGCCGCAACGGGCGTACCCATCGAAGGTCCCCACCCCGACGACCAGTTCTGGATCGACGACATCCCTGAAAGCGGTGCCAAATATGGCCTCGTCGGTGCGCAAAGCTTCACCCCAGATCGCTGGCTCCATGATGGCGATGTCGTGACGCTCGGTGAAACCCAGTTCGAGGTTCTCCATTGCCCAGGCCATACCCCTGGCCATGTGGTGTTCTTCCACCGCGAGTCGCGCTTTGCTCAGGTCGGTGATGTGCTGTTCAAGGGCTCGATTGGCCGCTCGGACTTCCCGAAAGGCAATTACAACCAGCTAATCGAGTCGATCACGACCAAGCTCTGGCCTCTGGGCAATGATGTTCAGTTCGTTCCCGGCCACGGCCCCATGTCGACCTTCGGTGCCGAACGTAAAACCAACCCCTTTGTCGGTGATTTTGCAGTCTAATGACGATAGTGCCGCCGGATTCATGCCGGTAGGCCGTTAGAGACAGACGAGCCTTAGGCTTGGTGCCCATTTTTGTTCCTGTTTGGATTGCCTATGGCTTTGAACCCGATCGCCCAGCGCCTGCTGAAACTTCCCCGCCCGGTCCTGATCGGCCTAGCGGTTGTCAGTAGCCTGCTGCTGCTCATGGGCGGCTGTCAGTTGCTCAAGCCCAAGCCAAAGGTCGATCCTTTCCGGTTCGCAGCGATCGAGCGCGGCGATGTCACCAAGACCGTCTCGGCGTCGGGCAATGTTCAAGCCCTTGTGACCGTGCAGGTCGGCTCACAACTTTCTGGGCTGGTGTCGCAGGTTCTGGTCGACTTCAATAGTCCGGTCTCCAAGGGCGATGTCCTCGCCGTCATCGATGCCAAGACCTATGCCAGCCGCGTCAATCAAGGCACGGCGGACCTAGGGGCGGTAACCGCCGCTCTGGCCCAACAGCGCGCCGCCCTCGAACAGGCCAAGGCCCAGAACGAGGTCGATCAGGCCGCCTATCGCCGGACCAAGTCTCTCGCCGATCAGGGCTTTGCCTCGGGACAGGCACTGGATCAAGCGACAGCAGCGGTGAAACGCTCAGAGGCTGGCGTGGCGCTGGCCCGGGCTCAGATCGCGGCCCAAAGCGCGCGGGTCGAACAGTCCAAGGCTGGTCTCGAGGCCAGCCGCTATGATCTTGGCCGTACTCAAATTCTGTCGCCGATAGATGGCGTCGTCGTCGACCGCAAGATCGATCCCGGCCAGACCGTCGCAGCCAGCTTCCAAGCGCCCGTGCTGTTCCAGATCGCGCAGGACCTTTCCAAGCTTCAGGTCAAGATCATGGTTGATGAGGCCGACATTGGACAGGTGCGCGAAGGTCAAACCGTAAAGTTCACGGTCGACGCCTATCCCGATGAAACCTTCCAAGGCGCAGTCACGCAGGTGCGCAAGCAGCCGGAAACGCAGCAAAATGTCGTGGCCTATGCCGTCATTGCGCAAGCTGAAAATAAGGGCGGACGCCTGCTGCCCGGCATGACGGCCAATGCTGATGTGGTGATTGAAGAACGCCCCAATGTCTTGAAGGTGCCTGTGGCGGCCCTGCGCTTTAAGCCAGCGGATATGCAGACCCCGACCGTCGGCGGCGGCCCTCCCGGCGGCGGCGGTGGCCCAGGCGGTCCGAGCGCTGGCGGTGGCGGCCGGCCTCAAGCAGCAGGCGGTCCAGGTCCCCGTGCAGGCGGTGGTGCGCGCTTCTTAGAGATGCTCAACCTCACTGCCGATCAAAAGGCTAAGGCCAAGCCCATCTTCGAAGAGATGCGCGCCAAGATGATGACCGCGGGTGAAGACCCCAAGGCGCGCCGTGCCGCACGCGACGAGGCCTTTGCCAAGCTCACCCCCCTGCTCAAGCCAGACCAACGCGCCCGCCTGACCGTCCTGCAAAGCCAGTTCGGTGGTCGCGGCGGCCCTCAGCGCGGCAAGACCCCCGGCGTAGTTTGGATCCTCAAGGACAAGAAGCCTTGGCCTGTACCCGTTCGTGTGGGGGCCTCAGACGGCTCGTTCAGTGAGATCGAAGGCGAGATCAAGCCGGGCGATCAGGTGATCATTGGCGGTGGGCCTAAGCCCTTGCCAACCATGAGATCGCCCTTTGGCGGCGGGTCCTCCTCACGTCCGCGCACCTAGGCGCTCAGTCATGATCGCGTTTCGAGACCTCAAAAAGACCTACCAGATGGGGGATGAGACCGTCGCGGCTCTGGCTGGGGTATCGCTCAGCTTTCCGCGTGGGTCCTATCTGGCCATTACCGGGCCATCAGGCTCAGGCAAATCGACCCTGATGAACATCCTTGGCGGGCTGGACCGGCCCACCAGCGGTCAATATCTGTTCGAGGACGAGGATGTCAGCCATCTGGACGATGACGGGCTCGCCCATTTTCGCAATCAGCGGATCGGCTTTGTCTTCCAGTCGTTCCAACTTCTGCCCCGTTACAGCGCCCTGCAAAATGTTGAGCTGCCGATGGTCTATGCCGGTATCGAGGTGAAGGAGCGCCGCGAACGCGCCGCCGAAATGCTGGCCAAGGTTGGGCTCGCCGACCGCCGCCACCATCGCCCGACCCAGATGTCTGGAGGCCAGCAACAGCGCGTCGCCATCGCCCGCTCCCTCGCCAACAATCCCGACCTTCTGCTGGCGGACGAGCCCACCGGCGCGCTCGACAGTTCAACGGGCAAGGACGTCATGGCCCTGTTCGAGCAACTGAACAGCGAAGGTCTAACCGTCATCCTTGTCACCCACGACGCCAATGTCGCCGCGCGGGCCCGCCGCCGGGTCGGCTTTCGCGACGGCCTGATCGTTAGCGACGAAGGGGCCAAGTCATGAAGTCTAAGGACCTTCTGCGCTTTGCCGCCAGCGCCATCGCTGCCCACCCGATGCGCAGCGCCCTCACCTCTCTGGGCGTGGTCATTGGCGTCGCGGCCGTCGTGATGATGACGTCCATCGGTCTGGGCGCACAGCAGCGGGTGATGAGCGCCATCTCCGGGCTCGGCTCGAACCTGATCATTGTGTCGCCAGCGGCCTCGCGCTCGGGCTTTGCCGCTCAGGCCGCTGGATCGGACATCTCCATCACCGGCGCAGATGCTGAAGCCATCGCCAAACAGGTCGAGGGCGTCGCCGCCGTCGCGCCAACCGTCCGCGGACAGGCGCAACTGGCCGCCGAAGGCACCAACTGGAACAGCCGCATCGAAGGGGTCACGCCCGACTATCTGGTCGCCAGAGACCTGACCATCGGTCAGGGCCGCATGTTCGATGATCGTGAGGCCCGCCAAGGCCGCACCGTCGCCGTGATCGGCACCACGGTCGCGCGAGAACTGTTCGGGGATGCTGACCCTCTGGGCAAGCGCATCCGCGTCGGCTCCTCGCCCTTTCAGGTGGTCGGGGTCCTCACCTCCAAGGGTCAGAGCGGCTTTGGACAGGATCAGGACGATATTGTTCTGGGTCCCCTGCCCGCTGTCCGCTCTCGCGTTGTGGGCCGCCGGGTCAAGGGCGACACGGTCCAGACCATCTATATCAAGGCCGCCAGCGAGGATGATCTCAGCCGGGTGCAAGAGGACACCACCACCCTCTTGCGCGAACGTCACCGCATCCGCGAGGGCGAGGACGATGATTTCCAAGCCCAGAATATGGCCTCGATCCTTCAAGCTTCCCAAGCCGCCACCGCGACCTTCACCATACTGCTTGCAACCGTCGCCGCCGTATCGCTGGTGGTTGGCGGCGTCGGGATCATGAACATCATGCTGGTCGCCGTGACCGAGCGCACCCGTGAGATTGGTCTGCGCATGGCGGTTGGGGCCAAGCGGTCGGATATCC
>Ga0214919_10007803_pt1 | contig 14321 bp, 14 predicted proteins | sample LL1503_MetaG_FD_177994 | JGI IMG/M metagenome (GOLD analysis project Ga0214919, IMG submission 177994) | Freshwater microbial communities from Lake Lanier, Atlanta, Georgia, United States - LL-1503 | ecosystem: Environmental > Aquatic > Freshwater > Lake | place: USA: Georgia | collected...
CCGCCGTCAAGGTCGTCTTGCCGTGGTCCACGTGGCCAATCGTCCCCACGTTTACGTGCGGCTTGGTGCGTGCAAATTTTTCTTTTCCCATTTCAAAGTTCTCCAAAGAGCGGCGTCAGTGATTACGGTTTAATGTTTCCGGCTCTGCCTGTTTCCCAGCCGCACTGACACGGGGGAGGCCCTAGCCGAAGACAGGGTCCAAGGCGCCTTGGCGGCGGCGTGCCGCCAGGACGCCTTGAAAGACTCGCTTACTTGGCGCGCGCGGCCATGATGGCCTCAGACACGTTGCGCGGAGCTTCACTGTAGTGCTTGAACTCCATGGTGTAGGTCGCTCGGCCCTGGGACATCGAACGCAAGGTGGTCGAATAGCCGAACATCTCCGACAGCGGAACCTCGGCCTTGATCGCCTTGCCGCCACCGACCATGTCGTCCATGCCTTGGACCATGCCTCGGCGTGACGCGAGGTCACCCATCACGTTGCCGGCGTAGTCCTCGGGGGTCTCGACCTCGACCGCCATCATCGGCTCCAGAATGACCGGCCCCGCCTTGCGGCAGCCGTCCTTGAAGCCGAATATAGCGGCCATCTTGAACGCATTCTCGTTCGAGTCAACGTCGTGGTAGGAGCCGAAGTGCAGCGTGACCTTGACATCGACCACCGGGTAGCCCGCGAGGACGCCGGCGGTAAGCGCTTCGATCACGCCCTTTTCAACAGCAGGGATGTACTCGCGCGGAACCACTCCGCCCTTGATCGCATCGACGAACTCGAAGCCCTTGCCCGCCTCGTTGGGCTCGATCTTGAGAACAACATGGCCGTACTGTCCCTTGCCGCCCGACTGGCGCACGAACTTGCCTTCGGAATCCTCGACGGTCTTTCGGATCGTTTCACGGTAGGCCACCTGCGGCTTGCCCACATTGGCCTCTACGCCGAACTCGCGCTTCATGCGATCCACGATGATTTCCAGATGCAACTCGCCCATCCCGGCGATCAGGGTTTGGCCCGACTCTTCGTCGGTCTTGACCCGGAAAGAGGGGTCTTCCTGCGCCAGGCGCTGCAGGGCGATGCCCATCTTTTCCTGGTCGGCCTTGGTCTTGGGCTCCACAGCCTGCGTGATCACCGGCTCCGGGAAGATCATCCTCTCGAGCAAAACAATCGCCGACGGATCGCACAGGGTCTCGCCGGTGGTCACGTCCTTGAGGCCCACACAGGCGGCGATGTCGCCGGCGCGGATTTCACTGACCTCTTGCCGGTTGTTGGCGTGCATTTGCACGATCCGGCCGATCCGCTCCTTCTTGCCACGGATCGGGTTGTAAACGCTGTCGCCTTTTTGCAGCACGCCGGAGTAGACGCGCACAAAGGTCAACTGGCCTACGAACGGGTCGGTCATCAGTTTGAACGCCAGCGCCGAAAATTTCTCGCTGTCGTCGGCGCGGCGGGTAACCGGCGCCTCGTCCTCGTCCATTCCTTTGACGGGCGGTATATCCACCGGCGACGGCATGAATTCGATCACCGCGTCGAGCATGCGCTGCACGCCCTTGTTCTTGAAAGCAGTTCCGCACAGCATCGGCTGAATCTCGCTGGCGATGGTGCGCGTGCGGATCCCGAGCTTGATTTCGTCCTCGCTCAAGTCACCTTCCTCAAGGTACTTGTTCATGAACTCCTCGGTTGCCTCTGCAGCCGCTTCGACCATCTTCTCGCGCCACTCTTTGGCCAACGTCACCAGATCACTCGGGATTTCCCGGTACTCGAACAGCATGCCCTGGGACGCCTCGTCCCAGATGATCGCCTTCATCTTGATCAGGTCGATGACGCCGGTGAAGTTCTCTTCGGCACCGATCGGGATCACGATTGGAACCGGGTTTGCCTTGAGCCTGAGCTTCATCTGATCGTAGACCTTGAAGAAGTTGGCGCCGGTTCGGTCCATCTTGTTGACGAAGGCCAGTCGCGGCACCTTGTACTTGTTGGCCTGCCGCCAGACCGTCTCCGACTGCGGCTGAACGCCGCCGACCGCGCAATACACCATGCAGGCGCCGTCCAGAACCCGCATCGAACGCTCGACTTCAATCGTGAAGTCCACGTGGCCCGGGGTGTCAATGATGTTGATGCGATGTTCCAGCAAGGAGGTATCCATCCCGCGCCAGAAGCAGGTGGTCGCCGCGGAGGTGATCGTGATGCCGCGCTCCTGCTCCTGCTCCATCCAGTCCATCGTCGCGGCGCCGTCGTGGACTTCGCCGATCTTGTGGTTAACACCGGTATAAAAAAGAATACGCTCCGTCGTCGTGGTTTTCCCGGCGTCGATATGTGCCGAAATGCCGATGTTGCGATAGCGTTCGATAGGAGTAACGCGAGCCATGATCAATCCTTGGTTGCTCGATAATTTCAGATTGCCCGGCCACTCAGCCATGCCGATACAGTCGGCCAGGGTTCAGCAGCGGGCGCGCGGGCGGTCTTGGTCGGGGATCGAAGCCGCAACGCGTCTCCGACCAACTCCCGAATCCAACCGAGCGCAGTAAGCGCTCTTAGAAGCGGAAGTGCGAGAAAGCCTTGTTGGCCTCGGCCATCCGGTGCACTTCATCGCGCTTTTTCATGGCGCCGCCCCGGCCTTCTGTGGCCTCCATCAGTTCGTTAGCAAGGCGCATGGCCATGGACTTTTCCCCCCGCTTGCGGGCCGCCTCTTTGATCCACCGCATCGACAGCGCCAGACGCCGAACCGGCCGCACTTCGACCGGAACCTGGTAGTTGGCGCCGCCAACCCGCCGCGACTTCACTTCGACCATTGGCTTGACATTGTTGATGGCCATAGTGAATGCCTCAACCGGGTCCTTGCCGGGGTTCTTCTTCTCGATCTGCTCCAGCGCACCATAAATAATGCGCTCGGCGACCGCCTTCTTGCCACCTTCCATGATCACGTTCATGAACTTGGAAAGTTCGACGTTGCCGAATTTTGGATCCGGCAGGATTTCACGCTTGGGTACTTCGCGACGACGTGGCATATTTCACCTCATTTGCTTCAGTTGGCGGATCCTGCGACCCGCCTCGAGGGCCATTAAAGCCCTCACTTACTTGACCCACCTGGACGATTCCGGGCTTCGGGCCACTTGCCTGAAGATGCCTGCCCGGCAACTTCAGGAACCCTGCACAGGCAAGCCAAAGCCATCCTGCGCCATCACGAACCCCGAAGAGCCCGTCACATAAAAATCAATCAGGCCTTCTTCGGACGCTTGGCGCCGTACTTGGATCGGGACTGCTTGCGGTCTTTGACGCCCTGCAAGTCAAGCGAGCCGCGCACGATGTGATAACGCACACCCGGCAAGTCCTTGACTCGGCCACCGCGAACCAGCACCACCGAGTGTTCCTGCAAATTGTGCCCCTCGCCTCCGATATAAGAGATCACCTCGAATCCATTGGTGAGGCGAACCTTCGCGACCTTACGCAAGGCGGAATTGGGCTTCTTGGGTGTCGTCGTGTACACGCGGGTGCACACACCGCGGCGCTGCGGCGAGTTCTGCATGGCAGGGCTCTTTGACTTGATCGTCTCGACCTCGCGCCCCTGGCGCACTAGCTGGTTGATGGTTGGCACTGAAGCCTCCTAGTGGCTAAACCCCAAGCATCCAAATGGCTGGCGGTTTATTGATGTTTCTATCTGCGATAACCCATTCGGAATTTCCGAAAAGCCTTCTAGTATAACAGGGTCTTTCGCGTCGCGAAAGGCGTCTGCCGGCCGGGCCGCAGCCACTCTCCCGCTACCGGATCCACAGCCTTGTGGCGTCCCATAATCGGCCAAAAAATCCCGCCTGCGGCACGTCATCCAGCGCGATCAACGGCAGCTCTGTCAAGAGCTGCTCGCCTACTGTCACCTTGAGCGTCGCGACCAGTTGGCCCTTGCTGAAGGGCGCCACCATGGGATCAGGACGCGCAACCTGCGTCGTGATCTTGGCCGCCGATCCGGTTGGAGCGGCGACGATCAGCGGCTTGAACTGACCAATCTTCAGCGTCGCCTGCCTGCCCTTCCAGACAGCTGGCGTCGCGACCGGCTGGTTTTCGTCGAATAGCTTGACGGCCTCGTACGCTGTATAGCCCCAGTTCAACAACTTTTGCGACTCGTTGGCTCGCGCATTCTCATTGGCAGCACCCAGCACCACGGACAGCAACCGACGCGCACCTGCGGCGTCGGCCGAACCGGCGGTGGCCCCGGCCTTTCCGAGATTCGGAAAGTCGCGCTTGGCGGTTGCGATCATGCAATAGCCCGCAGCGTCGGTAAATCCGGTTTTCAGCCCGTCCACCGTCGGGTCGCGGAACAGAAGCAGGTTTCGGTTGCTGTCGTTGGTCGCCGGGGTTCCCGGATAACGATATTTTTTGATCGCGTAATAGCCCATATATTCGGGGAAATCGCGCATCAACTGCGTCGCCAGCACGCTCAAGTCTCGGGCAGTGGTGCTGTGCCCGGCCTGGGTCAGGCCCTCCGGGTTCTGGTAAGCGGTGGACTTCATCGCCAGCGCCTTGGCCTGATCATTCATCAGCTGCACAAATCGTTCGACCGTGCCGCCAACGCCTTCGGCCAGCGCTACCGTCGCGTCGTTGCCCGACTGGACAATCATCCCCTTGATCAAGTCTTCAACCGGTACCTGCATCTTCGGATCAATGAACATGCGCGAGCCCTCCATCTTCCAGGCGCGCAGACTGACCGGCAGCGTCTGCCCCAGGCTGATCTTCTTGCTACGAAGGGCGTCAAACACCAAATACGCGCTCATCAATTTGGTCAGCGATGCCGGCTCAACCGGCAAGTCGATGTCCTTTGCCGCCAGGATCTGGTTGGCCGTTAGATCGACCAGCAAATAAGAGCGCGCCGCGACTTCAGGTGGCTGGGGCAGTTGGGCCTGAGCACAGGCGCTCCAGGCAAGGGCAAGGGCAAGAAGCAACTTTTTCATAGGAGGGAATTGTCTAAGCTCTGGTGGCGGTCGGTCGCGCCGGGGGCATCCAAAAGTGGTGGCGCCACGACGGTCCGCAGATTCACCGGCTCGCGTTCAGGTGGCGCACGACCAGTCTGCGGAGCAACGGCAATTGTCCGTGAAAGAAGTGCCCGCACCCCGGAACAACCGTGACCGGCAAGTTCTGCGGCCGCGCCCAGTCCAGCACATCCACCAAAGGAACGGTGTCGTCGCTTTCTCCGTGGATCACCAGCGTTCGTTCAAGCAAGTGCGCGGGCAAAAGCCCGACATCAAAGCGCTTCGCTGCCGTGCCAACCAGCACGGCCGTCTCGATCGGACGATCGCCCGCCAGCGCAGCCGCCGCGCGGCTGGCGACGAAGGAACCGAAGGAGAAGCCCGCCAGCGCAATCGGCCCGGCCTGCGCGCATTGCGCAATCAGGGCCAGCAGGTCTTCGAGTTCGCCACGACCTTCGTCATAAGTACCGGCACTTCGCCCGACGCCACGAAAATTGAATCGCCAGGCAGTCCAGCCGCATTGCACAAAGGCACGCGCCAATGTTTGTACAACCTTGTTGTCCATGTTTCCGCCAAACAGCGGGTGGGGATGGGCAATGATCGCGATGCCGCGGCCACCGGCGCCCGCGGCAGGCGAGTCGCACATCGCTTCGATATCCCCGGCGGGTCCGGAAATCGTTCGCTTTTGGGTGGATGGGTTCACAAAAGGGATGCTTCCGGGGGTCGATGGCGCTGCTCCGGATACGGTCGGCGCTTCGCGTGAGCCGCCTGAGGACTCAGCGGCCAAGATCAGGGGGAACCCGCAATCGCTCCACAACCTGTCCACGCTTGAGATGGGATTCGACTATTTCGTCGATATCGTCGTTGTCGACAAAGCTGTACCAGACTGCGTCCGGATAGACAACTGCCACCGGCCCCGCAGCGCAGCGGTCCAGGCAGCCCGCCTTGTTGACCCGGATTTGACCCGGTCCGGACAAACCGGCGCGCTTGACCTGCAGCTTGCAGTGCTCAAAGCCCGCCTGCGCATTCTGCAGGGCACAGCAAGCCTCGCCATTTTTGCGCCCGTTCAAGCAAAAGAAAATATGGCGCTCGTAATAGCTTGCGGGAGCGTCGGTACTGCTGACCTGATCCTGGTTCATGGGTGCATTTTAGTTTTCCCCGTCAACGTTCCAGGTCTGAGACAGCAGATAAGCCACGGCGGCGTACGGCCAAAGCCAACCGAGCCACTGTGCCAGACCGTTGAGCCGAATGAAACGGCCCTGCTCCCAGGTCTGCAGCGTCTGGGTGAAATAGGGGTCCGCCGGCGCTTGGTTCAACAGGCTGAGGTAAACCCCCATCGCCAGCAGCGCGATGGCAGCACTCATCCGCCGCGGCAGACCCAGCAAAGCGACGGCCAGCACGGGTACCGCAACAAGACCCTCGACCACAGGCACCTGCAACCAGTCCCACGCATGCTGGGGCCCGTAGCTCAGGGCGGCAGACAGGCCGCTGGCCGCCGTTCCGACGGCCAGAACCAACGACATCATCAGGGCGCGGCGCAAACGCGAGTGGACGATGCAAAAGGCGATCAAGCAGGGAATCAATGCGCCCAGCAGCACGCACAGAAACTCAGCCCCCGGCACCAGCGGCTGCAGTTCCACATCGCGCACCGGTAGCCAGTCCAGAAAAGGCGTGTGCGCAAACGCCAGCGCCAGAGCGCCTTCCATTCTCTCAAGAACCTGTCCCAGCCCCAACGGCACCGGCGCCGGAAACAGCAAGGCCAGGGGCCACAAAAAAAGCAGCGCCAATGCCCCGCGCGCATCGGCGACGAACCAGCGTGCGCGCAAGCTGCTCCAGCGCGCGACCGCTCCGAGTCGGGCCAGGCCCGCTGCAGCGGCGACGCCCATACCCGCCCCCACGGAGTTCATCAGGAAGTCCACATTGGACGGGACCCGCGTAGGAAGATAACTTTGCGTCGTCTCCATGACCAGCGAGAGCGTTGCGCAGGCCGCAAGCGCCACCAGCATGACATGCCGGCTACGGCCGCTGCGCCACAGTGCCAGCGCGACCAGCAGGCCCTGCAGGGCATAGGCGATCAAGTTGATGGCCAGATCGAAGCCGGTCCAGTATGTCGGCAGTGGCGCCCACAGGAAAGCCCAGGGTGCGATTCCCTGGTCGCGCCAGTCGCTAAACGGATAGAGGCTAGCGTAGACAATCACCCCGGTCCAGCTCAAGGCCAGAGGGACCGCAGATGTCCTTTGCATGGCCGTCTGCGTCAAAAGGGCTTGACGACCACCAGCGCTACCGCTGCCAGCATCAGCAGCACGGGGACTTCGTTGAACCATCGGTACCAGACATGGCTGCGGACCGGGCCGCCTTGCCTGAATCGGCGCAAGATGGCTGCGCAGGCATGTTGGTAGCCGACCGCCAGTACGACCACCGCCAATTTGGCGTGTAGCCAACCGTTACCCGGACTGCGACCGTAGCCGGGAATGTCCCAGTAAGCCAACCAGAGCCAGACACCCAAACCCAGCGCCGGCCAAGCCAGGAGGGCGGTGAATCGGTGGAGCTTGGCCGCCATGGTTAGCAGGCGATCGTGTTCAGCGGTCGACTCCGGCGGCACCATCGCCAGATTGACGAATATCCGCGGCAGATAAAACAGACCCGCGAACCAGCTTGCAACCAGCACGATATGAAAGGTCTTGACCCAGAGCATTGCGCCAGTTTAGGCGATGGTCCCCGGCGCGGCGGCGGGCAACGAGGCCGGTGGGCCAAAAAAACCCCAGCACGAGGGCTGGGGGTTAAGCCTATTTTGCTGTCACACATCAAGGCCCCGCTCAGGGAGGAAAAGCGGGGGGTGGCGAACCACCCGCGGGAAATTTACCAAAAATATCAATGCGACTCAATACCATTTTGGTGCATTTGTCGCTTTGAGGACAATTTGATCCACCGGCGACCCTCAAAATGGCCGCAACGTCCTAATCAACCGTGCGTCCCACCAAAAATTAAATCAGGCAGAATTTCAACATGATGACCCCAGCACCCTTTCCCTCAGGCCGACCGCGCCGGTTGCGGCGCGACAGCTTTACCCGCAACCTGGTTCGGGAGCACCAACTTGACGCGAGTGACCTGATTTACCCGGTTTTTGTAGTCGACGGAAAGCAGCAGCGCCAGTCGGTAGCCTCCATGCCCGGAGTAGACCGACTGAGCCTGGACCTGTTGCTCCCGGTCGCGCAGCAATGCGTGGACCTTGGCGTTCCGGTGATGGCCCTTTTCCCGGTCATCGACCCGGCGCTGAAGACGCCGGACGGCAGGGAGGCCCTGAACCCGGATGGGCTTGTTCCCCGGGTGGTGCGAGCGTTGAAGAAGGAGTTCCCCGAACTGGGCATCATGACCGATGTGGCACTCGACCCCTTCACCAGCCATGGCCAGGACGGACTCCTCGACCCGGATCCGCTGGCTAATGGCTACATCCTGAACGACGAAACGGTTGCGGTATTGGTGCAGCAAGCACTCACGCAGGCCCGGGCAGGCGTCGATATCGTCGCGCCAAGCGACATGATGGATGGCCGTATCGGCGCGATCCGCCAGGCGCTGGAATCTGACCATTTCATTCACACCCGAATCATGGCCTACAGCGCCAAGTATGCGAGCGCCTTTTACGGGCCTTTTCGCGACGCCGTAGGCTCGGCGGCTAACCTGGGGAAAAGCAACAAGCAGGTCTACCAGATGGACCCGGGCAACAGCGACGAGGCGCTGCGTGAGGTGGCGATGGACATTGCAGAGGGCGCCGACATGGTGATGGTGAAGCCGGGAATGCCCTACCTCGACGTCGTGCGCCGGGTTGCGGACGCGTTCCGGGTTCCGACCTTCGCCTACCAGGTGAGCGGCGAGTACGCCATGCTAAAAGCGGCAGCACAAAACGGCTGGTTAGACCATGACGCGGTCATGATGGAAAGCCTGCTGGCATTCAAGCGCGCCGGGGCCCGCGGCGTGCTGAGCTACTTTGCCCTCGACGCGGCGCGATTGCTGCGAAAGAAATAGTCGCTGCGGACGCCGGGTCGGCTCGCCATGCGGGCCTGGCTTGCGGCGCAGCCGCAAGCTTTTGCACTCATGCCAGGTGACTGGCGAAAAAGGCCAAGGTGCGCTGCAGCGCAAGTGCCGCAGCGGATGCGTCGTAGGAGCCGCGATGGTCGCAGTTGAAACCATGGTCGGCGGGATAGACCCGTACCTCGACCGCGGGTTGTGCGCGTTTGAACGCCTCAACGCTGTCGATCGTGATCCAATGGTCTTTTTCGCCAAAATGGCAGAGCACCGGGCAGGCGGGTTGGCGTGCCGCCTCGGCAGGTGCGGTTACCCCACCGCCGTAATAGGGAACGGCTGCGCTCAGACCGTTCAGGCTGCAGGCACTCCTCCAGGTCAACAGACCACCCCAGCAATAGCCAACCAGCCCGACCTTTCCGGCTTGCGCTGCATAGTCAATGGCGGCCTGAATATCGGCCATCGCGCCGGGTGCGGGCAAGGCCTCGACCGCCGCCTTGAGCGCAATGCCGGCTTCCATATCCGGCTTGTCATAACCCAGTTCCACGCCGCGTTTGACGCGGTGAAACGTCGCGGGTGCCACAGCCAGATAACCCTGTGCGCAATAACCGTCGGCCACGGCTCGAATATGCGCGTTAACGCCAAAAATTTCCTGCAGCACCACCACAGCGCCCTTGGGCTTGCCAACGGGGCGAGCCACATAGGCGGGGCAGACAAAACCGTCAGTGGCTTTCAATTCGATGGTTTCCGACATTTTTTGCTCCTCATTGTTGGGGTTGAAGTTGCGCAAGTTTGCGCTCGACAAAGTCCAGCCGGTCCTGTCCCCAGAACATTTCGCCCGCGACGCAATAGGTGGGTGCGCCAAATACGCCTGCCGCTATGGCTTCGCCGGTATGCGCCTCGTAGCGCTGTTGCGCTGCAGGCTCACGCGACTGCTCCAGTCGCACGGGATCCAGGCCCTGCTCGCTCAGCAATTGGGCCAACACCTGCGCGTCGGCGATATTGCGCTCCTCTTTCCAGACGGCGGCCAGCACGGCCCCGCTAAAGCGCAAAGCCGCGACAGCGCCGTCGGCCATGTCCACCGCGCCAATCAGCAGCGCTGCGGCGTCGGCGGAAACCGGAAAATACTTCGGCCTCAGTCGGATGGGCAGTCCCAGATGCTCGCCAAAACGCTGCAGCTCAACCAACCGGTACGCCTGCCGCTGGGCGGAACGCCGATGCAGCGGAAGGCCCCCCGAAATCGGGAACACCTTGCCCAAATCGATCGGCATGACACGCACCGACGATCGCGCAGCTTCGGCGATGGCCATGAAGCGCGCGTGGCCCAGATAGGTCCAGGGGCTCTGCGGCGCGAAGAAATAGTCGAGCGATTGGCTCAAAGCCTCTCCAGAAAGCTATGCGACGAGCATACCGCAAGCGGCGAACAGGACGAGCAACGGCCCCAGCGCCACTCAGGGCGCGGGTGGCCAGGAAAGTTCTGCGGCAAGCCGCGGTTTGCCGATCGGCGCAGCCGCCTGCCCTATCCTGACGGCAGCCATATCCTCGTCATTGGGGTACTGGCCTAACAGCCAGTAATCGAACACCCGCCGCGCGATGGGCGCGGCATGGGCCGCGCCAAAACCGGCATTCTCAACCACCACTGCAAGCGCAATCTTGGGGTCATCGGCCGGGGCAAAGGCGATGTACAGCGCGTGGTCGCGCTGATGCTCCTCCATCTTCGACGCGTTGTACTTTTCCTTGGCACCGACGCCAACCGCCTGCGCGGTTCCAGTCTTGCCGCCCGACGTATAAGCGGCGCCCGCAAACACCCGCGCCGAAGTCCCGTCCAGCGTCACGCTGACCATGGCGTTTCGCACAACGGCGAGATGCTCCGGCATGAATCCCAAGTCGATCGGCGCCGCCGCAGCGACCCGCGCCGTTCCCTGCATCAGTGCGCCCCGGGTAGCAATCACGATATGCGGCTTGTGCTTCACGCCTGCGTTGGCCAGCGTGGCGGTGGCCTGGGCCAGTTGCAGCATGGTGAATGTGTTGTAGCCCTGCCCAATTCCCAGCGAAATGGTTTCGCCCGCGTACCACTTCTTCTGCTCGGCCTTCTTGTAATAGGCGCGTTTCCACTCCTGGCTGGGCAGCACGCCACGCGTCTCACCCAGGATGTCGATACCGGTCAACTGGCCAAAGCCCAGCGGCTTCATGAAGTCGTGGATGGCGTCCACGCCCAGTTCGTTAGCCAACGAATAGAAGTAGACATTGCTCGACTTGGCGATCGCCGCGTGCATGTCGACCGGTCCTAGCCCGTGGTCGCCGTGGCTACGAAATTCGTGGCCGCCAAACATCCAGGAACCACTGTCGTTGATGATGGTCCCGGCCGCGCGCTTGCCGGTCTGCAGCGCGGCCATTGCCATGAAAGGTTTGTAGGTAGAACCAGGGGGATAGGTCCCGCGGAGCGCACGGTTGAGCAACGGCTTGTCGATCGACTCGTTAAGGGTCTTCCAGCTCGCGGCATCTATGCCGTCGACAAACAGGTTGGGGTCAAAAGTCGGCTTACTGACGAATGCGAGCACCTCGCCGGTCTTGGGGTCCAGTGCTACCAGCGCGCCCCGGCGTTCGCCGAACATATCCTCGATCAGCTTTTGAAGCTTGATGTCAATCGACAGCGTCACCGTGTCGCCCGGAGTCGACGGGCTGCTCGCCAACTTGCGCATCGCGCGGCCGCCCGCCGATGTCTCTACCGAATCGACCCCTGTGACGCCATGCAATTGCGCCTCGAAGCTCTGCTCGACGCCCAACTTTCCGATGTACTGGGTGCCACGGTAGTTGGCCTCGTCGTCCGAGCCGTCGATGATTTCCTGTTCGGCTGCATTGATGCGCCCGATATAGCCAACGACATGGCTTGCGAGCGCGCCAAAAGGATAGCTGCGGAAAAGTCGCGCCTTGATATCGACTCCGGGAAACCGGAAACTTTGGGCTGCGAAGCGCGCCAGTTCCTGTTCGCTTAACTTGGTCCGGACCGGAAGGGACTCGAAGCTCTTGGACTCTTCCATCAGCATTTTCAACCGGCGCCTGTCACGCGCCGATATGTCCAGCACCTGCGACAGTTCCGTCAACGTCTGCTCCAAGTCGGCAACTTTCGACGGCGTTATTTCCAAGGTGTAGGCCGAGTAGTTTGTCACCAGAACAACCCCGTTGCGATCCAGGATCAGACCCCGGTTGGGGACCACCGGCACGATTGCCGTGCGGTTGCTTTCGGCCTGCGCCAGCAGGTCGTCGTGGCGCACCACCTGCAATACGATCAAGCGCGCCGCGAGAAGGAAAAAGCACAACAGCACGACCACGCTGGCCACCAGCATACGCAGACGAAAGCGAGCCAGATCGACCTGAACATTGCGCAGTTCGGTCATAGCGGTCGGTCCGCATCAGGGTCGGGCGCTCTTCGTTGCGGCAATAGCAGCATGACACTGACCACCGGCCACAACAACGACTGGATTAACGGGGCCAAAAACATCGACGATCCCGGAAATGTGCCCCCGCCCATCAACTGCACGACCAGTTCGATCAATTGCGCACCGGCGAACAGGGGCAGCACCTGTGCGGCCTGCGACGGGACGCTGAACCACAGCAGTCGTCGATGAATGGTGATCGCCAGAAAACTCAGCGTCGCATAGGCCAGCGCGTGGGCTCCCAGCAGTCCGCCCCGATCGACGTCGACGCACAGGCCAAACACAAAAGCTGCGCCAATGCCAATGCGCAGAGGCTGGTGGACGGTCCAAAATACCAAGACCAACGCCAGCAGATCCGGCACCCAGGCAAGGCGGCCCCCGCCACCCATGCTCGCCGCCATGTTCAACAGCAGCGCCGCCAGCAGGCTGCCCCAAATAAAGAGCGGCTTGGCGGGCAACAGCAGTTGCTGGCCGTTGCGCATGATCATGCGAAATGCCCCCGGTCCGCCCAATTCATTTTTTATTAGTCCGCTTGCCGCTTGCCGGGGCTGGTTCGGCCAACGGGCGATCCGGGACCTGCTCCGATACCGGCTGCAAAATCATCACATGCACGGCGCCACCGACGAGTGCTACCGGTTCCAGGGCAATGCGGGCGAAGGCCGAGTCGACGCGACGGTCCACCCTTTGCACACGAGCCACCGGCAGTCCCGGCGGGTAGACCCCATCGACGCCGCTGGTGGCCAGCAGATCGCCCACCTGCACGTCCGAATTGGCCCCCATGAAGCGCAGTTCAAGCCCGCCGGTATAAGAGGCCGAGTCGCCATAAGCAACGCCACGGGCACCGGTACGGATGTTGAGCACCGGAGTGGCGTGGTCGCGATCGGTCACCAGCGTCACCTCGCTCAGTGCGGGATAGACCCGCGTCACCTGCCCCAGAACGCCCTGCTCGTCGATCACCGGGGACCCGGTGGCAATCCCGGCAATGAGTCCCTTGTCAACCACTACCTTACGGCTGAACGGATCTGCCGCGTCGTAGAGCACCTGGGCCACCTGGGCCGATGTGGTGACGCGCTCGCGCAACGCGAGCAGGCCGCGCAGGCGGGCGTTTTCCAGCAGCAGTTGCTCCACCTGATTGGCGCGCTGCGACTGCATACCCAGCTGCGCGCGCGCACGCGTCTCCGCGCTTTGCGAAGTCTGTAAGCCCTGCAAATATCCGATTGCGGCCCGAGACCAGCCGATGGGCTGCAAGACCAGCCACTGCGCCGGGTACAGCAGTCCGGCGACAGCGATGCGCAGCGGCTGGGCGATGTGCAGGCGTGTGTCGGCGACCATCAAAAAGACGGCCAGTGCGCTGCATACGATCAGTTTGGACAGCGCCGAAAGCCCTTGACGAAAAAAGGGCGGCGGGGTTCGGTCAAGCGTACCTAAGGGCATGTCGACGAATTGTCTCTTGTAGTCGTGGCCTGCGCTACTGCTCGCAAGCGCTCAGCTCATGGCGGCCACCCAAGTCAGCCCCCGCGCAGTGCACGAGGCCTAATCGGCCCGTTGCGCAGGCTGCGCCTATTCGCTGGTGAAGATCGAACCAAGCCGGTCCATGCGCTCGAGCGCGATACCGCAACCGCGCACCACGCAGGTCAGCGGGTCTTCTGCGACCAGCACCGGAAGACCGGTCTCTTCGGCCAACAGGCGGTCGAGGTCGCGCAGCAGGGCGCCGCCGCCGGTGAGCATCATGCCGCGGTCAGCAATGTCGGCGCCGAGTTCGGGGGGCGTCTGCTCCAGCGCGTTCTTGACCGCCGAGACAATGTTGTTCAGCGGGTCGGTCAATGCTTCCAGAATTTCGTTGGAGGAGATCGTGAAGCTGCGCGGAACGCCCTCGGACAGGTTACGGCCGCGGACCTCCATCTCCTTCACTTCGCTACCCGG
>Ga0214919_10007804_pt1 | contig 14320 bp, 13 predicted proteins | sample LL1503_MetaG_FD_177994 | JGI IMG/M metagenome (GOLD analysis project Ga0214919, IMG submission 177994) | Freshwater microbial communities from Lake Lanier, Atlanta, Georgia, United States - LL-1503 | ecosystem: Environmental > Aquatic > Freshwater > Lake | place: USA: Georgia | collected...
GGAATATCAGGAGTTCTCGTCGATGGACACGATCCGCGCGCTTGGTCTTCTGTATTAGCTCGTTTATTGCAAGAGCCACAGCGCCGAGTATTGCTTTCAATGGGAGCGGTTGAACATGCCTCTCACTTTGGATGGGATGCAACAGCTCGCGGAACTCTAGATATTTACGATCAGGTACTTAGTCAGTTACGCGATAAGCGCTCGATCTCTGGCCAATAAAAATGGCAGCACTTGATCCTCGAGCAGTCATTGAAGAATTTCTATATTCGCACGATCTCGATTTCGAAAAGAAAGATTCCAATACTTTTCTAGTCTCTCTTCCGGGTGAAAAGAAATTACAGACTCACTGCGCATTAGTTGTAGGTGATCACTCATTGAGTATCAATGCTTTTGTTATTCGAAAGCCTGATGAAAACGAGGCTGGTGTGCATGCCTGGTGCATGCAAAAGAATGCTTCTATGTACGGAATCGCTTTTGCAATCAATGAACTCGGAGACTTATATCTAGTTGGTCGACTTCCACTACCTGCAGTCACAGATCGCGAAATTGACCGTTTACTTGGAGCAGTTCTGCAGTATTCAGATTCCTCATTCAATCCATTACTTGAACTTGGTTTTGCCAATGCAATACGTCGTGAGTGGGCTTGGCGCGTTTCTCGAGGTGAATCATTGGCAAATTTGAAAGCATTTGAACATCTTGTCTAGAGATAACTAGAATTGCCTCATGAATAGAACTCTTATCCTGCTTCGCCATGGCGAAAGTGAATGGAATGCCAAGAATCTCTTTACTGGATGGGTCGATGTTCGCCTTTCAGAAAAAGGAGAAGCAGAAGCAAAGCGCGGCGGAGAGCTATTGAAAGAGCGCGGATTATTGCCAGATGTTGTTCATACAGCACTATTGCGCCGTGCAATTCACACGTCGCAATTAGCACTCGATGTTGCAGATCGTCATTGGATTCCAGTGCATCGCACATGGCGTTTGAATGAGCGCCACTACGGCGCACTTCAAGGCAAAGATAAGAAAGAGACTTTGGCTCAGTATGGCGAAGAACAATTTGCTCTATGGCGCCGCTCTTTCGATGTTCCACCACCACCTATTGATGATGCTGATAAGTATTCACAGAGTGCAGATCCCCGTTATGCAGATTTGGGTTCACTCATGCCTAAGACAGAGTGCCTCAAAGATGTTGTGGAGCGCATAGTTCCATACCTCACAAAAGAAATTGCTGTAGATATGAATGCAGGAAAAACCGTTTTAGTAACTGCTCACGGTAATTCGATTCGCGCGATTGTAAAACACATTGATTGCATATCGGATGAGGATATTGCTGGGGTAAATATCCCAACAGGTATCCCATTGCTATATGAATTTGATGATGACTTTGAACCAATCAAAAAAGGTGGAGAGTACTTAGATCCTGCTGCAGCGAAAGAAGCTATTGCCGCTGTTGCAAATCAGGGTAAAAAGTAAAACTTACGCTTGATCGCTTGCGTATTCGCCAGTTACAAGGAAGTACACACGACGGGCAACGCTTACTGCATGGTCTGCGCAGCGCTCGTAATAGCGACCAATGAGTGTCATATCAATTGCAGTTTCAATTCCATGCGACCATGAATCATCAAGCAAAGTCATAAATAGTTTGCGGTGCAAGCGATCCATCTCGTCATCATCTTTTTCCAATTGAAGTGCAACAGTAATATCCTGAGATTGAATCACGCTACTTGTCTTTGCAATAATGAGTTTTACAACACTGCCCATCTCTTGGATTGTCAGGATGAGTTCTGGCGGAACAGCAGTGGATGGATAACGCATGCGGGCAACCTTTGCAATGTGGTCGGCAAGGTCTCCCATGCGTTCTAGGTCGGCGCTCATGCGGATAGATGTCACGAGTATTCGAAGATCACCAGCAACAGGTTGCTGACGCGCCATGATTCCAAGGATGCGATTATCGAGATCGTGGTGCAGGGCATCAATTTTTGAATCATCAGAAATTACTTCTTCAGCTACTTTCAAATCTGCAGTGAGTAGCGCCGTTGTTGCGCGCTCCATTGCATGACCAACAAGAGCGGACATCTCGACGAGGGTTACTCGGACGGCATCTAGGTCGTCATGAAAGGCATCGCGCATGTGGGCAAACCTATAACGGAATCAGGGCTAGCAAGGGTTTCAAAGTGAACGAGTCTTGAATAGCACCTTAAGAATTGGGTTTTAAAGGGGTAAATCGAAGGGTGAAGCCATGAGCACTTCAATACTTCTCTACGATGGTGCCATGTTCAAACGCCGACGGGCCCCTAAGAGCGAAGTACAACTCTGGGAGATTCCTGAAGGAACATTAGATTTATTAGAGATTCTAGATGCTGAATATTTATTGTTAGCACCTGGTGAAGTTGTATTGAATTCTTCCCGCGGAACAAGTGCCTTAGGACTTGTCAGGGATTCGCGCGTCACATCAGAATCAATTAAAAATTTAGTTCGCGCTGTCAGGCGTTCAAATATTTTCCAAGAGGCAACGGTTGAGCTTCCGCGCGGTCCAGTTGGTGAAGGCACACATGACTTGTTAGTTCGCGTTTCACCCTTTGGAAATAAAGGCTTAGTAATTGTTTTAATTTTTGATGACAGCGAATTTAGACGCCTAGATTCGATTCGCCGAGATTTCGTTGCCAATATTTCACATGAGCTAAAAACTCCCATTGGAGCACTCTCTATTCTGAGTGAAGCAGTACTGGGTGCAAGTGATGACCCAGAAGCAGTCGTTCGCTTTGCTGGACGCATGCAAGTAGAGGCAAAGCGTTTATCTGATCTAGTTCAAGAAATTATCAACTTATCCAGATTGCAAGATGATGATCCACTCGTTGATGCAAAAGTAATTCCAATAGCCGATCTCATTCGCCAAGCGATAGATGAATCAAAACTGACCGCTGAATCTAGAAAAATCAGCGTTGCCTTTGATTGCAAGAGTGAAAGTTCTGTCTTAGGTGATCGTGGCCAACTAGAGATGGCGATTAGTAATTTAGTTGAGAACGCCATCAATTACAGTCCTGATGGAACTCAAGTTGCTGTAACGCTTTCAAAAGAAAAAGGACTTGTAGAAATTTCTGTTAAGGATCAAGGCATTGGTATTCCAGAAAAGGATTTAGAGAGAATTTTCGAGCGTTTTTATCGTGTTGATCCAGCGCGTTCACGCGCAACAGGTGGTACAGGTCTCGGTCTTTCAATTGTAAAACATGTTGCAACTAATCACGGCGGCGATATTTCCGTATGGAGTGCTGAAAGTGCTGGAAGTACTTTCACTTTACGTTTACCCGAGTATGTAGATTCAATCAAAAGCCTGGAGGCCATGTAATGACACGTATCCTTGTAGTAGAAGATGAAGATTCATTTTCTGATGCACTCAGTTATTTACTTGGTCGCGAAGGATTTGAAGTTGGCGTTGCAGACACAGGTCCTAAAGCAATTGAAGAGTTTGATCGCAATGGTGCAGATTTAGTTTTGCTCGACCTTATGTTGCCTGGACTTTCTGGTACAGAAGTTTGTCGTCAATTACGCCAGCGTTCAAATATTCCAATAATCATGCTCACAGCCAAAGACTCAGAGGTCGATAAAGTTGTTGGGCTAGAACTCGGCGCAGATGATTATGTAACTAAGCCATATTCTTCCCGCGAATTAGTTGCTCGTATTCGCGCTGTGCTTCGTCGCAACGGTTCTTTGGCTGAAGGCGATGTCGATGGCCCTATCTTAGCTGCTGGACCTGTTCGCATGGATGTTGATCGCCATATGGTTTCCGTGGGCACGACGACAGTTCAACTTCCGCTAAAAGAATTTGAATTACTCGAATTCCTAATGCGAAATTCTGGACGCGTGCTCACACGTATTCAATTGATTGATCGTGTATGGGGTAGCGATTACGTTGGCGATACAAAGACTCTCGATGTTCATATCAAGCGTTTGCGTGCCAAGATTGAAGAAGATCCTGCTAATCCGGTATTTATCCAGACCGTTCGCGGTCTTGGCTACAAGATGGAAGCGTGAACTAAGCAGTAATTCCTGCATATGTGTCGCGTTGATCGCGCACAATGGCATTGATCTTTACTAAGCCAGCCTTTGCAAAGAAAAGTGAAACAACAGTTTCATTACCAGCTGCAACATTCATTCCAGGAATAGTGGCTTTTGCATTTGCTGATGCACCTTCGAATTGAATAACAGAATTCTTACTCATTATGGATTCGCCCGAATAAAGCGCATTTATTCCATTGACAGAGATTCCAAGCAGCGCATCTTCTTGATCTGCGCTATTGATAATACTTCCAACTAAAACACCCGTACCGCTGCCATCGCTGAGTTCTACAAGTAAAAGATTGCGAACTTTGATGTTACTTCCATCTTTAGTTACTGCTGTCTCTGCGCCATCTGTTACACGCACAATTCCACGACTTGCAGCATCTGGTCCTGCGCCACAACCAGTTAGCGAGATTGCTAAAACAAGTGATGTTGCAATCATTAGAGTGTTACGTAGTCGCATTGATTACTCCTTGTACCTAAAAAAACGTAAAGAATGAATTTGTCAAGTGCTTTTATATGCATATTCTCTCACGCATTTTTACCAATTTGGTACGCGTAAAGGGCTCTATATCGAGGTGACTGATGTCAGTAATGGCTGGTATTATTGTCCTTCTAGCGAAGGGCAACACATGTCATTTAAGGTCGGCGAAACCGTTGTTTATCCCCATCACGGAGCAGCACTCATTGAAGCTATTGAGACTCGTGTGATCAAAGGCGAAGAGAAGACCTACCTAGTTCTAAAAGTTGCTCAAGGAGATTTAACAGTTCGCGTTCCTGCAGAAAATGTTGACCTAGTTGGTGTTCGCGATGTTGTCGATAGCGCCGGACTTGATCGCGTATTCAATGTACTTCGCCAGCCATACACAGAAGAACCAACAAACTGGTCACGTCGTTACAAAGCAAATCTTGAAAAATTAGCATCAGGTGATGTCATCAAGGTCGCAGAAGTTGTACGCGATCTTTATCGTCGCGATCTCGATCGTGGATTATCAGCTGGTGAAAAGCGCATGCTCGCCAAGGCGAAGCAGATTCTTATCTCAGAGCTCGCACTTGCTGAGCGCACTGATGAAGAGAAGGCTGCAACGATCCTTGACGAGGTTCTAGCTTCCTAAGCACTATATGAAGTGCGCAGCAATCATTGCCGCTGCTGGCAGTGGTGAAAGATTTGGCGCACAGATTCCTAAAGCCCTTATTCAATTGGGCGATCGCACATTAATCGAGCACGCTATTGCTGCTCTCGCACCCGTTGCAACGCAAATTATTGTTACTGCGCCAGCAGGCTACCAAGAACAAATTCGCACACTCGTCGGTGAAGGTATTGATGTTGTAACTGGTGGAGCCACCCGCTCTGAAAGTGTTCGCAATGGTTTAGCCCTAGTTGCTTCGGATATCGACTACGTTTTAGTTCACGATGCAGCGCGTGCCTTAGCAACCACTCACTTAGTGCAAGAAGTACTTGCTCAACTAGAAAGCGGTGAGAAAGCTGTAATTCCTGGACTGCAACAAATAGATACAGTCAAAGTTGTCGATACTTCTGGATACGTTGTAGCCACGCCAGATCGCAAGGAACTTCGCCGAGTTCAAACTCCTCAAGGATTTTCTCGACAACTACTCCTTGATGCGCATGCATCACATAGCGATGCAACAGATGATGGCGCACTCGTTGAAAGCATGGGCGTAAAAGTCAAGATCATTCAGGGTGAAGAACGCGCTCTAAAAATTACAACCCCTGCCGATCTTGCAATTGCGCTTTCATATCTTGGTAGCGCTTCAGAATTTAGAAGTGGTGTCGGTGTTGATGCTCATACATTTGCACAAGGAAAACCACTCTGGCTTGCAGGAATTTTATGGCCTGATGAAATAGGAGTTGAAGGACATTCAGATGGGGATGTTGCAGCACATGCAATTTGCGACGCTCTCTTTGCAGCAAGTGGACTTGGTGATCTTGGCAGTAATTTCGGTGTGAATCGCCCTGAATATGCCGGTGCATCTGGTGCGCAATTACTCAAAGAAACTTTGGTAATGATTACAAAAGCTGGTTACACAATTTCACATGTATCGGTGCAGGTAATTACTAATCGACCAAAATTAGGATCACGCAGAATCGAAGCAATTGAAGCGTTATCGCAAGCGCTAGGCGGAGCATCTGTTTCATTACTTGCAACAACTACCGATGGAATGGGTCTCACAGGTGAAGGAAAAGGCATTGCAGCGATTGCATCGGCGTTGATTACCAAGAATACGGGACTACGCCCTTAGGCTTCGTGTGTTTCCATCAAGCAACTGGGCTATAAATAGAAATGGGTAACAATGGCAAGTAAAGCCAAAAAAAGGGCTCAACAACAAGTGAGAAAAAAAGAATCCTTTGTGGCTTTGATATTTATCTCAGTTCTATTAGGGATGCTCGCACTTCTTCAGAATAAGTACGGTCAATGGACCGATGTACGGGGCTTCTTCGGAATGCATTTTCGAGATGGTCTGCATCATTGGCCATATTCGGAACATACTATTGCTGGTACAACCGAAGTAATGCATGCCGTTGAGTATCCAGTTATTACGGGACTGGTCATGTGGTTAATAACCTTTTTGGTCCCAATGTCAGACCAAGTAATTTTTCATTATTACTGGGTCACTGCAGCCTTTCATATCGCACTACTCGCTTCGAGCGCATATCTAATCAAGACAATTGCTAATAAGAAAACCGCTTACTATTTTATATTTGCCCCAGCAGTGCTTTATTCTTTGTACCGCAATTGGGACATTTGGGCATTAGTTCCAATGCTTGGCGCAATTCTTCTTTTTGAACGTAAGAAATATACGCAAAGTGCATGGCTCTTATCTTTATCAATTGCCACCAAGTTTTTCCCTTTAGTCCTACTTCTACCTATTGCAATAATTCTTTTCCGTAAAAAACAGCTACCATTATTTTTCAAATATTCTCTAACAGTTCTTTTTTCTTGGATACTGATCAACCTTCCATTTGCTCTCATAGACTTCAAAGGCTGGGCTTATTTTTATGAATTTAGCTATAAACGTGGCTTGGGATCGGCTTCATTTTACGAGGTAGTATCAATTTTATTACCATCAATCACTTTTTCTTCTATCCATTTCTACATACTCAATATTGGAATCTTTGGCCTACTTATTCTGTTTCTTTTCAGATTACAGGAAATACCAACGCTTTCAGAAGTCTCCTTCTTCGTAATGTTTGCGTTCATGTTATTTACTAAGCAATATTCCATGCAGTACGTAATCTGGCTTGCTTCGCTAGCGGTCATATCTATGCATAATATTTTAGAAAAAAGCAAGTTATTAATGATTTACATTTACATTCTTTGGCAAACTTCCGAACTTATATTTCAGTATTCTCTCTTTCAAAAATTTCTGACAGATATCTATGCAAAAACAGAGACCCCAATGAAAATTTCGGTTTCGAATACAACATATGCCTCGACAGGTGCTATTCGCTACATTTTTGCCATCGTATTTGCCTCCCTCCTCGCAAAGTATCTATTTGATGCGAAGAAGGCAGAGACGAGCAAGTAAGGGTCGGCCGCCATTTTTAAGGATTCAACACACTCACGGTAGACTCATCACATGAGTTCGCTAATGCTGTATGACACGCTAACTCGCACCACAACACCATTTTCTCCAGTTGTCGCAGGCAAAGCCTCTATCTATGTATGTGGTGCAACTGTTCAGGCTGCTCCACATATTGGCCATGTTCGAAGCGGTGTGAACTTTGATATTTTGCGTCGTTGGCTAACAAAGAGCGGCTACGACGTAACTTTTATTCGCAACGTCACTGATATTGATGACAAGATTTTACATAAAGCCATACATGAGGAAATGCCTTGGTGGGCACTTGCCATGAAGTACGAGCGTGCATTTAGTAACGCGTATGCAGCGCTCAATGTCGCGCCACCCACATATGAGCCTCGCGCAACAGGGCACATCACTCAAATGATTGAACTCATGCAATTGCTTATTGAAAAAGGTGCTGCATATGCACCTGGTAATGGCGATGTTTATTTGGAAGTTCGCAAACTTTCTTCCTACCTCACTCTTTCGCGACAAAAGTTAGATGACCTTCAACCCGCTGCAGATGCTGATGAAGTCAATAAGAAAGATCCACGAGATTTCGCGCTATGGAAAGGTGCTAAACCAGGAGAGCCATCGTGGCCAACTCCTTGGGGTCCGGGGCGTCCTGGTTGGCATTTGGAATGTTCTGCAATGGCACATACTTACTTAGGTGAAACTTTTGATATTCATGGTGGCGGTTTAGATCTTGTATTCCCACATCACGAAAACGAGATTGCACAATCAGAATCTGCAGGTTATGGCTTTGCTCAGCGATGGATGCACAATGCCTGGGTAACTCAATCTGGTGAGAAGATGAGTAAGTCACTGGGAAATACATTACAAGTAGCTGAAATTCTCAAGCGAGTTCGCGGTATTGAATTGCGCTGGTATTTAGGAAGCGCTCACTACCGTTCCATGTTGGAATATTCAGAGGCAGCACTTGATGAATCCGCAATTGCATTTAGACGTATCGAAGCATTCCTACATCGCAGCGTTGAATTAGTTGGAGCGCTTCCAACGCCTGTGATTAGTTCCGCGTTTGCTGATGCGATGAATGATGATTTAGCAGTCCCAACAGCACTGGCATCTATTTCAGAAAGCCTGCGCACAGGAAATACTGCCGTGACTGATGGGAATAAGGCACTTATTGCGCAGAGTGCTAACGAAATTCGTGGTGCGTTAGAAGTACTCGGTTGCGACCCATGTGATGCAGCCTTTGCTCAATCTGCAGGAGCAGATCTAACAGAGGCTCTCGATGGTGTTATCCAATTAGCGCTAACTCAACGCGCAGCAGCACGTGAGCGAAAAGATTTTGCAGCATCAGATCAAATAAGAGATGGTTTATCTGCATTAGGAATAACGATTGAAGATACTGCTCAAGGGCCACGATGGTCGATCTCACGAAGTGAAGGCGAATAACAATGGCCGGTAATTCAAGTCGAAAAGGCGCAGTGCGCGGATCCAAAAAAGGTCCATCGGGTGGCACTGGAGGAAATAACAAACGTCGCTTAGAAGGTAAAGGTCCAACACCTAAAGCAGAGGATCGTCCATATCACGCAGCTGCAAAGCGCAAAAAAGCTGCAGAGAAAAAGGGCGACAAAGTTACGACAACTCGCAAAACTAGCGATGCCCGCCCTGCCACTACTCGATCAACTTCGCCGCGCGCTAGTGCCGCGCGCAGTAGTGGCGGACGCAGTGATCGCGGTAAAGGCGAAATTGTTTCAGGTCGCAACGCAGTACTTGAAGCACTTCGCGAAAATGTTCCAGCAACAGAATTATTAGTAGCGCGCAGTATCGATGTCGATGATCGCGTTGCTGAGTCATTGCAACTAGCACTTCATCATGGTCTGCCAATTCGTGAAAGTCATCGCGCAGAGATTGAAGGAATATCACCAAATAGCCAAGGAATTATTCTTGCTATCAAGCCATATCAATATTCGAGTTTTGAAGAGATTTCACAACGTGCAAAACATCCTGCACTTATCGTCGCACTCGATGGCGTAACGGATCCACGTAACCTCGGTGCAATCGTTCGTACTGCGGCAGCATTTGGGGCAGCAGGAGTTGTTATGACAGAGCGCCGAGCAGCAGGAATGACAGCATCTGCATGGAAGAGTTCAGCAGGAGCTGCGGCTCGCATGCCTATTGCTCAAGTAACTAACTTGGCTCGCACTATTGATGAAGCTAAGCAAAATGGCTTATTTGTTGTGGGCCTCGACGGGGAATCAGATATAAAAATCAATGAGATGAAGGTTGCTACAGAGCCACTCATGATTGTTGTTGGAAGTGAAGGAAAAGGACTGGCACGCCTCACACGTGAAAAGTGTGACCTTGTAATTTCAATTCCAATCAATGCCTCAACTGAATCACTCAATGCATCTATTGCTACAGCTATCACGCTCTTTTGGATTGACCAACAGCGCCAAAAGTAATCTATGGAGAAGTAATGATTTATGACCTTTTGATTGTATGCGGGGATTCCTTCAGTGAAGGAATGACTGATCAGATTATTAATGGGAAATATCGTGGTTGGGCTGATCGAGTTGCCGATGTTATGGCACAAGCTAATCCGAATTTTACATATGTAAATTTGGCTGTCCGAGGAAAGCTTGTTGCGCAAGTAATTGCTGATCAAGTCCCACAGGCAGAAAAGTTCATCACAGGCAAAAATACTTTAGTAACTTTTCATGCAGGGGCTAACGATGCGATACGCCCTAATTACAAACCAGAATTAGTTCTACCTTTGTATGCAGATGCAGTACGTAAATTAGCTGCAACAGGTGTCACGCTGATGTTGTTTACCGTTTTAGAGCGAACAGGTAATGCCGGTAAAGCAGCCGATTTATGGGCTGTACGCTTTCATGCTTTTAATGAAAACGTTCGCGCAGTCGCAAAGGAAGTTGGTGCAATCGTTGCCGATGCCAATGAAGAATCTTTCTTTAGCGACCGCCGCTTCTTAGCTTTTGATCGTTTGCACCTCAATCCAATGGGCCATGACCGTGTTGCTCAAGCTGTATTAGAAAAAATTGATTTGCCAAGTAATCCCAATTGGCGCCAACCATTGCCACCGGCTGGAAAAACCCCATGGATCAAAAGCAAAGCAATAAACGTTGCATGGTTTGTTACTTTTGCATTGCCATGGCTCTGGCGACGTGCGCGTGGAAAGTCATCTGGAGATGGGCGTTTGCCTAAGTATCCAGAGCCTATTTCGTGGCCCATAGCAAAAAACTAAGTAGCAAAACGCTAAGAAAGAGTTGTAACGCTCCATTGCCACGTGTGTGTACCTGTTGAGATCAAATACTTTTCTAAAGTATCTGGGCCGCAGGAAGCTGTACCAACGCCGCGATGCGCAGCATCAATATGGACGACAACATTTCCACATGGTTGCACCTCAACATCGTGGGTTGCATCAGCTAAATCAACAGCACGGTTTGGTGTAACCGATACTTGATATGGCTTAGCCAAATCAATTCGAATGCCAGCACCTGTTGGATCGCTTACTTCAAACCAGCGCACACCATTGTGTCCACCATTTTCTTGTGGTCGAACATATGGAATGTATTGATTTTCAATAGTTGAGTTCCAGCGATGTATGCGTCCAATTTTTCTATCTGGATAGCTCTCATGTGGTCCATTTCCAAACCAAGTAAGATCGGTGAGCCCACCACTGAGTTCGAAGTTAGTTCCAACACGGGCGACATCGTTGAGCTCCTTTGGAAGCACAACGCTTTCACTTACTGTGAAACCATTTTCGATTGGAGTAATGATTTGGGTATGTTTGATTGCAAATCCTGCACTTGTCTTCCATGTGCACTTGATAGTGACCTTATTGGCGCTTTCAGTAACAGTGCATTGATCGCGAGTGAGATCACGTAATCCCCAACGCTCCCATCGGGTAGAAATATGACCGATTCGGTCATTATCAGTTGGCGCTCTCCATAATGAAAGAACGGGTGCGACTAATCCAAAAGGAAGTTGAATTTCAGCATATTCATTTATCACGCCATCGAATTCATCCGATGGTTGCACAGCTGCTTTAGCTTTTGCACGCGATGTAAGAGAGATCTGACTCCAGCCAATTTCAGCCATAGTTGATGACCATGCAGTACTTGCCTTTGTATGAATTGTGAAAGTCACGAAGCCTTCGCCTTTACCTTCCACCTTCGCAAGATGAGCAGATTTGATTGTAAATGCGACCTTTTTGCGTGCTCCAACTGATGGAAGTTTTGCAACTCCACCATCTAGTACTAGGCCATCGCAAGTAATAGACCAATGAAATTCAAAGGCAGATAAGTCACTAAAGAATTGCTTATTAAAGATTTCAAAGCGACCAGTACTTGCACTCTTTGCAGTAATTACAGCAGGAGCTGCGAGTGCCTTCATTTCATGCATCGCTGGCTTTGCAGCGCGATCAGGAAATACCAATCCATCACAACAGAAATTTCCATCGTGCTTTGTCTCGCCAAAGTCTCCACCGTAGGCGGCGCGAGTACTTCCATCAGGCATTCTTTGATCTAGACCGTGATCCCAGAATTCCCAAATAAAACCACCTTGCATGCCAGGAGTCTTTTCAATGAACTCCCAATACTCTGCAAGAGTTCCATTGCTATTACCCATTGCATGCGAGTACTCACACATAATAAATGGACGATCTTGCTTTCCAGATTTTGCATATGCCATCACAGCACCGATTGCTGGATACATTGGACAAATAATGTCTGTTACGCCAACACCCTTTCGCCAATCACCATTGATTGCACCTTCATAATGCAATGGACGCGAAGGATCTATGGAGCGTGCATATTGCGCCGCTGCTCTGTGGTTAGCACCGATTCCTGATTCATTTCCAAGTGACCACAAAATAACGCTGGGATGGTGAATATCGCGTTGAACCATTCTGCCAACGCGCTCAACAAATGCACCTGTATAACGTGGGTCTTCACACATTGAGTCATAGAAAGCATGCGACTCAATATTTGCTTCATCGATTACATAAAAACCAAGTTCATCTGTGAGATCTAAGAATGCAGGATCATTTGGGTAATGTGATGTGCGCACAGCGTTGAAATTCCAACGCTTCATCTCTAATAAATCTTCACGCATATCATCGCGCGTTAGAACGCGACCAGTGTGGCGATTGAAGTCATGGCGATTGACGCCATAGATAGTGATTGCTTTGCCATTGACTAGTAGATCTTTTCCAACGACTCGAACATCGCGAAAACCAATCTTCTGGCTACCAATCTGCAGGATTGTGCCCTCTGGGGAAAGTAATTCAAAGGTCAATGTGTATAGATGTGGTGTTTCAGCAGACCAGAGGGCAACCTTTGGAATTCGACTCTCTAGCAATATTTTTCCAGGTACATCAGCTCGTACTTGAGCCAAAATTGCATCTGTTGCTTTAGAGACAGTGCCATCCCATGATTTACGCTTTTCAATTTCAGCGTGACGTGCTTTCTCCGATAATTCTGTCCATTTTGGCGCAACTTTCGTTACTAAAGTTTTTTCTAGATTAGCTGCACTAACTTTTGGAAGCTCCTCGATACGGGCACGAAGCGTGTATCCGTGTAAGTCATTGATTTCATTTGAAGAAATATGCGCTTCAATTTTCAAGGTTCCTGTTGAGTTATCTGACTCGAGCCCCGCAGTTGTATAAAGGCGATCAATAAATACGTTATTAGTTGCATAGAGTTTTACTGAACGTGAAATACCTCCATGCCACCAATGATCTTGATCTTCAATAAATGTTGCATCAGACCACTTAACAACAGTGATTCGAACTGTATTCTTTCCACGCTCTAAGAAAGGAGTGATATCAAATTCTGCTGCTAAGTGAGAATCTTTTGTTAGGCCAACTTCTCGACCATTAATATGAATCAGAGCGACAGATTCATAGCCACCTAAGTGCAATACAACTCGCTTGCCACTCCATGCAGAAGGAATTTCGAAATCGCGTTCATAAACTCCAGTTGGATTTTGCTCTGGAACATTAGGTGGTTGTTCCTCAAAAGGCATTTGGACATTTGTATAAATGGGTTTGTCAAAAAAGGTTTCGCTATGTGGTTGCATTGTCCAAAGCCCAGGAACTTGAATTTTGCTCCACTTTTTACGTGATGTATCTGTCGGACTATCTAGCAGTTGGAAGTGCCAAATGCCATCGAGTGAAATCTTCTCGAGATGTTCAATGTTGAGCATTGGTAAGCGATTAATTCCCGTTGTTTCAGGGCTGGTCCAATATCTAGAAATCACTCGGAACTCCTTCTTTTCGCGCGCCACCGTGATGGCAGGAGAGAAGTCTCTCAGCCCAAGCGCCTATCAAGCGAATTTCGGAAGGCTAGACCATGGGACGATTTGGTCCCTCGTTGCTCTCTGGCAACCTTGCGTTCATCTAACTAAGGGAGTCTTTCTCTATGGATTTTCTGACTGATCGAGAGATTAGCTGGCTCTCTTTCAATGAACGTGTGCTTGAAATGGCTGAAGATGAATCTCTTCCATTATTGGAAAGAGTTCGATTTCTCGCAATCTTCTCCTCGAACTTGGATGAATTTTTTATGGTTCGAGTTGCATCACTTCACCGCAAATTAGAAACTGGGGTAACTGCAAGAAATACCGCTGGTCACACTCCGCGCGAACTCATGAAAGAAATTTCTGCAAAGACAGAAGCGCTGATGAATAGACA
>Ga0214919_10007806_pt1 | contig 14319 bp, 13 predicted proteins | sample LL1503_MetaG_FD_177994 | JGI IMG/M metagenome (GOLD analysis project Ga0214919, IMG submission 177994) | Freshwater microbial communities from Lake Lanier, Atlanta, Georgia, United States - LL-1503 | ecosystem: Environmental > Aquatic > Freshwater > Lake | place: USA: Georgia | collected...
CGCCTGCGGCAACACCGCCACAAAGTTGTCGTACACGCGGTCCCAGGCCAGATGCGCTGCGCTGCTTGAGGCCGCACCGCGGATGTGTGCGATCGCCTGCGGATCCATTGCCAGGGTGCGTACTGCTTGCAGAAAGTCGGCGTCCTGGTCGCCGCGTACCAACACGCCGTTGACGCCGGTGTGGATCAACTCCAGGGCTGCCCCATACGCAAAAGCGATCACAGCGAGTCCGCTGGCCAAGGCCTCGGGCACCACGTTGCCGTAGGTTTCAGTCAGGCTGGTGAACAGAAACACATCGGCCGATGCATAGTGCGCCCCCAGGTCTTCGCCCCGGCGCATACCGGCAAACACGGCCTCTGGACAGGCGTCCTGAATCGCTTGGCGGGCCGGTCCGTCGCCGACGAAGACCAATTTCGCGCGGGGATGCTTCTGCTGCAGGGCGCGAAAGCCCGCCAAAACCAAGCCCACGTTTTTCTCTTTGGCGATGCGCCCCACGTGGAGTACCGCGAGATCGTCAGCCTCAAGGCCCCACGTTGCTCGCAGACTGTCTGATCGCCGCGCCGGATTGAACTGTTGCAGGTCCACACCGCGCGATACCACCCGCAGGTTCTGGTAGCCCCGGCGCTGCAAACTATCAGCCAGCGCAGCCGTCGGCACCATGGTGGCCATGGTACGGTTGTGCAATTTGCGCAAATAGCCTTCGATGGGGCGCTTGAGCAGGCCCAAGCCATAGTGGCTGGAATAGCTGTGGAAATTGGTGTGGAAAGAGCTGGTGACCGCGATATGCATTTTCCGGGCAGCAGCCACAGCAGACCAACCCAAAGGTCCTTCGGTCACCACATGGACGACGTCTGGCCGTTTTTCAGTCCAAAGCCGCACCAAGCGGTTTTTGGCCGGCAGGCCAAAGCGCAGTTCACCGTAATTGGGCAGAGCCGCGCCACGCGCCAAGACCTCTTCCATATCGTCCCGAATCAGGCCGCTTTCGCGTGCCTGGCGGGGCCGTACCACCTGCACCAAATGGCCGCGTGCGATCAGGCCTTGCACGATGCGCCCCAGCGTCATCGCCACCCCATTGACTTCCGGGGGAAAAGTTTCGGTCACAACGGCGATGCGAAGGCTAGGCGAGCGGCCCTCAAAAGATTCAATCAGGATGTCATCGTCCATGGTTGGCACAAGCGTATAAAAATACGGTGACGCCTTGGCGACTTTTTGGTGAATATTCAATGACTCCAGCGGTGGCTCCGGCCACTGTGCAGATCAGGCCCCGGGTGGCGCTTCATGGAGATGGCGGCGTTTGGCAAACCAAACCAGCGCCATGGCAGCGCTGAGGCTTGCGCCGAAACCGATCACCAGCGCCGCGACGCTGATGCCTGCGGCTGTGCCCGCCGCATACAAAATCAGCATCAGCAGCATCCCTGCGTTTTCATTGCAGCCCTGCACCGCCACCGACCGCCCCGCAGTCAACAAGGTACAACCCCGCAACTGCAGCAAGGCATTCATGGGCACCACAAAAAAGCCAGCCAATGCGCCCACGCATACCAGCAGCAAGGCAGCAGCGGGAACGGTGTCCACACACAGCATCAGCGGGATGGACAAGCCCAGCGCCACGCCCATCGGTAGCAGGCGCGCCGCATGCCGCATGGAAACCCAGCGGCTGGCCAACGCCGCGCCGGCCACGATGCCGACCGCGCTCATGCCTTGCAAATACGAAGCCTGACTCAAAGGCAGCGCCAGCGCCTCAGTGGCCCAGCGCAACACCACCAGCTGCAGGGTGGCACCGGCGCCCCAGAGCAAGGTTGTTACCGCCAGCGACAACCCGCCTAAAGCATCGTCCCAGAGCATGCGGTTTTCTTGCAGAAACGAACGCCATAAAGCAGCCAGTTGCCAAGGCCTGGGGGCATAGCGGGCACGGCTGTCGGCCAAGCCCAGGCTCAGCAGCGTGGCGCCGCCGTGCAGACCCAGCACGACCAAGACACCGGCTGTCAAACGCGAAGGCTCGTCTGCAGGACCTGGCATCCAACCCCAGTCCGCCAGATCGGGCATGGTCGGGCTGACCAGAAAACCACCTAGCACCACGCCGAAGACCACCGCGCTCACGGTCACCGCCTCGAAGTAGCCATTGGCGCGCACCAGGGCCGAACCGGGCACCAGTTCGGTGACCAATCCGTATTTGGCAGGCGCGTAAAAAGCCGCCCCCACACCGGCCAGGCCGATGGTCAAAACCGGATCCAGGCCGACCAGCATCAGCGCGATCGCGCAGCACTTGAAGGCGTTGGACGCCAGCATCACCCGCCCTTTTTGAAAGGCATCGGCTACCGGTCCGACGAAAGGCGCCAGCGCAACATAGAAGAAGGTGGCGCTGACTTTGAGTATGGGTATCAGCCAAGCTGCGCCATCCAGCTCGATCACGCGGGCGATGGCGACGATCAGAAAAGCGTTGTCGGCCAGCGTCGACAACAGCTGCACCACCAGCACACGGTAAAACGCGAGGCCCAACGGAGGGCTGCGGTTGGGCGAGTCAAGCATGCCCCGCTTGTACCAGCGGCGCGTGAAACGCGTATGTCACGCGCTTCGCAAGGCGCGGTGCGCCTGCCGCCTAAAGCATGTCGGGCGACTGCACGCTCACCACGGCCGTGTGCGGCCCGAACTCGCGCTCGCGCAAGCGCAGCCACCAGACTGCCCCCTTTTTCACAGCCAGTTCTTCAGCGCCTGTGCCCAGCAAGCGCGCCAGCGTCAAACCCAGGGTTGGCTGATGGCCCACGACCAGATGGCAGCCTTTTCCATGGGGCCACTGCACCTGGTTCAGCAAGGCGTCTACACCGGCGTCAGGCGCCACAGTGGGCACGATCTTGAACTTGCGTTGAAGCGGTACCACCGTCTGCTGCGTACGTAACGCAGGGCTCACCCAGACGCGTGCACCCTCGGGCAAATGCCGGTCCAGCCAGGCGGCCATGCGCGCCGCCTGGCGCTCACCCCGGGGCGTCAGGCCGCGCTCCAAGTCTTCCAGGTCGCCTTCGCGTTCCACCGCTTCCGCATGCCGCCATAAAACCAGGTCCACGGCTGCTCCTTGAATCAGGACAAAGCGCCGTAGCGCATCATCAAAGCATGCTGGGCGCTGTGGCCGTCCGCCGCTTGGCTCTCTGCTTGGCTCACTGGCAGGTAGCTGCCGTCGGATTGCATGTCCCAGGCATCCACACCATCGTGCAGGTAGGCGAGCAGGCATTCATCGATCAGGCGCTGGCGCAATGCAGGGTTGGTCACCGGCCAGCAAATTTCCACGCGCCGGACCATATTGCGGTTCATCCAGTCGGCGCTGGACAGGTACAACTCTTCGACCTGCCCCGTGCGAAAGTAAAAAACCCGGGAATGTTCCAGAAAACGTCCAATCACCGAGCGCACGCGGATGTTGTCGGTATGCCCCGCCAACTGCGCGGGCAGCATGCAGGCACCGCGCACCAACAAATCGATCTTGACACCATATTGACCGGCCCTGATCAGGCTGCGGATCAAGACCTCATCGGTCAGCGCGTTCATTTTCAAGACAATGCGCGCGCTCTTGCCCGCGCGTGCGCTGGTGCCCAGTGCGCCGATTTTTGCCAGCAGTTGGCTGTGCAAGAAAAAGGGAGCTACTAACATTTTCTGCATGCGCGGCAACTTGCTTTGGCTTGCCAGATGCAAGAACACCTGCTCGGCGTCCCGGGTGAGTTCGGGGTCGGCGGTGAAATGGCTGATGTCGGTGTACAAGCGCGCGGTGCGCGGGTTGTAGTTGCCGGTGGACAGGTGCAGGTAGCGCCGCATGGTGCGTCCTTCGCGGCGCGTGATCAGCAGCATCTTGGCGTGGGTTTTGAGCCCCACCACGCCGTAGACCACCTGGGCCCCGATGGACTCCAGCATCTCCGACCAGTTGATATTGGCTTCCTCGTCAAAGCGGGCCTTTAACTCGACAACGACCATCACCTCTTTGCCCCGGCGCACCGCCTCGCGCAGCAAATCCATCATCTGCGGATCGGACCCGGTGCGGTAAATCGTTTGCTTGATCGCCAGCACCTGCGGGTCGTGCACCGCCTCGCGCAAGAACTCCAACAGCAGGTCGAAGCGTTCAAAGGGTTGGTGGACCAACACATCGCCTTTTTGCAAACGGGACAACATGGATGCCGATCCATGCTGCCCGTGCAGCCGGTACGGCTGGTAGGCCGGGAAACACAAGCCAGGCCGTTCGGCCAAATCAATCAGCTGGCTCAGGCGCACCAGGTTGACAGGGCCATGGGCGTGGTACGCGGCACTGGCCGGCAAGTTGAATTGCCTGAGCAGGAATTCGCTCAGGGTCTTGGAGCATTCGGCTGACACCTCCAGGCGCACCGCCTGCCCGAAATTGCGGTGTACCAGCCCCTCGCGCAAAGCGGTACGCAAGTTGTCCACATCGTTTTCATCCACCGCCAGATCCGAATTGCGGGTCACCCGGAACTGTGAAAATTCCAGCATCTTGCGCCCAGGGAAGAGGGTCTCGATTTGCGCCCGGATCACGCTGGAGAGCAATACAAAGCCGCTGTAGTCACCCGTCAGTTTTTGCGGCAACCTGATCACCCGGGGCAGCGCACGGGGAACACGCACGATGGCAATTTCGTTCTCGCGCCCGAAGGCATCGTGCCCGCCCAGGCGGACAATGAAATTGAGTGACTTATTTGAGACTTGGGGGAAGGGATGCGACGGATCCAAACCAACGGGCACCAGCATAGGGCGTACCTGGCGTTCAAAATACTGCTGCACCCAGACCCGCTGCGCCGGTGCGCGCTCACCATGGGACAAAAGACGAATTCCCTGCGCGGTCAGGGCGGGTAGAAGTTGGTGGTTGTAGATGCGGTACTGGCGCTGCACCGTGTCATGTAAGAGCCCGGCGAGCTTCTCGAAACTCTCCTCGCTGAACGACCCGCTATGGTCATGCGCCTTGGCAGCACTCAGATGGAGCTCGGCGCGCACCTCGAAGAACTCATCCAGGTTGGACGAGACGATGCACAAGAACCGCAGCCGCTCCAAAAGCGGAACATCTTCGCGCTCCGCCCAAGACAAAACCCGCAGATTGAAGTCCAGCAAGCTCTGGTCACGGTCCAGCAGCGCCAAAGGCTTGGCTGGATCTGACTTGGCCGGGGGGTCATGGGGGTGCATAAGGAGGCTGGGAGGACTTTTACGCACCATGATAAAGCCAGACTCAAGCCCCGGCCGCTGCTAGCGGCCCCCTGGCCTATCCGGGTTATCGACTTGCAACCAGAGCACCGGCTTGGCCGGGGCCACGAAGTAGCTGGGGCACTGGTAGCGGGCAATGTCATGCGCGTGCAGCGGAAAACTGCCGCAATTGGACATGCGGCGCAAGAATGATCCGTAGATGCCGCACTGAAACTTGTCCTCGCCCACAGGCTCCAAAAAGGCGCAGCGCTTGTTCAGGCAGCAGTTGCCGCACTGCACGCATTCGCCCTCAATCGTGTCGGGCACTTGCTTGACCTGCAAAAAGACATCGCTGAGGTAGTGGCGCACCGGGCCTTCGCGCAGGGCGTCAAAGTGGACGTAGAATTTACCCACATAGTGGCGGTATTGCCGGACATAACGCAGATCGCGTAGCAAGATCCCCATGATGACCGGCATGGCCGGTACCAGCATACGAAAGCCAAAATTCATGACCCCGGCCAGTGCAACCGACAGGTGCGCACGCCACAACAGGCCGGGCTGGGGAAGGGTGAAGCCGCTTCGCACGCGCTTATCCCAACTGCGGCGCAAGCGCCACGCGTGACATGGTCTGGCTGAAGTGCGCCAAACCGGCGGTCGGCGCACCCGGCACCTTGGCCAAATCATCGTAGCGACGCAGACGCACCGCCTCTTGGCAGAAGGGCAGTGCCTCGAAGGCATGAAGCTGCGCGGCATCAAAAGCGCCGCCTTGCAAAACCAGGCTGTGCTTGGATGCGGGTGACAAAGCTTCCCAGTACGCCGCGTCGACCGCGCACAGGTAACGCTTGGCGTCCACATGCAGCTTGATAGGCTCCAGCACCGCGTCCGGGAACAGGCTGCGTAAAAACGGCAGGGCTACGTACTGGTGTAAATCGTCTTTTTCTGGCGCGGCGTGATCACCGGATTGCGCAGGTCTGTCTTCAGGTTTGTTCTGACCGATGATGTGGCCCAGGTCATGCAAGAGTGCGGCCACTACCGTGCTTTCGGTCTCCCCCGCCGTTTCGGCTAATTGGGCGCATTGCAGCGCGTGGTCGAGTTGGCTCACCGCCTCCTGGCCGTACCAGGTGGTGGCGCGGCTGCTTAGCAGCTGGACGATTTCAGGGATGTTTAAGGACATCTATTTTCCTCTCTGGATATACAGGTATTCAAAGCGCCCGCGCACCAATGATGGAGAAACGCAGGCGGGCACAGCCCCAGTCAATCAACGAGACCGTGCCCAAAATCAGCAAAATCACAAACGACATTTCCTGTAGCTCCAATGTGCGGATTTGCTCCGACAAAATCAAGCCAATACCGCCCGCGCCCACAATGCCGATGATGGAGGCGCTGCGGGTGTTGGACTCAAAGGCATACAGAACCTGGCTCAAGAGCACCGGCAGCATTTGCGGCAAGATGCCGAACCGAACCGCTGCCACGGACGAACCACCGGTTGAAAGAACACCCTCGACCGGCTTATCGTCGGCCGCCTCTATCGCTTCGGAAAACAGTTTGCCAAAGCTGCCCAGGTCTGACATGAACAAAGCCAGCACGCCGGCAAATGGCCCCAGGCCGACCACGTTGATCCAGATCAGCGCCCAGATCAGAATGTCCACGCCGCGCAAGGTATCAAAACTGCGCCGGGCGAAAAATTGCACGACCCGGCTGATGGTGGTGTTGCGTGCGGCCAGAAAGCCCAGCGGAAAGGCTGCGATGGCAGCCATGAGTGTGCCCAGCAACGCGATGGCCAGCGTCTCCAACATGGCATAGGTGTAGATGCCGGTGCGGTGCCAGCTGCCGGGATCCGGCGGAAACATGCGCAAGACCATGGAACCCAGCTCGCCCAGACCGCCGACGATGCGGCCGTAGGACATGTCCAGGCTGTGCACGCCAAAAGCAAAAATCACTACGGCCAGCAGTGCCAGTAGGAACGCAGGGATACGTCCCCGGTACACCGCTTGGAAATGCTGGGGATAGCGCGCGCGCAAGGCTTCTTGCGCCTTGGTGTGGACAGTGCTCATCCCGCGCGCTCCTGGCCCAACAAGCGGTGGCGTATGCGTTCCGTGACTGCGTCAATCAGCATCACCGTGGCGATGATCAACACCAGCAAAGCGCTCACGTCAGCGTAGTAGAACTTGCGTATCACCTCCAGCAGCGTTTGCCCAATGCCGCCCGCCCCCACAAAGCCCAGCACTGCAGCGCCGCGCACATTGATCTCAAAGCGCAACAAAGCGTAGCTGGCAAAGTTGGAAGCGACTTGCGGCAGCACCGCAAAGCGCACCTTGTGCAGCCAGTTTGCACCGGTGGCCAGCACGCCATCTACCGGCTTCATATCCACGTTCTCGACGACTTCGGCAAATAACTTACCCAAAGCGCCCGTGGTGTGAATGGCCAGCGCCAAAATTCCGGGCAGCGGCCCCAAGCTGAAGGCCACCACAAAAATCAGCGCAAAAACGATCTCGGGCACGGTGCGCGAAAACTCCAACAAGCGCCGTGTCGCGAACACCAGCCAGGTGTTGTGCGTCATGTTTTTGCTGGCCAGAAAGCACAACACCAGCGCAGCAAAGGCACCCAGCACGGTGCCCACATAGGCCATCAGCAATGTCTCGCCCATGAGGGCCAGCCATTTTTTCCAACCCCAAAACCACTCTAGGGGGTCGCTGATCACCCATTGCCCGTTCTCCAGGTGGCTGATACGGTGGAAGTAGCTGCTGAAGCTGCCAATGTTGTCAAAAAACTTGGCAGGCGATATCTCCGCTATATGTCCTGCGAACAGGACGGACACGCCCAACACCAGCAAACCCAGCCATATCTGGCGGCGCTTGGCCGCCACCGCTTGCGCGTAGGCGTGGCTTCTGGTGCTTGGCGAATTCACGCTTGCTTACTTCTTGCGCAATGCATCGACGAACTTGTTGAGCTCGACCACTGGCAAATAAGCTTCATGCGTCACGGGCTGGAAGGGATCGTTTTTGCCGCCCGACAATTTCTCGAAAGCGGCCTTGTCCTTCTTGGGTGCGTCAAAGAAAGCTTGTTCGATCTTCTTCTTCAAGTCTGCGGGCAGGCTGTCCAGATAAGCCACAGGCGAGTTCACGATTTGGTCAGACTTATAAATGATGCGGAAGTCCTCTTTTTTGACCATGCCTTTGTCGGCCATACGCACCAGTTCGGAGTCGTTGTCGTTGTTCCACAGGTTGGCCGCTACGTCAACCGTTCCCTGGTTCAGCGCCATCAGCGCGTTGGTGTGGCTGCCGCTGTAGACCACCTTGCCAAAAAATTCCTCGGGCTTGATGCCCATCTTGTCCATGGCAAAGCGCGGCACGTTGTTGCCCGAAGTCGAATTGGGGTCGACCAAGGCCAGGTTTTTGCCTTTGAGGTCTTCAATCTTTTGGTACGGAGAGTTGGCTTTGACAAACAGTACCGAGTAATAGCCTTTGACGCCGCCCTTGTTCACCTCGATGGCAAACGGCGTTGTCTTGACGCCGATCATGCGGGCACGGGCGTAGGACGCCGGACCGTAGTAGGCGATATGGATTTGCTCAGCACGCTGGCCTTCGATCACGGCGGCGTAGTCGCCGGCGATACGCAGCTTGACCGGAACACCGATCTCGCGCGACAGATAAGCCACAAAGTCACTGTAGCGCTCGGTGACAGCGGCGGCGTTTTCGTCAGGAATGCTGGCAAACACCAGCTCAGGATATTTGGCTTTCCAGTCTTGGGCCTGGGCGGAGGCCATCAGGGCGCTGGATGCGGCAAGTGCGAGGAGTACGCGGCGATTGAACATGAAAATTCCTTTTAAGAAGTTGGGGGGAAAGGAGAGAACGGGAACAGGGGAACCAAGGACCAATACGCCAATCAATGGGCCAGCGCCACCTTGGCAAAGGGCAGCACCACGCCGGTATCGCCGTCATGCGGCGTTGAGGTAGCCTGTACCCCAAGCGCCTCAATGCCATACAGCTCACTGACGAGGTCCTCGGTCAGCGCAGCGGGCACGCCGTCAAACACAATGCGACCGGCTGACATACCGACCAAGCGCTTGCAGTAGCTGCGGGCGATATCGAGCGAATGCAAATTGCACAACACGGTGATACCCAGATCCCGGTTGATCGCGGCCAGCGCATCCATGACCAACTGCGTGTTGCGCGGGTCCAGCGAGGCGATAGGTTCGTCAGCCAGGATGATTTTGGGTTGCTGCATCAGGGCGCGGCAGATGGCAACCCGCTGCTGCTGCCCTCCCGACAACTGGTCGCAACGCTGGGCGGCAAAGTCAGCCATGCCGAAGCGGTCCAGCGTTTCCAAGGCAGCCAGCTTGTCGGCATCGCTCCAGGCGGTCAACAGTGCCCGCCAGGTTGGCACCGAGGTCAGACGCCCCATCAGCACGTTGGTGAGAACATCCAAACGCCCGACCAGGTTGAACTGCTGAAAAACCATGGCGCAGTCGCGACGCCATTCGCGCAAGGCCCGCCCTTTGAGCGCAGAGACTACGGTGGAGTCGTATTGGACGCTGCCTTCTGTCGGCTCATTGAGACGGTTGATCAGGCGCAGCAGCGTGGACTTGCCTGCGCCCGAGCGGCCAATAATGCCGACGAATTCACCACCGCTAACCGTCAGCGACACACCATCTACCGCAAGGGTGTTGCCGAAGCGTTTGCTCAGGGCCTGGATAACAAGTGTGTTCATGGGCGTTGCGTGTGGCGCGCCTGCAAGGGCGCAGAAGCTCGGCCGAGCTTAGAAACGCTTCGTGTCAGTGGCTTGACTGAAAAGTGACAATTGCAAGACCATTGCCACTGAAGAGCCACTTAAGAATCAGGCAACCCGCACACCACCACGCCAGACTGCGCGCACCACGCCCTGCTGGCGTCCGTCGGCCAGCGTCACCATGCGCACCTGTATCAGATCCGCACGCAAGCCCTGGGCGATCTGGCCCCGGTCATGCAAACCGATGCAGGTTGCCGGATTGCGCGTCACCAGTGCCACCGCCTGGGGCAGGCTCAAACCGGCGGTCTCGGTGAGCCGCAGCGTGGCCGACAGCAAGCTGCCCGGCACGTAATCCGAAGACAAGATATCCATCAACCCAAGGCGTGCCAGCTCAATCGCCGACACATTGCCCGAATGGGAACCCCCGCGCACCACATTGGGCCCGCCCATGATGGTGACCATGCCGCGCGCGTGCGCGGCCTGTGCCGCAGCCACGGTCGTCGGGAATTCGCTCACGGTAGCGCCCTCGGCATGGGCCTCTTCCACATGCGCCACCGTCGTGTCGTCATGGCTAGCCAGGCTGATGCCATGGTCTTTGCAATAGCCGGTGAAATAGGCGCGATGCGGTTGCGCGTAGCGCACCTGGTCTTCGCGGGCCTGCGCAACGCGGGCCTCAAATTTCTCCCGGCTCCAGCCCTTTTTCCCGCTGAAATACACCCAGGCATGGTCTATGTTTTCCCACTGCCGCTGGCCCGGCGTGTGGTCCATCAGCGAAATCATGCGCACCAGCGGGTTGTCGATGAATGGCGCGAACAAGGTCTGGGTATTGGGCGCTGGCAGTTCGCAGCGCACATGCAGCAAATGCTCGGCGCGCAGCAGGCCGCGCTGGCTGAACTCGGCAATATGGTCCAGCACGGTGTCCCATTCGCTGCCACGCACGCTCTCGGGGTCGGCCTCACCCACGCCCAGTGCGTCGAGCACGGTGGTGATGCCGGAGGACGCAATCTCTGCGTCGTGCGCCAGCAGCGCGGGCGCATCGTCCCAGCGCACGGCCGGGCGGGGCATCAGGTGGCGTTCGAAGTTATCCGTGTGCACCTCCACCATGCCGGGCCACAGGTAGTCGCCTTCCAAATCGATAGCGCCGGGCAGGCTGCTGGTACCGGCGTCGACGCTTTGGATCAGTGCGCCATCCATATGTACGCTGCCATGCACGACTTCATCGGCTAAGACCAGCTGGGCGTTGGTAAAAAATGTCATAACGGGCTTGGGGTGAAGGTGGAAGGATTAAGGGGATGGCGCTTGCATGGCCACGCTGCGCGAAGCCACAGCCGCGGCCACTTCCGGGTCGTGGAAGATGCCAACAATGCCCACGCCCTGGTCGCGGGCCGCGCGGATGAGCTCCATCACCGTAGCGGTATTCAGCGGATCCAGGGAGGCTGTCGGCTCATCGAGCAAGAGCAGCGGGCGGGTACGGATGAAGCTGCGGGCAATATTGATGCGCTGCTGCTCGCCACCCGAAAAAGTGGCCGGTGGCAGCTGCCACAGAGAAGACGGAATCCGCAGACGCTCTAACCACCGCCCAGCCTCCGCACGGGCGGCATCGGGGTCCATCAGCGGGTGTCCGTCTGCGCCGCGCTCCAACAAGGGTTCCGCCACTACATCGATGGCAGCGACCCGGGGTATTACACGTAAAAACTGGCTGACATAGCCCACCGCGCTGGCGCGCAGTTGCACGATCTCGCGCGGGCTGGCTTGGGTGATGTCCACCATGTTGCCGTCAGCCGCGCGCAATCCAATGCGACCTTCGCTGGCTTGGTAATTGCCAAACGCCAGTTTGAGCACCGTGCTTTTTCCCATGCCAGACGGGCCGCTCAAACGCACGCATTCACCCGGCAAGACGCGCAAGCTGAAATCGTGCAAAACGTGCAACACGGTCTGGTTTTGCAGGTGCAGCACAAAGCGCTTGTGCACGCCTTCCATATCCAGCAAGGGGGTCATCGCGTTCATGGTGGCAGCACCGATGACACCAGCAACTGAGTGTAAGGATGCTGCGGGTCGTCCAGCAACTGGTCGGTCAGGCCCGACTCCACGGCGTAGCCGCCTTGCATCACCACCATGCGCTGGGCCAGCAAGCGCGCTACCGCCAAGTCGTGGGTGACGACGATGGCGGCAAGCTGCATTTGCCGGGTCAGCATGCGCAACATGTCCAGCAAGCGGGCCTGCACCGACACATCCAGCCCGGAGGTCGGCTCGTCCATGAACACCAGGCGCGGCGCGGTGATCAGGTTGCGGGCGATTTGCAAGCGCTGGCGCATGCCGCCCGAAAAGGTGTCGGGCCGGTCGTCAATGCGGGTCGGGTCGATCTCGACCCGCTCTAACCAGTCAGATGCCTGCGCCCGTAGACGCCCGTAGTGGCGCTGGCCCAAGGCCATCAAACGCTCGCTAACGTTGGCGCCAGCCGACACATTCATGCGCAAGCCATCGGCGGCGTTTTGGTGCACAAAGCCCCAATCGGTGCGCGCTAATACGCGGCGCTGGGCTTCGGTCATGGCGTAGATGTCGGCCAAGTCACCCGCCCCATCCGACCCCTGCCGCACAGCGAATTCCACGGTTCCGCCCACCGGCGCATGGCGCGCCGCAACCGCATTGAGCAAGGTCGATTTGCCCGAACCCGACTCGCCCACCACGGCCAGCACTTCGCCAGGCCACAGATCAAAAGAAATGCCCCGCACCACTTCGCGCGCGCCGTAGGCGCATCGTAGATCCCGCACGCGCAGCAAAGGGTCGTGGTTCATGGTGGTGAGGTGCCCTGCGCGGCAGCCGCCTGGGTTTTGGCGCAGTAATCGGAGTCAGAACACACAAACAGGCGGCCGCCCTGGTCGTCGGTGATGACCTCGTCGAGAAAGCTGTCGCGCGCGCCGCAGATGCCGCAGGGCTGCTCCCAGCGCTGCACGGAAAAAGGATGGTCTTCAAAACCCAGACTCTCCACGCTGGTGTAAGGTGGTACCGCATAAATGCGCTTCTCGCGGCCAGCGCCAAAGAGCTGCAGCGCCGGGTTCATGTGCATCTTGGGGTTGTCAAACTTGGGGATAGGCGACGGCGCCATGATGTAGCGGCCATTGACCAAAACGGGGTAGTCGTAGGTGGTGGCGATCTGCCCGAAGTGCGCCAGGTCTTCATAGAGGTTGACATGCATGAGGCCGTATTCCTGCAGCGCGTGCAGCTTGCGGGTCTCGACTTCCAGCGGCTCCAGGTGCTGCATGGGCTCGGGGACGGGCACCTGGTAGACCAGAATTTGCCCCTCCCGCAGCGGCGTCTCCGGTATGCGGTGGCGGGTCTGGATGATGCTGGCCGCCGTGGTGTCGGTCGTCACCTCCACGCCGGTGGTGCGCTGGAAAAAGCGCCGGATATTGACCGCGTTGACCGTGTCGTCCGAGCCCTGGTCAATCACCTTCAGCACATCATCCGTGCCGATGATGGACGCCGTGACTTGGATACCGCCCGTGCCCCAGCCGTAGGGCAGTGGCATTTCGCGCGAGCCGAAAGGAACCTGGTAGCCGGGAATCGCCACGGCCTTCAAAATGGCGCGGCGGATCATGCGCTTGGTGCGCTCGTCCAAATACGCAAAGTGGATGTGCGGGTCACGCATGGGCGTCATCCTTCGGGTCCGGGGTCGCGCCCATTTCCTGGAGCGCGATGGCCTTGCGCATCTTGCGCACCAGTTCCAGCTCGGACTGGAAGTCCACGTAGTGCGGCAGTTTCAGGTGCTGCACAAAACCGGAGGACTCCAGGCTGTCGCTGTGCGACATCACAAACTCGGGCATTTGCGCGGGGGCAGTGACTTCCTCGCCCAGTTCCTGCGCACGCAGCGCGCGGTCCACCAGGCTCATGGCCATGGCCTTGCGCTCGCTGTGGCCAAAAGCCAGGCCATAACCGCGCGTGAACTGCGGCGGCTCGGTGTGGCTGCCTTTGAACTGGTTCACCATCTGGCATTCGGTCACAGCGATGTCGCCCAAAGAAATTTCAAAGCCCAGCTCTTCGGGTACCAGGGACAGCTCCACCGTGCCAAAGCGAATTTCCCCGACAAAGGGATGGCTCTCGGCGTAACCGCGCTGGGTGGAATAGGCCATGGCGAGCAAAAAGCCTTCATCGGCGCGGGCCAGGTTCTGCAAGCGCGCGCTGCGGTCAGCGGGGAAGCGCAGCGGCTGGCGGGTCAGGTCAAACGGCTCAGGGTCGCCTTCGGGAACCGCTTGGTCTTCCACCAGACCTTCATGGTTGAGCAGGTCGATCACGCGCGGAGCGGCTTCTGATGACTCGGGCACGCGCGTGGGCGGGTCGGCAGCGGGCTCGGCACCGGTCGCCAAAAGGCTGAAATCCAGCAAGCGTTGTGTGTAGTCGTAAGTCGGCCCCAGCAACTGGCCGCCGGGGAGG
>Ga0214919_10007809_pt1 | contig 14317 bp, 10 predicted proteins | sample LL1503_MetaG_FD_177994 | JGI IMG/M metagenome (GOLD analysis project Ga0214919, IMG submission 177994) | Freshwater microbial communities from Lake Lanier, Atlanta, Georgia, United States - LL-1503 | ecosystem: Environmental > Aquatic > Freshwater > Lake | place: USA: Georgia | collected...
ATCAACTTTTTCGTCGAACTTTTTGCAATTCTAAATTTTTTGAAACGCACGTACATCTAGGTACGCTTACCTTTCAAAAAATTTAGAATCACAAAAATTTCTTAGAAAAACTTGATTTACGCGACAGTGCCTTAAGACACAGTCGATGTCACCCTAAGCGTTTGTGATGGGTGATTCAAGTCTAAAACAAGAATCATTCATCACACAAACTCAGGGTGACATCGAGCTTTTTTGTGAATCAAAGGATAATCACATTATCTAAATTATAAAAAATTTTAATCATGAAAATAAATAAATTTCTTTTAATCACTTCCCTTTCAATTGCCGGATGTTCAGCTCCAAAACATCATCAAAATCCACATCCACATCATATTAATTTTGAAGCAAAATCAAATGAATTTTGGTGGCCAAACAAAATAAATTTATCTCCTCTTCGCGCTCAATCTTCTGAATCTAATCCTTATGGAAGTAACTATAATTACGCCAAAGAATTTTCTAAAATCGACATTGAGATTCTTAAAAAAGATATCAAAAAAATAATGATGAAATCGCAAGATTGGTGGCCAGCAGATTATGGAAATTATGGTCCATTTTTTATTCGTATGGCGTGGCATAGTGCAGGAACTTATAGAACGGAAGATGGGCGCGGTGGCGCTGGTGGCGGTCAACAACGCTTCGAACCACTTAACAGCTGGCCCGATAATGCAAGTTTGGATAAAGCAAGACGCTTGCTTTGGCCAGTTAAACAAAAATATGGCAACCAACTTTCTTGGGCTGATTTGATGGTGCTTTCTGGAAATGTTGCTCTTGAATCAATGGGCTTTAAAACCTTGGGATTTGCAGGCGGAAGAGCTGATGATTTCGAACCAGATTTAGTTTATTGGGGACCAGAAAATAAATTTATGGCTTCCGATCGTTTCGATAAAAATGGCAAGTTATTAAAAAATCTCGCCGCAACAACAATGGGTTTGATTTATGTTAATCCTGAAGGCCCAAATGCTAATGGCGATCCAATTTCAGCAGCAGCGCAAATTCGTGAAACCTTCGGCAATATGGCAATGAACGATGAAGAAACGGTCGCTTTAATTGCAGGTGGACACACTTTTGGCAAAAATCACGGCGCGCATAAAACTGAAAAATGTATTGGCGTAGCTCCTGCTGCAAACGAAGTAGAAGCGCAAGGTTTTGGTTGGAAAAATAAATGCGGCACCGGCAAAGGTGTTGATGCAACAACCAGTGGTTTGGAAGGCGCTTGGAACAGTAATCCAACAAAATGGACAATGGGTTATTTAAAAACTCTATTTGCTTACAACTGGGTTAAAACCAAAAGTCCAGCTGGCGCAATTCAGTGGATTCCTGAAAAAAATCAAGCTGCAAATACCGTTCCTGACGCTCATGATTCTTCAAAAAAACATGCGCCAGTTATGTTAACTACTGATTTATCACTAAAAGAAGATCCAAAATATCGCGAAATTGCTAAGCGCTTTTTGGAAAATCCAAAAGAGTTTGAAAAAGCTTTTGCACAAGCTTGGTTTAAATTAACTCACCGCGATATGGGACCAAGATCTAGATATGTTGGTAAAGATTCACCAAAAGAAATTCTGATTTGGCAAGATCCAATTCCTGAAGTTAAACATGCATTAATTAATGCTTCAGAAATTGAAAATCTAAAAACCAAAATTCTGAAATCTGGATTAACCACTTCTGAACTTGTTAAAACCGCTTGGGCTTCTGCGGCATCTTTTAGAGTTACTGACATGCGTGGTGGAGCAAATGGCGCGCGAGTTCGCTTAGAACCTCAAAAAGATTGGCAAGTTAATAATCCGCAAAAATTGGCAAAAGCGCTCAAAGTTTTAGAAAAAATCCAAAATGATTTTAATAAAACTTTAACTGACGGCAAAAAAGTTTCTCTTGCTGACGTTATTATTCTTGGCGGAAATACCGCAATTGAAAAAGCGGCGCACAATGCCGGCGTTAATATAAAGGTTCCTTTCCAAGTTGGGCGAGCTGATGCAAATCAAGTTCAAACCGACGTTAAATCATTCGCAGTTTTAGAACCTAAAGCTGACGGCTTTAGAAACTATTACGATAAAAATGCAAAAGTTTCGCCAATTAACGCTTTAATTGATCGCGCTTATTTGCTTGATTTAAGAGTGCCAGAAATGACTGCGCTTATTGGCGGCATGAGGGTTTTGGGAGCAAATTCCGATAATTCTGAATTTGGAATTTTCACCAAAAAAACTGGCGCACTTACCAATGATTTTTTTGTTAACTTACTTGATATGTCAGTTGAGTGGAGAAAATCTGATCAGTTGGAAGGAGTCTACGAAGCTCATGACAGAAAAACCGGCGAAGTTAAATGGAAGGCAACTTCGGTTGATTTAGTTTTTGGCTCAAGCTCTGAACTTCGGGCGATTGCTGAGGTTTATGCGGCTAACGACGGAAAAGAAAAATTCGTCAAAGATTTTGTGAAAGCTTGGACAAAAGTTATGAATGCAGATCGTTTTTATTTGAAGAAATAACGCGGTTAAAAAGTAAACTCATAGTCATGCTGAACTTGTTGAAGCATGACTATGAGTTAGTTTGAAAATTTTTTTTGAAAATTAAATAATCTTTTTGACAGCTGCAATATTAGTTTTGTTAGCAACGCCTTGGCTTTTCCATAAAATTTTTCCGTTAGCATCGATCAACAAAGCGTAAATATTATCTTCTTTCATATTGGTAATTCTAAAAAATTCTTCTCGATTAGTGTAAACTGTGATAGTGCGTTTTCTTGCAACTTCATCAGGAATTCCAAAACGCATGCCATTATTAACCCACATTCTGCCAATAGTTGAAATTTCGTAGATTAAAGGAATTTCGTAAAAACTTAAATTTGAATTTTCTTTTAAGATTGGCTCTATCGCTTTAATCCAAGTGTCAACTTCTAATTGTTGTTCGCGTTTAAACGCAACAATTACTAAGTTAAATTCATTTTTAAAAGCATCAGGAAGTTCTTGTTTTTTACCATTAAGATCAATTCCAGTTATTTTAGGAAAATGACTGTCTTTATTAGCTTCTATTTTTGAATTTTCGCCAGCTCCAATCATGCATGATTGTAAGATGAATAACAAAAATAATTGAATTAGTTTTTTCATATTTTTATGTGAATTTAATGTTAAGAGTCTGTCGCGTAAATCAAAATTTTCTAAGAAATTTTTGTGATTCTGATTTTTTTCAAAAGTAAGCGTACCTATACCAATATATGAACTAAATGTTTATTCATTTTACTTCAAATTTTTTATCACAAATTCTTCAAACGAATTTACCGCCGCATTATCATTTTTATGCTTGAGCAAAGAAAAGTGACTATCTTTTAGTTCTGGCAAAAGATGAGATCTGATAACTTTAATTTCTGGCGGAATAATTGTACGCGGGAAAACTGTAATTCCAAGTCCAGCCCTAACTGCAGCTATTTTTCCTGCGTAGCTGTTGCTGGAAAAAGCTAAGCGCCATTTAATCTTTTTTCGATCAAGAGCAGCTATTGCTTTTTCACGATAAAGACAAGGTTTCGGGGAAAGAATTAAAGGAATCGCCTCACCTTTTTTTATTAATCTAGAATCTCCCGCCCATTCCAATTTTTCTGAAAGCAATTCTAATTCATTTCTAAACTCGTGCGGTGGTTTCATTTTAACAACTACCAAATCAAGCTCTTTATGCTTAAATTTTTCGTATAAATTAAGAGTCAGATCGCATTCTATATTAAGTAAAATTTTAGGATGTATTTGGGAAAATTCCCGCAAAACATCGTAAAGAAAAACGCTGGCAAAATCTTCTGGAGCCCCAAATCTCACCTCCCCTTTCAATTCAGGCTCTTTAAAGCAATCAATTGCTTCACGATGCAGCGCAAATATTTGTCTTATATATCCCGAAAAAATTTCCCCTTCTTTAGTTAAAGAAAATATTTTTCCTCTCGCGAACAACTGCTTTCCAACAAAATTTTCTAACTTGGCAATTTGCTGACTAACTGCTGATTGAGTTCTACCAACCTGATTTGCTGCTTTTGTAAAACTTCCAGTGTCAGCAACGGCTATAAAACATTGTGCCGATATAGTGTCGATAGCCATAAGATTTTCTAATATTATTTATAAGAATTATGAGTTTTACTTTTGTAACAAGGAAAACTTATATGATCAACAATTAATATAAACCTTTCTAATAACTAAATTTTATAAGGTGATTATGGAATCTCTTTTTCACATCGACGGTTTGGCAAAAATTGTAATTTTCTTAATCATTTTCATTGGCTTGATTGTAGCACTTTTTGCCAAACAATATTTGAAAGGCGATTCCAAATATAACTTTTTTTTCTCCACACTTCCTCTGATTATTATATCAACAATAATAACAGTATCGACCAACAGCATTTTTCTTTTTCTAGCTTCTTGGTTTTTAAATAACGCAATCTTGGTTGTGATGATGATTCACAAACCAAATTGGAAATCTGCTTTTGCATCTGGAAAATTAGCCGCAAAAAATTTCTTGATTGGATTTTGCTGTTTAAGTCTTGGATTAATTTTGCTCTCGCATCAAACAGGTCAAAATTCAATTCAATCTATCCTCGATTTTGAATATGAAAATCAAGCCCAGCTAATAATCGCTTTATTGCTAATCTTGATCGCGGCAATGACGCAATCAGCAATTTATCCATTCCATTCTTGGCTGACCAGCTCTCTTAATTCTCCAACTCCAGTTTCAGCATTGATGCATGCTGGCCTTGTAAATGGTGGCGGAATTTTATTGGCAAGATTTGCGCCGCTTTATTCTAACTCGCCAAAAATTCTGACTTTAATTTTTGTCATCGGAATCATAACAGCTTTTGCGGGAACCTTTTGGAAGTTAATACAAAGCAATGTCAAAGCCATGCTTGCTTGCTCAACAATGGGACAAATGGGATTTATGATTGCTCAAATAGGACTTGGATTATTTTCCGCAGCAATAGCACATTTATTTTGGCACGGCTGTTTTAAATCTTACCTTTTTTTAACTTCTGGTACAGCGGCGCAAGAGAAAAAATTTGATCTTAAATATCCACCAAGTTTCGCCTCTTTTTTATCGGCTTTAATTTGCGGAATATTTGGAATTTTGAGTTTTGCTTTAATCACAAATAGAAATTTAATCTTACTTGATAGCAACGCCGTATTACTTACTGCTGCCTTTATCGCCGCCACTCATTTGGCGTTAAATATCTTGCGAGAAAAACCGCTAAAAAATTTACCAATCGCAATAATTCTAACCTCAATTGCGGGAATTTTATATGGCAGCAGCATTCACATAATTGAATCTCAATTGCCGTCCGAAATCAACAATCCTCAAGCTTTAAACTTCTTTCACCTATTGGCGATTTGTATCTTCATTTCATTGTGGCTGGGACGACTTTTTATTCACAATCCCAAACAAAAAATGTCACATCTAATGACAAAATTTTATGTCAAAGCATTGAACGCCAGTCAACCAGCTTCAAGCACTATTACAAGTAATCGCAATCAATATAAATTATAAAAAAGATATGAAAAATCTACTTAAAATCGAAGAAATTTCAAAATCTGCTTGGGCAAAAATGGCTCCGTTTTGGCCACTAGAAAATTTAATCGCCTGCAATCCTTTGCAAGGATTTGAGAATTTGCCTTTCAAAGAAGCTCTAGAAAAAGCCTCGACTCATTTTGAGCAAGAAAATTTACCCGCAGAAATTGAAGAAATAAATCGCCAAACCATAAAATGGTGTCAGGCTTTTTTTGATCAAGGTCAAGCAACAATCAAAATGCCAAATCGGCATTTGGGATTTTATAAATCTTGGCTTGGTCTCGCTCAATTTGATGCTAAATTACACAAAAATTCTGGCGACAAAATTAAGCATTTAACCTTGATGCCAAAAAATGCCGATGACGCAATTTTATATTGTTTAAAAGCGTTAAATATTAACAAAAATGAACAAGAAAATTTTCTTACTTTATTGCTTACAAGTCTTTCTGGTTGGGCTTCTTACGTGAAATATTTAGAAGAATGGAAATGCGATGATGTAAATAATAATAACCAAATTGACTATCTGGCTGTAAGATTGGCGATAACTCTTATGATTTTAAATGATGCAAAAAATTTGCTTTCTTGGCATGAAAAAATTACGCCAAAAACAAAATCAGAACTAACTGAAATAGAAAAAAACGAAAAAATTTACCAAAAAGATTTAGTTGAAAAACTGCTTACTTCATCAAAATTTCAATCAGAAAAAAATACAAAAACTCCCGACGCGCAATTTATTTTTTGCATTGATGTTCGCTCTGAACCAATGCGTCGCGCCCTAGAATCAAAAGGAAATTATGAAACTTTTGGCTTTGCTGGATTTTTTGGAATTCCGGTAAAAATAGAAAATGAAATTACCAAAGAATCTTATTCTTCTTGTCCAGTTTTGTTAAAACCACAGCACAAAATAGTTGAAAAATTTTTATGTTCAGAACCGCAATTACAAAAAAAGATTGCCGCTTTTAAAAGATTTAGTGTAGCAAAAAAATTCTACCAGTCGCTCAAATATGGATTTACAACACCATTTATTTTGGCGGAAGCCTTTGGAATATGGAGCGGCGGCTGTATGACTTTTTATAGCATTGCGCCAAAAACTGCCAATAAAATAAAACAAAAATTAAAAAATGGATTTAAACAAATTTCAAAAACCTCTCTTTCGTTAGAAAATTTAACTTTAGAAGATCAAATTTCTTATGCCAAAGGAGCTTTAACAACAATTGGTCTTACTTCTAACTTTGCCAAAATTGTTGTTTTATGCGGACATGGCAGCGCAACAGAAAACAATGCTTTTGCAACAGCCCTTGATTGCGGAGCCTGCGGCGGTCGTCATGGCGGCAGTAATGCAAAAATATTAGCGGCAATTCTCAACAATAAAGAAGTTCGTCAAGGCTTGGGGCGTCAATGGATATCAATTCCGACTGAAACTAAATTTATTGCAGGTCAGCACAATACAACAACTGACGCAATCGAGTTTTATTTAGAAGAAGATTTGGATTTAGAAAAATTAAAATTAGATCTTAAGTCGGCTCAAAAATCGAACAGCAAATGGCGCGCAGGTAAAATGGGCGAAAAGTTATCGGAAAAAAAATCTGTCAGTTACGTTGAAAAACGCAGCGTAAATTGGGCAGAAACTCGCCCTGAATGGGGTTTAGCTCGCAACGCTTCCTTCATTGTTGCCAAACGCGATTTAACAAAAAATATTGATCTTGATGGACGTTCGTTTCTTCATTCTTACGACTGGCAAAAAGATATTGACACAAGCGCTCTAAATTTAATTTTAACCGCGCCAATGATTGTTGCTCAGTGGATTAACAGCCAATATTTATTTTCAACAATTAATAATATTTCTTACGGAAGTGGCAGCAAAATCACTCAAAATATTGTTGCAAAAATTGGCGTGATGCAAGGAAATGGCAGCGATTTAATGCACGGACTTCCGCTGCAATCGGTTTTTAGCAACGATAACCAAGCTTATCATCAGCCTCTAAGATTGACGACATTCGTTCACGCTCCAACAAATATTATCGATAAAGTGATTCATAAAAACCAAATTTTACAAAAACTTTTTGGCAATGGCTGGGTTCATCTTTTTTGCTTAGATCCAAAAAGCAGTAAGGTTTATTTGCTTCAACAAAATTTAATTTGGCAAGAATATCAATAATGAATAAAGCAAAATGACTAAATTTAGTAATGAAAAAACTGAGAATCTAAGAATTTCTCCTTTTCTAAAAAAAATTCTTTTTACTGAAATTTCATTTTTTTGGATGAGCGCAATTTACGGACTTGCGATCAGTTTTCTTTCACTTGCAGTTCCGCTTTCAGTGCAATTTTTAATCAACTCCGTTTCATTTACAGCGCTGATGCGCCCGACTTTTGTTTTGGGCAGCGTGCTATTAATTTTACTGATTTTTTGGGTCGCTTTAAACGCTCTGCAATTTTTTGTTACCGAAATTTTTCAGTCCAGATTTTTTGCCCGAATCACTTCTGAAGTAACGATTTTGCTGTTAAAATCAAAACAACAAAACTCGGAAAAAAGAGAAATTGTGAATCGTTTTTTTGAAACAATTACAATTCAGAAAACCATTCCCAAATTTTTAACAAAAACATTTTCCACAATTTTACAAGGCGCAGTTGGTTTGATTGTGGTTAGTTTTTATCATCCAGTATTTTTCCTTTTTAGCTTAGCGATTGTAATTTCTTTGTGGTTAATTTGGTCACGTTTTTACAAACAAGCTGTTGCTAGTTCTTTATCTAAGAGTCAGGCAAAATATGATATTGTTAGATGTTTTGAAGAGATTGAAGAAAGCAATAATTTTACCAATTTTGATGTTGAGCAAAAAATTAATTCTCTCACGGGAGATTATTTAAAAGACCGCAAATCGCGCTTCAGAAGTTTATTTTCTCAAGTGATTTTATTGCTTGCGCTTTATGCAATTTCCAATGTTTTGCTTCTGGTAATTGGCGGCTGGCTAGTTTTGAAAGGTCAATTAACAATTGGTCAATTGGTTGCGGCAGAATTAATTTTATCAGCTTTGCTTTACAATTTTTCTCAGCTTGGTCGCGATTTAGAAAATTTTTACGACCTCACCGCTTCCTGTCAAAAATTATCAAAATTTTATAATTTTTCTATTGAGAAAAAAGATTTTGAGCCATTCACAAATTTCAACAATATCAACACTCCTAAACCTTTAAAAGTTTTACCAAAAATCATTTTAACTTTTTTAAGTTTAGCGATTCTAATTTTACTTCTAACACCTTGGCAGCAAACCTCGAAAGGCTTTGGAAATATTATTGCAACTGATCCAAACCACCGCGCTCAAAATATTAGCGCCTCGATTAATGGTCGAATCAAAAAATGGTATGTGAAAGATGGATCGGCGGTTAAAAAAGATGATAAATTAGTTGAAATTGTTGATAATGATCCGCTGATTTTAGAGCGAATAAAATCGGAACGCGACGCCAAAAAACGTAAATTTCAAGTAAGTCAAATTGCCTCTCAAACCTCTAAAATAAACTATCAACGCCAAGAAGATCTTTTTAATAAAGGCTTAAGTTCGCGCCGAGATTTTGAGGAAGCGAAAATTGAATATAAAAAACTTTTAGCCGCAGAAGAATCTGCCGCTTCAGAATTGGCAGAATCAGAAACCAAACTTTCGCGCCAAGAAAATCAAATAATTTATGCTCCAAAAGACGGCGTGATTTTAAAAGTTTTAGCGGGCGACGCTGCGACAGTTGTTCATTTAGGCGATAAACTTGCAACATTTGCACCAAATTTAAGCGATCCGGCAGTCGAAATTTATGTAAGTGGAAATGACATTCCTTTGGTGATTGAAGGAAGAAAAGTGCGTCTGCAATTTGAAGGTTGGCCAATTATTCAATTTAGTGGCTGGCCTTCGATTGCGGTCGGAACCTTTGGCGGCGTGGTTTCTTCAGTTGATTCTTCAATTTCTGAAAATGGAAAGTTTCGCGTAATCGTAAAAAAAGACAAAGATGAGAAATGGCCCGATGAAAGATTTTTAAGACATGGTGCCAAAGCGCAGGCTTGGATTTTGCTGAATAATGTTAGCTTAGGTTACGAGTTTTGGCGCCAACTAAATAGCTTTCCTCCAAGTTTTGATAGCGAGCTAAAAGCCGCTCAAACAAAAGAAGAATTAAATAAAATCGTTAAATGAAAAATCGAATTGGATTAATTTCTACAATATTATTTTTAAATTTTGGATTTCTTGAACTTGCCGAAGCTTCCACCGAAAAAAAGCTGCTGCATCATGAAGTTACATCTTCGGCAAATAGAAATTATCCGCAGATTTTATCTTATTATGAAAAAGTAAGTGCCGCAGAAGGAACGGCGTTGGGATCTCTTGGTTTTTTTGACATCAAGTTAAAACAAAATTACACCGACAAAAGTCGCGGTTTTTATGACGGAAAAACCATCGATACTTTACTGGAAAAAGAATTGGGTTTTATGGGCGCAAAAGTTTATGGCGGCTATCGCAAATCTTTTGGCAATTTTGCTGATTATGAAGGAGGAGCAATCACCAATGAAAGTGGCGAATATCGCGTCGGAGCAAAATTTTCTTTATTAAGAGATAGTTCGATTGATCAAAATCGACTTGGTTTAATCTTGGCAAATCTTGGAGTTTTGGAGAGTCAAATTCAACTTGAAACAATTAAAAAAGAAATCGAACGCGACGCAACAAAAGCTTATTGGAAATGGATTTCTGCAGCAAAAGTTTTTCACATTTATGAAGATCTTTACCAGCTTTCACTAAAACGTCAGAGTCAACTTGAGGAAAAATTAAAGAAAGGTGATGTGGCGCAAATTATTGTTGCTGAAAATAAGAAAAACATTTTACGCCGCAAAAGCGCTCTAGCAAAGGCGCGTCAAGATTTTGAAAATTCAGCAATTTATCTTTCGCTTTTTTGGCGCAGTGAAAATGGTGCTCCAATTGTTCCAAAACCAAATCAGGTTCCAGAAATTCATTTTTCACTTCATGAAATTGAAAATTCCCAAAATGTTCGCGATCTAGAAACAGCTCTTTCAAGCCGACCAGAATTAAGAATTTTAAAAATTCAAAAAGAACAAAATTCTAGCCAGTTAAAATATGCACAAAATCTTTTTAAACCTCAGCTGGATGTTGATTTAGGGGCTTCAAAAGATTTAGGAAATGGCTCAACTTCAAGGTCTCAAGCCAATAATTATGTTGGTTTGGATTTTTCAATTCCACTGCAACAGCGCGAAGCTCGCGGGAAAACTTCTGAATATGAATCAAAGTTAAAATCTTTGAAATATGAGGAGCAACTTTTGGGAGAAAAAATTAAAGCCGAACTTGAACAAATTAAAATTCAAATCAGCAGCATTGTTGAAATGCATTATAATCTTTCACAAGAAGCTGAGTTGGCTGATTTACTTGAAAATTCTGAACGAGAAAAATTCAAGCACGGTGCCAGTAATTTCTTTTTGGTAAATTTGCGCGAACAAGACACCGCTGCTTCAAAATCGGCAGCAATTGAAATGTATGAAAAATATCAAAGCGCTTTAGCTGACTATAAAATGGCGGTATTTCTAAATTAAAATAACAAGGTTTTATAAAGTTATCTCAAACTGCACTACACTCGTTCTTTTTGCGCCAAAACCAGCTGCGCAGTAGGCTAAATAAAATTGCCACTTACGAATAAATTTTTCATCAAAACCCAAATTTATAACTTTTTCTTTTACTTTATTAAAATTATCCAACCAATTAATGAGGGTTTTTTGATAGTCATATCCAAAGTCAAAAGCCTCTACAACCTTTAAATCATTTGCTTTGGCGAGATTTATAAATTCTGATTTTGAAGGCAAAACACCGCCCGGAAAAATATGTTTTTGAATAAAATCAACGCGTTTTTTATATCCTAAAGCAACTTCATCATCAATTGTGATGGTTTGGATAATTGCTTTTCCATCTTTGTTTAAACAGTTTTTAATCGTTTTAAAATAAGTATCCCAATATTGCCTTCCAACCGCTTCAAACATTTCAATTGAAACAATATTATCATATTTGATTTTTTCCTTACGGTAATCCTGAAGTTTGATTGTAAAATTTTTTAAACCCAGACTATCAGCATATTTTTTTTGCTCTTTTGACAAAGTTAAGCCAGTAACATCATAACCCTGCAAAACCGCTTCTTTGGCGAAACCTCCCCAACCACAACCAATTTCTAAAATACTTTTTTTATCATTTAATTTTGACAAAATTCTTTGATATTTGTTTTTTTGTGCAGCAGCTAAATCAACTTTTTCATCGCTAAATAAAGCACTTGAATAGGTCATGGTTTTATCAAGCCACAATTGGTAAAAATCATTTCCCAAATCGTAATGATATTGGATATTTTTTTTGCTGCCATTGTGAGTGTTTTTGCGAAACAAAGCCTGAAGATAAAGAAAAAACATTCTAAGTTTATGAGCATGAAAAAATTGCTCTAAAACAGAAGAATTAAGAACTAGAAACAATAATAAATCAGGCAAATTATTGCTTTCCCATTCGTCATTTATAAAAGACTCACCAAATGCTACATCGCCACCAATCAAGCATTCATCGATCATTGCGATATTTTTAATTTTTATATGAGCATTAGGAGTTGCAATATTTGAAGTAAATTTTTTTATCTCGCCATTGGGTAATTCAATTTCAATCGCACCGAAAGTTATTTTTTCCAGTGCGGCAAAAAAAGGTTGTAAGTTATTCATTAAAAATTTTGGTAATTTTATTTGATAAGGGCGCTGGTTTTTTTATGTATTTTATACCTTTGAAAACAATTTTTAGCGCTTGGTAATGAATTAAGGTTATAACCTTTAAAGTTAAAAACGGAATTGCAAAAAATGCTTTTATTAATTGCCAATCGCTGAATGTTTTACAATCAACATTCAAGCTGGTTTGTAGCATTAATTTATCTTCAGAAAAATAATCAATAAAAACCTTAATTTTTTGAGGATTGTAATCAAATTTAAAACAATATTTTCCTTCTCTTGTGAAAAAAGGAGAAACATGAAATTCTTTTTTAGCAAAATGTTCTTGGTTACTTTTTATAACAGAATAATCGTGATTATAAATTAAGTAAGAATGAGATTCGCCAAAAGTGTTATTTACCTCTGCTAACACCGCAATTAATTGTTTTTTTTCATTCAAACAAAACCATAAACTTACGGGATTAAAAACATATCCCAAAACTCGTGGCTGCGTGAGCAACATGATCTGGCAAGCTTTTATATTTTCTTTTGTTAAAATATTTTCAATCCAGTTTTTTAAATCTTTTTTGCCATCATTTTTGCAATGATCTTTTTTGTAAAAAGAAAATAAATTGAATTTCTCAAACGACAAAAAACGCGATTTTATAGGAAGTTCATTGATGTCTAGCAGCAAATAATAAACTTTGTATAAAAAGGAATTTTTCTTAGGAAAATTTCGCGCGTGAAAAACTTTTGCTTTACAAAATTTATGATCTGTCATTTTACAAAGGCTTTAGAATAGCTTGATTTAGGCTGATTGTAATGATTAATGGCTCCAATTACATCAGAAAGGATAATTAAACTTTGAATCTAATTAAGATTTTTATTTTTGCTCGTAAAAATTTCTCTGGTCATAATTTTTAATTAATTGCTATATCGAAATAGACTTTATTTTTTAACCAACAATAAACCAAAATTAACATTTATGACAACTATTTTTGACTCTCTAAAAATCGGCGATTTAACTTTAAAAAATCGTTTTATAATGGCTCCGCTTACCAGAATGAGAAGTCAACAACCGGGCAATATTCCTCATGAATTAAATGCTAAATACTATTCACAACGCGCAACTGCTGGTTTAATAATTTCTGAAGCAACGCAGGTTTCGCAAACAGGACAAGGCTATCCCGCAACTCCCGGAATTTATAGTGCTAATCAAGTTAATGGCTGGAAATTAGTCACAAATACAGTTCACGAAAAAGAAGGTAAAATATTTTTACAATTATGGCATGTTGGCAGAATTTCACACAAATCACATCAACCCAATAATGAATTGCCAATTGCTCCTTCAGCAATCAAACCAAGTGGCGGAACCTATTCTAAAGATTGGAAACAAGTTGCTTTTGAAACGCCTCGTGCTTTGGAAAATTCTGAAATTCCAACAATTATTGAAGAGTTTAAACAAGGAGCCAAAAATGCCAAAGAAGCTGGATTTGACGGAGTTGAAGTGCATGGCGCCAATGGATATTTGCTAGATCAGTTTTTACAAGATGGCTCAAACACAAGAACCGACAATTACGGCGGCGCAATTGAAAACCGTGCCAGATTATTGTTAGAAGTTGTTGATGAAGCAATTTCGGTTTGGAGTGCAGGCAGAGTTGGAGTTCGCCTTTCGCCTTTCGGAACTTTTAATGATATGAAAGATTCTGATCCGATTGCGCTTTTTACTTATGTTTTAGAAGAATTAGAAAAAAGAAAAATTGCTTATGTTCATCTGATTGAACCTAGAGCTACAAATGCTGGCGGTGATGATAATATAAATAAAGAGGCAGCTAATATAGCAGAAATTTTTAGAAAATCATTTAAAGGAGTTCTAATTTCTGCCGGCGGTTACTCAGCAGAAACTGCGAAAGAAGCAGTAGAATCAGGCATAATTAAAAAAATGGGGGGCTAAAAACCCACTTTTCGCCCCCAGTTTTTCAGCAGAAATTTCACCGCTTTTTTCTTCCGATTTTTATCCAATCCTCGGTGAATTTTTACCCTCTCTTTGAT
>Ga0214919_10007810_pt1 | contig 14317 bp, 9 predicted proteins | sample LL1503_MetaG_FD_177994 | JGI IMG/M metagenome (GOLD analysis project Ga0214919, IMG submission 177994) | Freshwater microbial communities from Lake Lanier, Atlanta, Georgia, United States - LL-1503 | ecosystem: Environmental > Aquatic > Freshwater > Lake | place: USA: Georgia | collected 2015-03-15
CAGACACTTTTACAAGCCCAAACGGGGGCCATATATCCGTCTAGCTTAGAACCTTTACCCGAACAGAAATATTTTTTGTACCAATTCGAGCATTTGGATATAAAATCAGAAAAAAATATGAACCCCCATATAATACAATTAATTAAAAATGCCAAGCACACCTTTGACTACTCGGAAATTAATTTGGCATATTATCCGGAAGAAGTGAAATCAAACGTGAGTGTATTGTTGCCGCCTGTAGTCAATTGGACAACAACCACGACCTTAACCGAAAAGAAATATGATATATTATTTTGTGGTAATATGAATGAACGCAGAGAGAAAATCTTAAATGAATTACGAATAGCCGGCTATAAAGTTTTACATGTTGACAAAACGTTTGGTACAGAGTTGACACAACTGATACGTGAAGCACGCATTTTTCTAATTATTCACCATAATGACAGTAATTCCCTAGAAACATATTACTTAAACGAAGCCGTCATGTCACCCGATACGCATATTGTGAGCGAAAAAAATCACAGAGACCCTGTGGAAAAAATGTATTCGGACCGGGTCCATTTTACTGAAAAAGAAGATATAATGAAAACTGTAAAAAAGGTGTTGGTTAGTGAAGTGAATAGATTTGATAAAGATAAGTTAAATGACTATGTAAAACAAATTGTAAATTCAAAAATTAATAAATATTATCTTGATACTGTAAGTTTTAGATGTAAAGAACAATTTTTATCGGCATATGAATATGTAGAAAAAAAAATAAAAGATAATAATTATTATATTAACGATGATATAATTAGCCATTTAAAAAAAATAAATATTAATAATTTTAATAAAATATTAAACCTTAACTATGATACTATTGTTTATCTCACAGTTACTATAGGAGAATACGGACATTTTTATGATTATAAAAAAAATACTTACATTAATTTATTAAAAAGTTATAATAAAAATGTTATTGAACATAATTTAGGGAGTTATGTTATTCCTACACATAATTTATTCGAATTAATTAGTGATAATAATAAATTATATATTTTTGATGAATTAACTTACAGCTACATGATATTTACATATCAGTATGCAAATAATATTATTTCTAATAAGATAATAACTTTCTTAAAAAGCGGGAACTATTGTATTATTACTTCGGAATTATTTGATAATGATAATCTTCACACTATTGGGTCAGTTTCATATTATAATATTTTTGCTATAACCTTTTATAAATTTGTTAAACAAATATTTATATGCTCTAGTAAAAATATATATTTTTTGTTTAAAAATAATATATTTGAACGTATTACATACTTTACAACACCTGTTTATTCACATATAAATAAATATTTAATAAATAATACAAATGAAGTTCAGAATATTGATATATTATTTTATGGAAACTTAATGAATACGGGTCGTGATGAAAAAGACTGGTTTGATTATAGATATCATAAAATATTAAAACCTTTTATTAAATATAATAATGATGTTTTACATTATAATTTTGTGATTAAGGCTCCTCATACTAGTTATGGCGATTTATTCGATAAAGAAAAGGATGAAATGTTAACCAAGACTAAAATAGTTATTCATATACCTTCGTTTAAAAATTTAAATACAATGCCTTGGGCTAAAATTACAGAACTAATGTATAAAAAAATATTTTTTATTATTGAAGAGAATGAAGAACTATATATTCATAATTTAGAAAATTCAATAATTTATTATAAAAGAAACGATTTAAATGATTTAATAGAAAAAATAAAATATTATTTATTGAATGATGATAAACGAAAAAATACAATTGATAAGTGTTTTCATTATATTACAAAAAATTATAATTTAGATGTGTTGTTTAAACATGTGGTATATAGTAAAATAAAATATTTTAATTATAAAGATAACTCATACCACTATTTTCAAAAAAAATATATGTTAAACATATGTGAAACAATAATTCCTATAGAAAATGTAATGGATTTGACATTTAATTGTCCCTTATACAATAATTATTGGGATATTTTTAAAAATTATAAACCAAATGATAAAGATTTATACATATTTAATGCATATGATTTTTTTACTATTATGTTAGGAACTGTACTCCCACAACATTTAGATTACATTACATATTTTTTAAACAATGCTAACTATATTTATTTTTCATATGAGGTTATAATAAATAAGAACTTGGACCAAATAGGTATAGGGTTTGATATAAAAAATCATTTTAATAATTCAGGTATAAAATTATTATCATTAGATATTTTACAACTTGCTAAAACACAATTAAATGAAAATGTTAAAAAAGAATATTATTTCTTCAATAAAAATAATGATTTGGAAATGACAAATTATTTTATAAATATTAAATTACGTAACTTAAAATTACTGTTTTATAGAAAAGCTAAGCATATTATTACAAGTATTTCAAAAAATGTTAAATACTTTAAATTAAATAATATAACAAATGTACATTATAATTTACCAACATCATATAGCATAATTAATAATTATATACCATTAACTATAAAAACACAATATGAATATGATGTTATATTTTATGGTACAATACCTGTAGATAATAATATATACAGAACCAATGTATTAAACACTATAAACGAGCATTGTAGTAAAAAAAATATAAATTATTTACAAACTGATAAATTATTTGAAAAAGAAAAAAATGATATATTAAACAAAACAAAAATAGTGTTACATATACCGATTTATCAAAAATTGAAACATTTCCCTTGGCAAAAAGTTAGTGAACTTATGTGTAAAAAAGTATTTTTTATTATTGAAGAAAACGAAGAAATGTATAATCTTAACTTAGATAAAACAGTTATTTACTATAAATCAAACGACGTTGATGATTTAAAAAAAAAAATAATGTATTATTTAAATAATGATGATAAACGTAAAACAGTTATTAATAATTGTTATAATTATATATACACAATGTATAACTCAGAAAAATTAGTAGAATCTATATTAAAAGATACCATTATAAACTAATATTATTTTTTCACATTTGGAAAAAATAAAACACTTTAATATTTATAAAATAACGTTTTAAATGTCCACAGTTTTAAATGTCCACAGTTTTAAAATGTTATAATTATTTAATTTATATACAATAACTCATTCTATTTTTATTTGGAAGGTGAAATTAAAATAATCTATATCTTTTTGAAGTAAACGTGTTACTATATCATAATCATCGATAGTATAAAAATTACTATAATGAATATTATTAGATACATTAATTCCTTTGTGTTTACTAGTATTTTCATCTATCCACCCCAAAAAACCAACACAATCTAAATCATCATATTGTAATTTAATATTATTATTAATGAGAAAATGTTTAAAATCTAAATTCAGGTTCTCATATCTTAAAATGTTTTTAATATATTCTCTATTACCCATTGATAAATATGGCAATTGATTAATAAAATATTTTTTTATAAATTCACTAAAGGTTATTGTATTTTTATCAATTTCGTCAATTATATAATGTTTATTTTTAATAGTATAACAATATAATGATACAACAATATCATAACTATTTCTAACAATAGAAAATATATTATATTCATCTATATTGTTTTCTTTAAAATATTTTTCTTTAATTTCAATGTAAGGTAAATGAATATCACTTATTACATCGGGATCATTTTTCAAAAGTAATGTTCTAATAGTAGTTCCGGCTGTTTTAGGAATATGTATAAATATAAGTTTTAATTTATGAGATATAATTGTCATATATATATATATAATATAACATCATTTCATCCAAATGAATTTATTTATTATACTTGTATAGCCAATTATAATATTACATACTTTATCAGAAACATTACTACACGCATATTCAGGAACCATATTGTCTATATGTAATTCCTTGTTGAATACCATTTTTAATACATCTTTCATAATATCCCATTTTATATTTCCTATTGTTATAGTACCGGCTTCAATGCCTTCGGGTTTTTCTGTAGATGTTCTTAACATAATACCTTTAAACCTCAAAATATCTGTTTCTTCTGTTAAAGTTCCACTATCAGATATTACACATATAGAATTCATTTGTAAATGACAATAGTCTATAATACCTATTGGTTCAGTTAATATAATATTTTCATGGAGAACTATGTTATGTTTATCTATTAAATGTTTTGTTCTTGGGTGGGCTGGAAAGAAAATTTTTTTGTTATACTCTGTAGAAAGTTTATTTAAAGAGTTTAACATTTCAATAAAATTATTATAATTTGTCACATTTTCTTCTCTATGTGAACTCCATACAAAGTAATCTTTTTTTTGTAAATTATACTTCAACAATACATCGGATGAAATAATTTTATCATAAATACTATAAATAACCTCTCTAATAGGTGAACCTACAACAAAAGTATACTCTGTTTTACAATTTTCTCTTAATAAATTTTTACGTGCGTGTTCGGTGTAACATATATTGACATCGGCCAAATGATCGACTATTTTTCTATTTATTTCTTCAGGCAAATTTAAGTCAAAACAACGATGACCTGCTTCAAAATGAAATATAGGTATTTTAAGTCTTTTTGCACTGTATACGCTTAAACAACTATTAGTATCACCGTCTACTAGTATAGCATCCGGTTGTATTTGTGAAAATATAGTATATGTTTTAGATATAATATCTCCGACTGTTGCTCCAACATTTTCTCTAGAACAATCTAAATATATTTCAGGCTCTTTGATATTTAAATCTCTAAAAAAAATTTGATTTAGATTATAATCGTAATTTTGTCCTGTATGAATTAATGTTACATCAAAAATACCTCTCGCTTTGTTTATTATTTGTGATAATCGTATAATTTCAGGTCTTGTTCCAACAATAATTATTAATTTCATTATTATTTTTATTAATCAATATAATAATACGTTAAACTTTACGAATATAAAAAAAAATTTATGTATATAGTTATGTGTTATATTTATATAATTGGTGAAAATAGTTTTATAGGTAAAAATTTATATTTATTATTAAAAACAACATTTAATAATATTATTCTATTAAGTCATGATGAAATTGATGTATTAAAAAATACAATAAATAATGATGATATAATTATAAATCTTTGCGGTGTTAATAGAGCAAATAGTCAAAATGATTATGAAGATGGAAATTATGAATTTATAAAAAAATTATTGAAATAATTAATACTGAACCATTTTTTATACATCTTTCTTCGTTGATGATTTATGGCTTTAAAAATAAAAATATTGATGACCTTACTAATTACCAAAAATGGTTTATTATGTCAAAATTAAAGGGTGAACAATATTTAATTAATAATTATTCAAAAGATAAATTAACAATAATTCGGCCTTCAAATATATATGGATATAATTGTACTCCCTATTATAATAATTTATTATCAACATTAGTATATGAAAAAATTAATAAAATGAATATGATATGTAATATTAATACTAATTGTATTAGAAACTTTTTATCGATTGAAAAATTATGTGAAAGTATAAAAGATATTATTATTAAAAAAAATCCCGGTATTTATAATATTTTATCTAATAATAATATTAATTTAAAAGTTGTATTATCTTATATTTATGATGATAATATACCTAAATATTTTGTGTTAAATGCAGGAGATAATGATATTATAGATATGTATGAAGATAATAGTGTAAATATAATAATTAATGAGAATATTAATGATGAAATAAAACGATTAGAACAAAAAATGAAAGTTTTTTTAAAATTAAAAAGTGAAATAGAACATAAAACACTTAATGTACTAACCCATCCACGAGGCGATATGGTTGAAATTAGCAATTTGGTATCTAAACGTGTGTATAAAATAACTCTAACACAAAACGCAATTAGAGGAAATCATTATCATTATGAACAAACAGAAGAATTTTACACGAGCAAAGGTATTGTTACTTATTTATTAGCATATTCACAAGAACCTAGTGTTATTTATATGTTTAAATCATGCGAAAATAACGTAGTGAGAATTAAACCATTAATAATTCATACATTAACTAATGACTATTTAAATAATATTCCTGAAATTATTGTTACTTCCTCACAAGAATATATTACAAATTCAACACCAGATACAAAATATGTTAATATTATATAAATTTTATACTTCTATACGCTTAAAAATTAAACTCACACTTTGTAAAAATTATACATAAAAACTAATATGTTATTCATAACTAATACTTTAACACCATCCATTTAGTCCCGCTGCACATCATCTATTATGTGTACGTTTAAAAAAAATAAAAAAATAATTTCATTGTATTATAATAAATGAACATAACATTTATAGGTAATTGTCAAACGATTGCATTATGCTTTTTGTTTCAAGAATTATTACATTCTGATGAAGATTATTATGTTTGTTGGATTATGTATGGAGAAGATTTCAACAGGTTTATCGGCGATTGGACTAATAAATGTAAAAATAAAATATTGACCTACGATAACGCAATTCAACAATTAATTAAAAGTGATATTGTAATATATCAAAATGTTTGTAAAAGTAAATCTCTATTTTGTAATACTGAAAATATATTAGAAATTGTTAACAAAAACTGTAAAATGATACATATATCATCTATGCATTTAGATTATAGTTGTTATGAAGATTCTTTAAAGGACCTACAAAGACGTGAAGAAAATTTAAATGTAAACTTTAAAGTGTCAAATATAATAGAGAAATTTAAAAACAAGAAATTATTTCTATCTAAATGGCATCCTAATACGTTTTTATTTTTAAACATAGTAAAAGAATTGTGTATTATTATAAATATAGAGTTTTTTACAGATGAGGATTATAATAACTTACTAAAAAATGACAATATTGTAGAATTACCTGAACTACAATAGACGCACATTAATTAATTGTTAATTAATTTTAAACTAATTAGATAATTTTTTAACTCTTCTTTAGATAGTGGATTAATTTTACTGTTATAATCTTGAATGTTATCATTGCAAAATAAATTTTTATATGATGGTTTAATGTACATATAACCATATGGACCATTAACTACTCTTGCTGATTGTGTTTCGTTTATTAAAGATTCAAGTATTTTTTCACCCGGACGTAATACTCCTTTAATGATTGGTTTTTTATAAATGTCTGAAAATATATCCATCAAGTCAACGATTTTACAGGATATTAACTTTGGAATAACTATATCCCCTGATTCCGCATATAATAAGGCATGCTCTACCAAGTCTACACTTTGTTCAAGTGTCATTACAAAACGCGTCATGTTTTCATCAGTTAGTGTATAATGTAATATATCTTTATTTATACCAATTTTATGTAACATCGGTATAATACTGCCACGTGAATTTAATACATTACCATAGCGTACACAGACAAATTTAATAGTGGGAATATATTTTGCTTTTTCAATCATTAAACATTCAGAACCAGCTTTTGTTATGCCATATATATTTACTGGACTACACGCTTTATCTGTACTAATAAAGCAAACTTGTTTAAGGTTTGTTAATAACTGAATATTATGTTCTATTTCGTCTAATACACATTTTGTACCAAGTAAATTAGTACTTAAACATTCATTTGTTTCGTATTCACATTTATCAATATGTTTTAATGCAGCTGCCAAAATTATAATATCAAAATTGTATCTTAATATAGTTTGTTTAATTTTTTCTTTATCGATTATATTTCCAATAATAAAATGTAAACGTGGATTTCTATTAAAATCTATTTCCATATTCCAATGCTTAGATTCGTCTCTTGAATATAAATAAACATCATTATTATTAATATATCTCTCAGTTAATTTATAACCTAAAGACCCCGTTCCGCCTATTATTAAAATTTTTTTATCAAAAATCATAAATATAAATATAAATATAAATATAGATTTATATTTATACGCGTTTAAACTGTTATATATATAACATCGCGCCTATTAAATTACATCCTCAACCTAAACCGTTCGCAAATATTAAATTCCTTCTCTCTACAATATTTTTTCCAGCCCATTTTTAACGCAATTCGAAACCATTTTTACATTTACCACTGGCTGAAAACGTTTAGCATATATACAAAAATAATATTTTATATATATATAATGCCCATAAAATCATTAGTATATAGTAATGAAACGAAAACATTAAATGTACAAATGGCACAACAACACTCGTTTATAAATGCACGAAATAGGTTAGTGGGGGCGGCTAAACAGCACGTGAAAAAAAATGGGTTGGCGAAAAGTAATATATTAGGGGTAATCAGTCAGAATAAATTTATATCACAAAATAATAGTCGTTCTAAACTAAAGACCGGTAGAAGATTTATTCGCGAACACAAAAACACGATAGTAAAGCAAGTTCATTTATTTAAACAAGTAAATAATTTTAAACCAGTAAATAATTTTAAACATATTCATAATAAAGCTATATATAAATTTACCAACAAAATTACAAATATGACAATAACTTCAAACAGGCCTACAACAGATGAATTTATAAATAATAATCAAACAAAACAACCTAGTTTGCCATCAAACACTTATCGCATATATATTTTGTGTTATAATAAAGAACGATTTGAAAAAGCCAAAACTATTTATGGTATATATTCATGGGCATTTCCAATATTAATGAAATATCAAGATTATACTTTTGAAAATGCTTTTTGGAAGCAATTGCTTGAAATTAAATCTGAATGGATAAACTATAAGTTTGTAGGTACGATGTCTTATAAAGCGTATGAAAAAGTAAACATTGATGACATAGATAGAAAAATTATAATTGATAGTTATAAAAATAAATGTTACGTACATTTTGCTGATGGAACAACGCCTGTTCTAAATTCACCTTTAGCCGCTAAACATCCAAATTTTAAACGTATATGGGTGGATGTCTTAGAAAAATTAAATTTAAATGATTCAACTGAATCATTATTTAATTATTTTATGTGTACACCCACCTTAATGGTTCTTTTTTTAAATTGGTATAGTAGTGTATATTTACCAGTGTTAATGTCACATCCATTAATGTTTACCAATGCGAATTATACAGAAGGCCTCGGCAAAGACGCTTTAGTTAAATTATGGGGACATCCATATTATCCACACCTACCTTTTGTAATGGAGCGGTTAAATAAATGTTTTTTCCAAGATATACTAAATCAAGTCCAAAATATTTCCTTTATGCAATCCAAAATTGCATTTTTATTTATTATACCTGATAATAAATCTATATGCGGTGGCATTCGGACACTATTAAACTATATAAACTATTTAAATAATTTGGGCTATAACATTGATATTTATTTTGGAAACTGTCTAATGAAACATTTGTCACAAATTAATCTACATTATTTAATAAACAATATTAAAATTTATAATATAAATGATATATCAAAAAATAATTTTTATTTAGGTTTACAACTCAAACGTGATTATGATGTTATTGTCGCAAATGCGTGGCAAATTAGTGATGCGGTCTATGCGCAGAGACACAAAGCAAAACATTTGGCCTATATAATTCAAGATAGGGAAGAATTATTCTACCCAAATGATATTAATCTTCAAAAAAGGGTTAAACATACCTATAAACCTGAATACAATTATTACTGTTTGTCTAAATATTTAGCCACTTATTTTAAAAATATGTTTCCCAATGGAAAAGTTACTGATAGTATTTTAGGTTTTGATAGTCGTACGTATTTTATTAAAAACATGTCAGCGACTAGGATAAATAGTATAGTAATTGCTTATTATACTGGTAAACCCGGTAGATTACCAGGTTTAGTAGAAAAAATAATACTAATTTTATGCAAAAAATATAAATGTTATATTTATCCGGATATTTATAAAAAAACAACAAATGGAAATATTATAAATTGTGGAAATTTATCTATAGAACAATTAAATGATTTATACAACAATAATAAAGTGGGTATTGTCTTCAGTAATACTAATCCTTCACGTTTAGGATTTGAAATGGTGGCTTCGGGATTAAATGTAATTGAATATGCTTCAGAATTTACTCAGTATGATTTAGATCCGAAATATTTTACCTTGATAAAAAATGAACAAAATATTATGAGCATTGTTGATAATTTAATGAATAAAAGTATTGATTTAAAACAATATGATATTTACAAAAAACACCACAATAATGAAACAGAAAAAGAAATTATATGCGATTTTTTTAAAAAATTATTATAAACATAAATATTATAACCATAATTATTATAAATATGAAAAGGTTCATAACAAATGAGGATGTAATTATATATGATAAACTTATTTCAAACGATGAACGAAATGCCGGATATAATATTGGTGATTTATTAAATATGCCGTCTTTACACAACATTTGGAATCAAATGCCGCACGCAGATGAAAGTATGTTGCAGAAAATGCATTTAATCGGTAGTAATTATGAAAATTCTATATTGAATATTTATTGTAAAAATAGAGAACATACAGGAGAAATTGTCCCAAATATTCCATTAATACAAAAAGCAGTTGACCAATTCACAAATGAACAGAAACATACATACTCCGACATGTTATCATTAATTCAAACACCCACAACATTATGTGTACATGTGCGTAATGGTGATTTAGATACAGAAGAAGTGTTTATTAAACGCATCGTGGACATGGCTACTAATTATACGCATGTTATATTATTAACCGGTGTTCATTTAGATGAAGCCTATAAAAATAATGATATGAAAAAAGCAAATATAATAAATACTATTAATTCAATATTAGAACAAAGACACAATATTTATGTTTATTTAAATACTGCGGATGTACATTTAAGCCTGATGAGGAATGCCACAAATTTACTTTTACATAAAGGTGGATTTTCTTGTTTGGGTTCAATTGTAGCATCGGGAAATTTATTCATAACAGATTTATTTACACATGTGAAACACTCAAATTGGCAAACCCAAGTTAACAAAAAATATATTAAAATATTAATATAAATATTTATAAAATATATTAATATTTATGGAGTTTATATACGTGAATAAATTACATCACAATGATTTGATGTAGGGTTATCATTTAATTTAAAATTATTATTAATAAAAAATGAATTTAACTCTTCAAATAATACACCTCCTTTATAAAATTCGCGTGTACTTATTTCTACTCTTATAGAATTTATATTAAGTAAATTAGGCCCAAATCCTTTAAGAACCTCTAATTCAGCACCTTGTACGTCTAATACAACATCATATTTTTTATTTTCCCAATTCTGTTCTTTTAATATACTTACAATCGTAGAGGATTTTAATTTTATTTGTTCTTTAATTTTTACATGTGACCATTGCCATTCATTTTGATTTGGTTCGTATATAGATGATGAACCCTCATCATTATTGAAAATATTAAAGATATACTCTTTGTTTGCTTCACTTGTAACCAAATGATTTAATGGAATATAATTTGTATTATATTTTTTACTTTTTATTAAATTCTTCTTTAATCTCTCAAATGTATAGGGTATTGCTTCTATAAATAATCCATTATTATATTTATCAACAAACTCCTCGATTTCAGCCATATCATTCGCGCCTATAAATAATAAATTTTTTCTATTGTCTTTGTGCCAAATATTACCTTTACCAAATTCAATATAATCATTATATATTGTCCCATTTCCTAAATTATAAAATTTAATGATTTTACCTTCACTATCTAATACTCCAAAATCATCTGACCAATATAGCGAAGTTACTTTAACGTAATTTTTCATATAATTAATTATAATTGGTTTTGAATAATCTTTATTATGATAATATATTTCTGATTTTATAATTGTGGGATTGTAAATATAACTATCATCAAAGTCATTTTGTCTGTAATATAAATATCCATTTGATGTTAATAATTCTCTAATTTGTGTTCTTCTTGGCTCTACATAATTATGTTCTACATCAATTAATCCAAATGAATATTTTTTAAAATCAACTGATTTAAGAATTTCAAATTCACTACCTTCTGTATCTAAAGATAAATAATTAATAAATGATGGTGCATTATATTTTTCTAATAAATCATTGAATGAAATTGTTTTAAGCGAAAGTTGTCTTTTACTAATATCAACTGCTGTTTTCCAATTATCAATATGTTTACTTATACCTGATAATAAATCATGATTATTAGAAATATCAAATATAACTTCTATATTACTTGCATTGTAGACTGGATTTTGACAACAATATGCATTTTTCCTATTTGTCTGTAATAATGCAAATTTTTCAGGTATTGGTTCAGCGCAAATGCCTTTCCAATTATATTGTGTTTCTAATAAGTATGTATTTGATAAACATATACCATCACTTGCACCAATTTCAACAAAATATCCATTTTTAATATTATTGTAATATTTTAATACATCTAAATCTTGTCCTAATTGTGAATAATTTTTAGACATTATAATATTAACCAATATTTGATTTTCTCTCAACACAACTGATTAATTCCTTCTAAAAAGCCAATCTTAATTGTCCAACCCAACTCTTTCAGCTTTTGGTTACTAATATAATACCGCTGGTCGTTAAAGGGGCGGTCTTCAATAAACCTAATCCATTGTGTGTAATCCGCTTCTACGCCCTTGATGCGTTTAATTAGTATTTTGGCCACGTCTAAAATACTATATTCCATACCTTCGTCACACCCGATATTATAAATTTCGCCGACTTGACCGCGTTCCAAGATTTTAATAAAGGCATTCGCCGTGTCTTCGGCGTGGAGAAATGCCCGGACGCAACTACCGTTCCCCTGAATCGTCACTTTTTCGTTGCGCTGTAATTGTTGAATAAAACGTGGTATCACTTTTTCCGGGTACTGATTGGGGCCGTACACGTTGTTGCCCCGTGTAATAATAATTGGCATTTTAAATGAATGGTTATAGGCTTGGGCTAACAGTTCCGCTCCCGCTTTTGTGGCGGCATAAGGGTTGGTCGGACATAAGACGGTCTGCTCGGTTTTGTGTAGTTCTTCGGCGGCTAACATGCTTTCGCCATAAACTTCGTCCGTCGACACGTGAATGAATTTTTGTAGGGTGGGACAATGTAAGCGGGACGCTTCTAATAAATTATGGGTGCCGAGGACATTATCTTGGGTGTATTGGAGTGCGTCCGTAAATGAGGTTTGGACGTGACTTTGGGCGGCAAAATGGATGACGTGGGTAATGCGATGCGTTTGAAAAATATATTTTAACAAGTCTAAACTTTGGAGATTTCCGTGAATAAATGTATATCTCTCTTTATTGTCGCGAATATCGGCGCGGATATTTTGTTTTTCATCGGCGCAATAATAGAGGGCATCGAAATTAATGATTTTTGCGTTTTCGTATTGGTTAAAGAATTCATTGATAAAATTTGAGCCGATGAAACCAGCCCCGCCCGTGACAAAGATAATGTTGGTGGAAAGGTCGTTGACATATTTCATAGTAGTTATTGGCATAGGCTCTGTCATAGGCTCTGTCATAGGCTCTGCCATAGGCTCTGCCATAGGCTCTGCTACAGGTTCGTGCGGTTTAATTTCTCTCTTATAATTCATCAAAATCTCTTTTACAGCTTGTTGAATTGGTCGCACTTGGGGCGCAAACGCTTCTAACCGCGCCGTATCCAATAAATTATTGGACCGCTCACTCGCAATCACCTTTCGTTGTTCTTCAATACTAAAGTTTTGCCAAGTAAATGTCGGGTCTACATGCTCTTTATAGAGAGAAAGTATTTCATTATGGGAAATTACCCCAGGGTTGGTTAAATTCATTGTACCGACAATCCGTTTGTTCATCATCTCCAAGACGATAGGCAATAATTCGGGTAACACGGTCATTGAATTGGGAATAGAACATATTTTTTCGTACTGGGTAATCTTGGTAATAAAATTCCGCGGGTTGTCCTCGCCGATAATGGGCATGCGGATGCGCAAATTCAATACGTGGTCACCGAGTTGGTGCATTAACCGGTCGGTAAAGCCTTTTACGGTAGAATACCCCGAGCCAAAAAAGTTGGGTAAATCGGCTTCTGTAAAGCCTTTATTTGGTAAATCGGCTTCTGTAAAGCCTTTATTTGGTAAATCGGCTTCTGTAAAGCCTTTATTGGCTACCTTACCATTTTCTAAAATGTTCTCTCTATAACTAAAAATACAACCCGTGCCTAAATAAGTATAATGAATACCGCGTTCTTTACACGCCAAGGCGAGAGAAATGGGTGCAAATAAATTATCACACACATTTTCACGTAATTTACCGGGTTGTTCT
>Ga0214919_10007812_pt1 | contig 14314 bp, 10 predicted proteins | sample LL1503_MetaG_FD_177994 | JGI IMG/M metagenome (GOLD analysis project Ga0214919, IMG submission 177994) | Freshwater microbial communities from Lake Lanier, Atlanta, Georgia, United States - LL-1503 | ecosystem: Environmental > Aquatic > Freshwater > Lake | place: USA: Georgia | collected...
TCCACATCTTGTTTCATTGTCGCTTTCTTTTGATAGGAATGACAAAAAAGTAACAAAAAAGCCCCCGCTTACGGAAGAGCTTTTGTACCCTGAATGGGAACCTGTCAGCCTGCAGCTTAGCTAACTTCCATCAGGGCTATTGAGGGACGTATTTCTTTCTTTTAAATAGTGGATTCCCGCCTACGCGGAAAAGACAGACGCTACTAATTCGTTATACAAAACTAGAACTTTCCTTATTGTCTTTCCCGCGCAGGCGGGAATCCATCTTGTTTCGTTGTTGTTTTCTTTTGTTAGGAATGACAAAAAAGTAACAAAAAAGCCCCCCCTTACGGAAAAGCTTTTGTACCCTGAATGGGAACCTGTCAGCCTGCAGCTTAGCTAACTTCCATCAGGGCTATTGAGGGACGTATTTCTTTCTTTTAAATAGTGGATTCCCGCCTGCGCGGGACACGAGCGTCAGCGAACTGGAGAAGCAAAGACAGCCGCTACTAATCTTTTATTACTAAACTAGTACTTTCCTTATTGTCTTTCCCGCGCAGGCGGGAATCCATCTTCTTTCATTGTTGTTTTCTTTTGTTAGGAATGACAAAAAAGTAAAAAAAAAGCCCATAATATATTGATTTACAATATAATTATGGACTTTTAGTACCCTTCACTATCAAGTTGTCGAACCATTTTATAGTAGATTTAAAGCGATTACACTACGCCTACTTGCTGCTAACAAAAAAACCACAGTTTCCTGTGGCTCAATTTTAACGTAACTAAACTTATTGTAATATAATCTTTTTGATGTCTACAATCTGACCTTGAGGGTTGATGATTTGAACAAAGTACATTCCAGTTCCGCCCCACGTTGCTAGTTGCATAGTGCTGTTGGTTCCAGAGGTTGTTATTGGTGTCGTTGCCACTTCTTGACCCAATGAATTAATAATTTTCAAAGTTCCGCCATTCAAATTGGTGATGTTGTTGAAATTGATATTGATTTGTGAACTTGCAGGATTGGGAGCAATAGTAATATTGTTTGCCCATGTAACAGGGTCATTGAATGATAACTGCCCAACGTTTATGATAAGGGTGTCGGTTACAGTTATGTTTGTGATACATTGATTGACATTGTACAAGTTGGTGATTTCTTCTTGGGTTAAAGCTCGGTTCCAAATACCAAAATCATCAATTTTCCCATTGAACGCATCAAATGATGGATGATTCATTCTGCCAATTGCTAAATTTCCATTTAAACTAAATGTTCCAGAAGATGGTTCAGTATGAAACAAAATACCATTCTTGTAAAATTTCCCATTTAGACCATCATTTGTGTAAACTAAATTGAACCATACATTGTTAGGTTCTGGAATAAATGAAGTTGAGACAAAGGTGTTTGTTGATGTGATTGAACCAAAATCTGTTGTTCCATTGTTTGACCATATCATAAAAGCATCTGTCGGGCCACCTGAACCTGAATAAAATTCAAAAACCCGTGGATTAATACATCCATCTCCCAATTTATTGACCCAAAGCGAAATTGTTAAACCAGATTGAATTGAGCTTGTATTGATTTGAGCGTCAATTCTAGTTGCACACCCTGAACTTGAAAAGTAATATGCACTATTACTATTCCCAAATCTATCCGTTGTCAAGGTAGCACCGTTGTTAGTTCCATTGTTACCATTATCACTTTCATCGTTGGCGTTGCCACAAAATGGCCAATAACCCACAAGTCCTGTCGTAGGAATATTGGCTGGCAAACATGCGGTTTGAGGCAAAGATGAGTTATATAAGTTGGTTATTTCAGTCTCAGTAAGTGCTCGATTCCAAAAACCTACATCATCTAATTTACCATTAAGAAAGTCGTATTGTGTTGCAACACCAATACCAAAAAAAAGTGGTTCACTAGGTCTTGTAGTTTGCTGAGAAATGTTTGAAGCTTGCGTCCAAAATAATACATTATCTAAATACATTTTAACATAAGTTCCATTTTCAAAAACACTTACAAAATGATGCCAAGAATTTACAGAGGGTGGGGTTTGATTTATTGGGTAGGATTGGAAAGTGTTAATTCCATTATCATTAAATATGTAAGTTGAAAAACCATATTCACTGCCAAAGTTTCTATATCCAATTAGAAAATTTCTATTTAAATCATTTATACCAGAATGGTTGCCAAAAAAAATAAAATCATTTGAACCAAGAGAATTTAAATTATATGTTGGCATATTTACCCAACAAGAGACAGTAAACGAACTATTTGATGCGTAATTTGGAGCTTGTATAAAATCATTAATACCATCAAAACTATATGCACTATTGGGACTTCCAAATCTATCAACAGTTAATGTTGGGCCATTTACTACCCCGTTGTAACCATTTCCACTTTCATCATTGGCGTTTCCACTAAAAGGCCAATAACCAACAAGTCCGTTGGTTGGAACATAAGAAGGCACTTGAGCAAAAAGTGTTTGGGTGGTTAAAGCTACAGCCATCACCAAAAAGAGTATTGTTTTTTTCATTTTGTTTAATGTTAAGTAATTAGACTACAAAAGTATAAAAAATATCTAAAGATGCTTTATGACCATAAAAAAAGCCCATAATATATTGATTTACAATATAATTATGGACTTTTAGTACCCGGAGTGGGAACTTGCATGCCGGCAGTTTCTAACTTCCATCGGGGCTATATGGACGTATTTCTTTCTTTTAAATAGTGGATTCCCGCCTACGCGGGAAAGACAGCCGCTACTAATTCTTTATACTAAACTAGTACTTTCCTTATTGTCTTTCCCGCGCAGGCGGGAATCCACATCTTGCTTCATTGTATTTTTCTTTTGATAAGAATGACAAAAAAGTAACAAAAAAGCCCATAATATATTGATTTACAATTTAATTATGGACTTTTAAGTACCCGGAGTGGGAACTTGCATGCCGGCAGTTTCTAACTTCCATCGGGGCTATATGGACGTATTTCTTTCTTTTAAATAGTGGATTCCCGCCTACGCGGGGAAGACAGACGCTACTAATTCGTTATACAAAACTAGAACTTTCCTTATTGTCTTTCCCGCGCAGGCGGGAATCCATCTTCTTTCATTGTTGTTTTCTTTTGATAGTAATGACAAAAAAGTAACAAAAAAGCCCATAATATATTGATTAACAATATTCTTACGGACTTTTAGTACCCGGAGTGGGAATCGAACCCACACACCTAAGTACACGAGTTTGAGTCGTGCGCGTCTACCAATTCCGCCATCCGGGCAAGGACAAACAACAATTAATTGTCATTCGGAAATTGATTATTATCATTTTGTGGGTGCAAATGTAAAAAAAAATCCCAGTCGAATCAAAAAATACTCTAAAATATACTTTCAGAGTTGGATTAAATTTCTAAATTTGCACCTCGGTAAAACGAGCAACAACTAACTAACTACACCCGAGGCACTTCCAAAGAAGAGTGTCGCTGGTCAAAACAACAAATTACAATGTCGCATTTAGAACCAGAAGCAAAGATATTTGCGTGTTCGCAAAGCGTCTATCTAGCTGAACAAATGGCCAATCATTATGGTGTTCCGCTGGGTAAAGTTACGTTCTCAAAATATAGTGATGGTGAGTTTCAACCTTCTTTTGAAGAATCAATAAGAGGATTAAGAGTATTTATTGTTTGTTCTACTTTTCCTAGTGCAGACAATTTAATGGAGCTTTTGTTGATGATTGATGCAGCAAAAAGAGCATCAGCTAGACACATAACTCCTGTTATTCCTTACTTTGGTTGGGCAAGACAAGATAGAAAAGACAAACCAAGAGTTCCGATTGGAGCAAAATTAGTGGCCAAATTATTGGAAACTGCTGGCGCTACTCGAATAATGACTATGGATTTGCATGCTGACCAGATTCAAGGTTTTTTTGAAAAACCAGTGGACCATTTGTTTGCATCAACAATCTTTTTGCCTTATGTTAAAAGTCTTCAATTAGACAATTTAACTATTGCTTCCCCTGATATGGGTGGTTCAAAAAGAGCTTATGCTTATTCTAAGTTTTTAGAATCAGATGTAGTAATTTGTTATAAACAACGAAAAGTGGCTAACGTTATTGATACCATGGAATTGATAGGTGATGTTAAAGGGCGACATGTTGTTATGGTTGACGATATGATCGATACCGGAGGAACATTAGCTAAGGCTGCTGATTTAATGATAGAAAAAGGCGCATTGAGTGTTAGAGCAATTTGTACTCATGCCATACTTTCGGGTAATGCTTATGAGAAAATTGAAAACTCTAAGTTGCTCGAATTAATAGTTACCGATTCTATTCCGTTAAAGAAAGAGTCAAACAAAATAAAAGTGGTGAGTTGTGCGCCTCTTTTTGCAGAAGTAATGCACATGGTGCAACACAACAATTCCATCAGTGGTAAATTCCTGATGTAATTTTTTAAAAAGTATTTTATTATTTATTAACTATATATTTTTACAATGAAATCGATTACGATTAAAGGATCAGAAAGAGAAAGCGTAGGCAAAAAAGCTACTAAAGCCTTACGTGATGCTGGAATGGTTCCTTGCGTTATTTACGGAGGAAGTCAACCAGTACATTTTGCAGCAGATGAAAGAGCATTTAAAAGCTTGGTTTACACTCCAAACGCACACACAGTTGTAGTAGATTTGGAAGGAAAATCAGCTAATGTAATTCTTCAAGACATTCAGTTTGACCCAGTTTCAGACAAAATTTTACACATTGATTTCTTTCAATTAAATGACAACAAAGAAATCATGATGGAAGTGCCTGTTAAAATCGTTGGAACTTCTCCAGGGGTGTTATTAGGTGGTGATTTACGTTTAAATCAAAGAAGATTAAAAGTGAAAGCGTTACCAAAAAATCTTCCTGATTTTGTTGAAGCTAACATTTCTGAATTGCAAATGGGTAATAAATTATATATTACCAAATTAGAGACTAAAAACTTCAAATTGATGCACCCAGATAACACTGTGGTGGCGCAAGTGAAGATTTCACGTGCTGCTATGAAAGCCGCTCAAGAAGCAGCAAAAGCAGCAAAAGCTCCAGCAAAAGGAAAGAAAAAATAATTTTCAAAACCTTATACCTAAAAGCATCAGTTTACGCTGGTGCTTTTTTTATGAAATCAAATTAGATTACTTTTACAACATGAATTGGATTACTAAATTGTTTTGTAAAAATAAAATTGTAGAAAATACAGAAATAATGAAAAAATATCTCATTGTGGGTTTAGGAAATATTGGCGCCGAATATATCAACACTAGACACAATATAGGTTTTAAAATTTTAGATTATATTGCTCAAAAAGAAAACCTGAGTTTTGACACCGTCAAACTAGGAGCATTAACAGAATATAACATCAAAGGAAGAAAGTTACTACTTTTAAAACCTAACACTTATATGAACTTAAGTGGAAAAGCGGTTCAATATTGGATGGAAAAAGAAAATATTGCTAAAGAAAATGTTTTAATTATTACAGATGATTTGAATTTACCCTTTGGCACTATTAGAATTAAATCAAAAGGCAGTGATGGAGGTCATAATGGTTTAAAAAACATTCAACTTATTCTAAACTCAACAGAATATCCGCGTTTTCGTTTTGGTATTAGTGATGAATTCAAAAAAGGGCAACAGGTGGATTATGTATTAGGAGAATGGAATGATACTGAAAAAGAAAAACTAACAGAAAGATATCTACTTGCTAAAGAGATTGTTGAATCCTTTGCGCTGGCCGGATTACAAAACACCATGAATAACTACAATGGAAAATAAAAGAGCCTTTTCGTAAATGAAAAGGCTCTTTTGATATAATATAAAGATTTAATTATTGGATAATTAATTTTTTAGTCACTAAACCTTTATCCGTTTTAATATTTACAAAATAGACTCCATTTGTAGGGTTGTCTAAATTAATGGTCTGAACTAAATCTGATGCTTGGCTATAATTGTTTTCATATATTGTTTTTCCAGTTACATCAAAAATTTCAATATAATAACTATTAGTTAAATCCTTAAATTCAATTGTAAAACTACCTTTGTTAGGATTGGGATACAAACTAAACTGATTTTGTAAAAACTCCTCATTAGCTAGCGTATTTGTATATAATTGAGTTTTTATAGAATTATACCAAAGTGTCATTCTTGTTACTTGTCCAGCTGTAAACATATACATGTAAGCATCGTCTACATAATCCATGTAATTCATAGTCAAAGCAAAATCATTACACCCCATAACATCTCCGGCAACAGGAGAACCATAATTTGCAGCACTTAAATCAGGAGTGTCACAAACTCTATCCCCTGAACTAGCACAGTTTGCGCCATCACAACCATCAAAAGTGTGATTTAGGTTAAAGAAATGACCCATCTCATGTGTTAAGGTTCTTCCTTTATTATATGGTGAAGTAGGGACATATCCTGAACATGTTGTAGGAGCCGGACTCAAAGCAGCGCCAAATGAATTATTATCAATTACTACTGTCATACCTTGAGAAGGTGAGCCTCCAGGTGGAGAATACCCTAATATGCTACCTGATATATTTCTAACTACAACATTACAATATTTTTTCCATGTAAGGTCTGTATCGTCACCATTTAGAAAATCTGTACCAAAAGTTACCGCTACATCCCCATTAACCAAACCGGTCCCAGCCGGATGATTTTGAGTAGCCAAAACAAATTGCACATTCATATTGCCAGTGTTCGTTGCAGGATAATAAGACTTATCAGTAATCCATTTCGAAATATCTGTATTCGTTGCATTATAATCTGCATTTAAAATGTCTATTTGTTTTTGGGCCAAAGCTCTCAAACATGGTCTTGTAGAAGATGTTGGCGTAACTGAAGGAAAGTGAACGGCTACAGGAATTCTAATAACCGCATTGGTATTCTTATTCAATCCAGACTTCATTTTTTGCAACTCAATTTCAAAATTATTTTGCAGTTCAAGATAAGCTTGCCTTTGAGAAGGATCATTCATAATTCGCTGCAATTGTTCTTTCACTCCACAAGTTCTTTGCTGAGAAAAACTTGTTTGAAAAACAAGCAACACAAATAATAATAATTTTATTTTCATTTTATTAATTAATTTAAAAGGTCAAATTTAAACAAATGTTTTACAAAACATAATTTTTGATAAAAAAAGGAGTGAGAAATAGTCTTTCCTATAAACATTTTACGTAATCAAAAACCTACTCAATGGCTATTTTTTTAACAACTTTACTAGTACCATCAGTAATACTAACCAAATAAATTCCAGATTGAGCATTATTTAACTGAATGTTTTCATTGAAAGTTACCTGATTTGAATAGGAGTTTTCGAATATAATTCTACCTCTCATATCATATACATAAACTTTAATCTCTTCTGAGGCAACGGATGAATCCAACTTGATAGTAAACTCTCCCTTATTTGGGTTTGGATATAATTCAAAATTTTGTAGAGCAAAATCTTCAATCCCAAGGCTGCTTGCTTGAATAGTAAAGTTTTTACTATTTACAGCAAGAAAAACATTGGCAGAGGCCATAACCATAAATCTACAGGTAGTTTTGGCTACGGGAAGGTTTGGTAAAGTAACACTTGCACTTCCATTATTTAGAACCCCAGAAGCTAAAGTATTGAATGTAACACCATTATCAGTAGTTAATAAAATATTAACATTTGCCCCTCCAGTTAACGCAGCAGTATTGGCAACGTTCCAAGTTACCGTTTGAACTGAACCAGAAGTATAAGAAATTCCTGTTGTTGATTGTGATGTTACTGCTAGAGGTCCTGCTGTAGCATCTACTATAATTGTTGTAGCTTTCGATATAGTTTGCCCCATCCCTGGATGGTTATCTCTAACAGTTACTACAAAATTCATTGTTTTAGCTACACTTGAACAAGATTCCCAGTTGGTGTCATTACCAGTAGTAATCACAAGATTTCCCGATAAAATTTTACTCATTTGAGGAAAATATCTTGCAGGTGAGGAGGAGGCAGGAAAAATTCTAAAGTTGGGCCCCGCCGTTTTTGCCCCAAATACTCTACTGTTGTTTTGAGTTGTTGCAGAGGTTCCAAGATTGTTTTGCTCCCAAGAATAAGTTAATGCATCACCCGCATCATCATCATTACCTGTAGCGGTTAATTTAAAAGCTGTACTTTTTGGAATAGTAAAACTGGCTCCTGCTACTGTTACTGTTGGAGTAGCATTTACTCCTATCAAAGATGTTGTAACTGCACAATTAGCATTAGAAGCTTTTAAATTTAATTGTATTTGATTTATACTTTTGTAACAATACATAGCATCCGAATGTTGTTGTACGTTAAAGGCTGCCGCTGTTCCATTATCAGCAACTCCCGCATAACCCATGATAGTGCTTCCGCTTCCTGGTTCTACTTGAACGCCCGACCCTTCAAAATTATAAGTAAAGGTATGGTTAGCTCCTAATTGATGTCCCATTTCATGCACCACATAATCAATGTCAAAGGTATCACCTTTAGGAACACCATCACTAGGGCATGTAAATGCTGCTCCTTTATAACTTGATGTTGCATCACCGCCTGTTAACAAAACATTGGTACAAACGCATCCTATACAACCCGCATTCCCTCCACCACCTGAAGCACCAAATAAATGGCCAATATCAAAAGCGGCATCACCTAAAGTAGCGTGTAAATTATTCATTAACTCATCATTCCAAGCCCCAGCCGATCCTGCAGCAGCAGCAGAATAGGGGTCTGAAGTTCGATTATAATAGATTACTAAATCATTTGAGTTAATAATATTGAGATGAACCGCTAAATCCTTTTCCATTACTCCATTTACGCGGGTCATAGTATTATTCATAGCAGCCATAACCAAAGCCACTTTGACGCTACTTGTAGCACCAAAATAATTGGAATATTCCGCTGTACAAGATAATGCCAGTCTAAATGTTTTATAATTTTTCTGATCTGACATCACAGTATTATTAAATTTACCTGAAAGATCATTAGTTAAGCTAACGTCATTTGTACTACAATTAAACGGCAATCTGCCACTAATTCTTTTACTAGAATTAAATAAAACGTAAACGGTAGACTCTTTATCATAGCCTTCTATGAATTCTGTTCCCGTATCGGCTCTAAAAACCATAGTTTGTATTCCTTGAGGGGAGATGCTAAAATTTATTGTAGCATATTTATCTGTCAAACCTTTTCCAACATAGGAACGAATATCTGGAAATCTTTGTTGCAAAGCTGGTTCAAAATTGGAGTTTTCCCATACTTGATAGGTTTCTAATTGTCCGTCCAAATTAGGAATGCTAACAACTACTCCAGGTAAATTGGAAAATTTATCTTTAGCATTGGCTAAACTTTGTTTAAAGGCATTGAAATTTATACTAAAATATAGTTCGCCTTCACAAACATTATTCGCTCTGTTTCTTTTTAACTCTGACATTCTTGAGGCGTCAATTACTTGCCAAACAGAAGAAGTTTGGGCAATTATTTGTCCAAAAGATAAGGTCAGTAAAATCAGTAGTAATAATTTTTTCATAGTCTATTAAATAAATAAAAGTGGGTAAAGATAATTATGTTTAAAGATTTTACAAATTAATGATTAGAATTATTGCATATAGAACAATCATTTTAACATAAATCCTAATTTGGATTAGAATTAAATTGTATTAAAAAAGTTAGAATTTATAAGTAATCAAGTGCTTTTTACTTCTTTTCACAACAATTTAAATTTGATAGATTTTTTACTATTTTGATTCTGAAATCTTAACTTTTATCTTGTTAAAATTAAATTTAGTACAAAGAAAAAAAGAACTAAAAACAAAATAGTTAAAAACTATTGTTTTTCATTTCAAAAATCTATTTTTGCTTTTCACTTTTTTAATATTTTATTGAAACTATTTCACTCCATACCATCTTATAGCTCAGACAAGCCTACTATAGTTACCATTGGCACATTTGACGGTGTACATCTTGGTCATAAAAAAATATTACAGCAAATTATCGAAAACGCAACAGTTCAAAATTGTGAAAGCTTAGTGCTTACTTTTTTTCCTCACCCTAGAATGGTACTTCATGAAGGGACAGAGATGAAACAACTAAACACATTGAACGAAAAGATAAGTTTATTAGAAAACTTAGGTATAGACAATTTAGTTATTCATCCCTTCAACAAAGAATTTTCAAGACTAACTGCAGAAGAATTTGTAAAAAATGTATTAGTAGCTGCTTTTAAACTAAATAAAATAGTGATTGGTTATGACCATCGTTTTGGTAGAAATAGAACCGCTAACATAAATGATTTAGTTGAGTTTGGGCAGCAATTTGGTTTTGAAGTTCAACAAATTTCAGCAGAAGAAATCAATGATGTTTCGATTAGCTCTACTAAAATTAGAAGCGCTCTTGAAGAAGGAAATATTACTTTGGCTAACGAATATTTGGGTTACCATTATTGTATGACAGGCTTAGTCTTAAAAGGAAAACAACTTGGCCGAACGATTGGTTATCCTACTGCTAATATCAAAATCGATGAAGATTATAAACTCATCCCTCAAAACGGGGTATATATTACTGAAAGTAGCATAGACAACAAGATTGTTTATGGCATGATGAATATTGGCACTCGACCAACTGTTCACGGAACTAAACAAACTATAGAGGTGCATTTTTTTGATTTTAGTAAAGATATTTACAATACTAAAATTACTGTTTCGCTCTTAAAAAGAATTCGATCAGAGCAAAAATTTGACTCACTTGAGGCTTTGAAAAACCAATTGAACTTAGACAAAACATTGGCCCTTGACTTTGTTAACAATTTATAACTTCAAGGCTTTTTTTGGTTCTTATTATGTTATTGCAGTAATAGTGTCTACTATTTTTAATGCCTCCCTTTAATTCTAATTCAAAATTGTAACTTAATTACAAATTAACTACTTTTGGGGGAATATAAAATCGCACTTATGAGTAGTATTAAACACAATTGGACCAAAGAAGAAATTATTGCTATTTACAATAAACCTTTGATGGACTTGCTTTATGAAGCCGCTACAATCCACAGAGAACAGCATGATCCAAACACAGTGCAAGTTTCCACTTTATTATCAATAAAAACTGGTGGATGTCCCGAAGATTGTGGTTATTGCCCTCAAGCTGCGCGTTATCATACCGATATAGAAGGAAATGATTTAATGACAGTTAACCAAGTAAAAGCTCAAGCTTTAAGAGCTAAATCTAATGGTTCTTCGAGAGTTTGTATGGGAGCCGCTTGGCGAAATGTAAAAGATGGAGAAGAATTTGATCAAGTGCTAGAAATGGTGAGAACTATCAATAAACTAGATATGGAAGTGTGTTGTACACTTGGGATGCTTACTGAAAACCAAGCACAACGATTAGCCGAAGCAGGTTTATATGCCTACAACCATAACCTAGATACTTCTGAAGATTATTATAAAGAAGTGATTTCTACACGAGGATTTGAAGATAGATTACAAACGATAGAAAACGTTCGTAAAACCAATGTAACCGTTTGTAGCGGAGGGATCATTGGAATGGGCGAAAGTATAGAAGACAGAGCAGGAATGCTAGTAGCTCTTTCTACATTAAATCCACAACCTGAGTCGGTGCCAATCAATGCCTTAGTAGCAGTAGAAGGAACTCCTATGGAAGATGAAAAACCTATTGAGATTTGGGAAATGATTCGCATGGTCGCTACGACAAGAATTGTAATGCCTGAAACCCAAGTGCGCCTTTCGGCAGGAAGAACTGAAATGTCTCGCGAGGGACAAGCCATGTGTTTCTTTGCGGGTGCCAATTCTATTTTTGCTGGAGATAAATTATTAACCACTCCAAATCCAGATGTAAATGAAGATATGAAAATGTTTGAAACACTTGGGTTAGTAGCTCAAAAACCATTTATAAAAATAATGCAGCCTAAAACAATTGAAGCAGCTGATTCTGAATACCAATCTTTAGGAGAAAAACCAAAATGGACCAGACCAAGTCATACAATCGAAAGAAACTTAGAAGCATCAACTAAAGGGAAATAAGCAATCTAATAAATTAAGGACAATGATGCGAAAGTGAGCCTGTACAGGTTTACAGGTCTAACTAGACAATCTAATTATCACTATTTTAAGGATGAGTAGTTATCTTTAATCAAGATCGACTTCTTTTGAACGAATATCTTACAGCTCCAACGTAGATGTAGTATTAATTTTATGATAAATATTAAATTATTTGATAGTTCTATTTGTATAGCTCATTGGTTCCCCATCCTTTTTTTGAATTTATAGTTTACCTTTGACTTGTCAATTTCTTTTTTTATCTAAAAAATGCGCGACAAAATAACGCTACAAGCCGCCATCGTCAAACTAGAATATTACTGCTCCTATCAGGAACGTTGCCATGATGAAGTAGTGCAAAAATTGAATGATTTAGGTATGAAAACTAATGAAATTGACATAGTAGTTGTTCATTTATTGCAAAATGATTTCTTAAACGAAGAACGCTTTTCCCGAAGTTTCGCGCGGGGCAAACACCGCATTAAAAAATGGGGCAAAATCAGAATAGTCAATGAGCTCAAACAACGTCACATTGCTGCACCCAACATCAAGCTTGCCTTAACAGAAATCTCTGAAGAACAATACCAAGAAACTTTTCACACTCTTGCCGAAAAGCACTGGGAAATCCTCAAAGAAAGTGATGGGCAAAAAAAGAAAAAGAAATGGTGCGACTATCTTTTGCGCAAAGGCTGGGAAAGTAATTTGGTTTATGAAAAAATGAAGGAACTCTAGTCTTTCTTTATTATTCCCCCGATACTGAAATTGAAAACTTCTTCACAATTATTTAACACGTCAGAACCAACTTAAAATATTACTAAGACGAGACTAAAATACTAACTGCATTACCCCCAAATCCCACAGCATTAATCAACACCTTTCGAATGTTTTTTCGTGGATTAGGTTCTATAACATAAGGAATTCCAACGAACGTATTATTTTGCATCATCAACAATGCCAACTCCAAACTCAGCATTCCTGAAGCCCCAAAAGTATGTCCAATTTTCCATTTGTTGGTAGTGAGCATAGGAAGGTTATCTCCGAACAATTGTTGGATAGCTTTATACTCGGAAGTGTCGCCTTTCAAAGTGCCTGGTGCGTGCATCACGATAGCATCAACTTCCTCCAAAGGGGTGTCTAATAAAGCCATCGACATAGATTTTTGAAAACAAATCGCATCTTCGGAGATAGAAATGTTGTGTTCCAGTTCGTCAGTAGCATAACCAAGCCCCATAATATATCCTAATGCATTTTCTTTTTCTCCCAACTCCAAACACGCCATAGCGGCACCTTCGCCAAGCACCAAAGTGTTTTTTGTTTTAGTCAAATCAAACGCTTTGCAAGGATAGTCGCCCGTGTCTTTAACATATATTTTTAAAGCATGCATTTGTGCCAAAGTAAAAGCAGTCAGTGGCGCTTCACTTCCTCCTACTAAAAACTTGGTGGCCATGCCTGATTGTAACCAAGCAGCAGCATTCAAAATGGCATGCAAAGCAGTAGAACAAGTTATGGAGTGTGATATTTCGGGCCCTTTGGTTTTTAAATCATGAGCTACCCAAGAGGAAATATTTCCCAAGGTTGTGGTAGGAGATGTCAAGGTAGATGTTTTGCCTGTGGCTACAAATTCGGAATGATATTTTTCAAACAATTGAGTTGCTCCACGAGAAGAACCAATGTTGATTCCAAAGTCATCCCCTTGATGCCAACCTGCTTGCTCCATAGCTTTTCTAGAAGTCAAAATAGACATCAAGACGGTTTCGTCTAGTGACTTGTATTTTAATTCTTCTTTGCGCAAATTATCTATTCCCTTTCGAATTGCTGCTGGAATGGTCGCTACAAATTGATTTTTACCTTCAATATCTTTAGTTGAAATCAAGGTTTTTGGCGAAAGATAATTAGCCCAAATCATTTCAGGGGTATTTCCTAAAGGTGATAAAGAAGCTAGAGAAGTTATGGCAATTTTGGTTTTCAAAATGTAGTTTTACTAGGGTACAAAATTAAATCATATCTACAGCTTTTTCTACAATTGTGTAAACTTTTTCCAACTGTTGATCAGAAATAATATAAGGAGGAAGGATATATACAATATTCCCAACAGGACGAAGAATCACACCATTTTCTATGAAGAAATTATAGAGTTTGTTGCGCATAGTACCATAATAACTTTCCTGCGTTTCAGTTTTGATTTCTAAAGCGAATATAACTCCGAGCACACGAGTTGTCTTTACTTTTGGATGAGATTTTATTTTCAGTTCAAATGCCAAATGCCTCTCATGCACTC